>Ga0224558_1003823_pt1 | contig 12209 bp, 12 predicted proteins | sample 714S32024metaG_FD_180682 | JGI IMG/M metagenome (GOLD analysis project Ga0224558, IMG submission 180682) | Peat soil microbial communities from Stordalen Mire, Sweden - 717 S3 20-24 | ecosystem: Environmental > Terrestrial > Soil > Wetlands > Peat | place: Sweden: Norrbotten County, Stordalen... | reverse complement strand
GACGACCAGCGAGTGCAGGCCGTGCGCGCGGTCGAATTCATAGTCCTGGAGCGCGTAGATGATGTCGAAACCGACGAGCCAAAGCACGACCACTGCCGCCAGCACGACCATCTGGAGGATTTCCCATACAGAGACATTCGTTCCCTTGACCGACAGCCAAGCGCCAACTGGCGCCAGGGCGAGGGCAAGTCCCAGATAGACATGCGTGTAATCGGTGAAGCGCTTGGTCAACGAATAGAAGCAAATGACGATGAGCGCCACGGGCGAGAGATAGAAGCAGAGGGGATTCAGGAGAAAGCTCGCACCGACCAACCCGGCGCCGGACAGGACGCAGAGGGTCGCGGCGCTGAGCAGGCTGATCTGGCCGGTGGGCAGGTGGCGGCCGGCGGTGCGCGGGTTCAGCGCGTCGAGTTTGCGGTCCGCGATGCGGTTGAAGGCCATAGCGCAGGTGCGGGCGCAGACCATCGCGGCCAGGATGAGGCCGAAGGTGCGCCAGCCGGGCCAGCCGCGGTTGGCGCGGGCAGCGACCGCCATCGCGGCCAGCGCGAAGGGCAAGGCGAAGGCGGTGTGGGAGAACCGCACAAACGAAGCCCATTTCTGAATGGTGGAGAACATTGAATTCACAACTGCGAACCTTGAACTTCGAACCAGGGAGCAGGGACGAGGAACTTCGAACCCTGAACCTTGAACCTCGAACCTCGAACTGTAAGAGCGTCCGTCACCGATTGGAGGACGTGCCGGAACTACTGCCGCGCCTACTGCTGGCGCGGTTGCGCTCGGCGGTTTGAATGCTGGTCTTGAAGATACGAATGAGCTCATCGCTCTCGCGGAGCACGAATGCGAGCTGACCATCGCCGCCCAACCATCGCTTGTGGTTAATCAGTCGTGCCCACCGAAGGGACTCGCGCAACTCCTTGAGGCAGATCTTCATTTTGTGGATGAAGTCCTCGGCTGATTCAGGAGCCTGGGCTTCTCCGTGGTTGCCATATGGCGAAGTGCCGGCGCGGAGGAACTGCCCGGCCAGGTGATTGCCCGCGCGCGTATTCGGCAGCTTCTCAGACACGTCAATCATCACCGCCGCAAACTCCAGCAGCCGCTCTTCCAAGTCATATTTCCGCTCTGCCGCTGCCGGCCGATCATTCGATCGCCCTCCTCGCGACGAGCCCGTTACTCCTTCTTCTTCAGCGTTCAAGGTTCAAGGTTCGAGGTTCAAGGTTCGAGGTTCAAGGTTCGAGGTTCAAGGTTCGAGGTTCAAGGTTCGAGGTTCAAGGTTCAAGGTTCTGGTACCTTCATTCTTTCTCTTCTTTCCACCGGGGGACGAGACGTTGCGGCAGGCCGAGATGGTCGAGGACTCGGGCCACGACAGTATCAACGACCTGTTCGATGGTCTGGGGGCGCGTGTAGAACGAGGGGTTGGCCGGGAGGATGGTCGCGCCGGCCTGGATGAGAAGCTCGAAGTTCTTCACGTGGATCAGGTTGAGCGGCGTTTCCCGGGGGACGAGGATGAGCTGCTTGCGTTCCTTCAATACGACGTCGGCCCCGCGCAGGAGCACGTCATCGCTGGAGCCGTGCGCGATCCGGCCCAGGGTGCCCATGCTGCATGGGATGATAACCATCGCGTCGGGGGCGCTGGAGCCGCTCGCGAAAGGGGCGTTCATGCTCTTGAGATTGTGCGAGACGGCCCCGGCAGGCAGACGCAAGCCGTCGGGCAGTTCCTCGGCGATCACCGCCGGTGCGTACCGGCTGAGCACGACATCTATTTGATGCTGGCCAGGATCCAGGTTGTCGAGCAGGCGCTGGGCGTAGAGCGCGCCGCTGGCTCCGGTAATGGCGACAAGTATTTTCAAGGGCAACGAATGGTTGAGTCTTAGACGGGCGAAATATGGCCACGGCCGGCGGATTGGGCAAGCGGGTTTCCGGGACGGCGCGAAACGGCTTGTATAAAACCGGCGCATTCGCACAATGCCCAAGTGCTAAAACCAGGAAAGGCTTCTGCCTGCGTGCCCGGCCCCGCCGGGGACGGTAGAGACGGCCCTGAGTTCCTCATTGCATGGATGTTCTGCCTGCTGGCGATAGTGCTGGCGGGCTGCGCGACCGGTCCGAACGAGAACGGGGCGCAGGCTTCGAATTGGGAAAGGGAGGACGTGGTGACCGCGCCCATGACGCCAGTCGTCCCGGAGGCGCCGCCGGCTCCCTCGCCCGTGGTCACCCCCCCGCCGCCAGCCGCTTCAACGAACCAGCCGGCGGAGACCTGGATCCCGCTCAGCCGCTGGTGCAAGGCGAATAGCCTGGCCGCGCCGTGTTTGCTTGGGCAGGCGCCGGCGCCTGTCTATGCGCTCAGCACGACTGGCGGAGTTTTTGTGTTGCGCGCCGGCAGCCAGGTGGCGCACTGGGACGGGCTGGAAGTTCGGCTTGGGTTCGCGCCGCAGATGATCAATGGGCAGCCGTATGTTCACACGCTCGACCTGAAGAAAACCCTGGAGCCGCTGGTCGGGGGCTCGTGCCTGAGCTTCCTCAAGACCAACCCGACGATTGTCATTGACCCGGGCCACGGCGGGCAGGATTCCGGCACGACGAGCGTTCTGGGCTACCGGTGCGAGAAGGACTTCACGCTCGACTGGGCGCGGCGGCTCGGTTCGTTGCTCGCCACCAACGGGTGGCAGGTATTTCTGACCCGCAACTACGACACGGAACTGTCGGTCTCGAACCGTATGGCCTTTGCCGAGGCGCACAAGGCCGACGTATTCCTGAGTTTGCATTTCAACTCCTCTGCGCCTAACGATCAGCAGGCGGGCCTGGAAACGTATTGCCTCACGCCGACCGGCATGCCTTCCACCATAACCCGGGGGTACAACGACAACGCGGCGCTGGCCTTTCCGAACAACGCGTTCGATGCGCAGAACCTGCAGTTGGCTCTGGAGGTGCACCGCGCGCTGCTGCAGGTCAATGGCCGGCACGATCGGGGCCTGCGGCGGGCGCGATACCTCGGTGTGCTGCGCGGGCAAAACCGCCCGGCCATCCTGGTCGAGGGCGGTTATTTGTCCAACCCGCGCGAGGCACGGCTGATTGCTGATCCGGCGTATCGGCAGAAGCTGGCGGAAGCGGTGGCGCGGGGGCTCGCCGAGAAGTCCGAAGTCGGGAGCCAGGAGCCGGGGGATCTGAGACTTCCGGCCCGAGCGGACCTGAACGCGCCGCTCCATCACGCCCCATTGCCTTGAGCATGCCTCACGCCTCACGCACCCCGCAGCATGTCCTTGTGACCGGTGGCGCCGGGTTCATCGGGTCGCACCTGGTGGAGCGGCTGTTGGCCGACGGCAAATCCGTAGCCGTCGTGGACGATCTATCCACCGGGAGGCTGGAGAATCTGCGGGCCGTTCGCGCGCATCCTAGGCTGCGCGTGATCGAATCCCGAGTTTCGAGCTGCCGGGAGCTCGGGCAACTCGTCGCCCGGGCGGAATCAATCTACCATCTGGCGGCGGCGGTCGGCGTGGAATTGGTCGTGCGGTCCCCGATTCATGTGCTGGAGACGAATCTGCACGAGACGGAGGTTTTGCTGGAAGCGGCGGCGGGCCAGGGCGCGCCGGTGCTGCTGGCCTCGACCTCGGAGGTGTATGGCAAGAGCCAGAAGGAGGCGTTTGGGGAAGAAGACGACCTGCTGATCGGGCCGCCGCACCAGTCGCGGTGGAGCTACGCCTGCTCAAAATTGATGGATGAGTTTCTGGCGCTGGCCTACGCGAAGGAACGCGCTTTGCCGGTGATCATCACGCGCTTATTCAACACGGTGGGCCCGCGGCAGACGGGACAGTACGGCATGGTGTTGCCCCGGTTTATCGCGGCGGCCCGGAGCGGGCAACCGCTTCGAGTGTATGGCGATGGGCAGCAGACGCGCTGCTTCTGCTATGTGCGCGACACGGTCGAAGCGCTGGTGCGCTTGCAGGCCTGCGCGGCGGCGCGCGGGCAGGTGTTCAACGTGGGCAGCACAGAGGAAATCAGCATGCGGGACCTGGCCGGCAAGGTGATTGAAACCCTGGGATCGAAATCGGCGGTCGAGTTTGTCCCCTACAGCGAGGCCTATGAACCCGGCTTCGACGACATGCGCCGACGCAAGCCGGTGGTGGAGAAACTGGCGGCGACCGTTGGCTTTCGCCCGCGCACCGGCTTGCAGACGATTATTGAACTGACCGCGGCGGCGATGGCGTGAGAGGCGACCCCCAGCGACCAAAAAGGCACCCTTGCGGGTGCCTTTTTGGTTCTTTAAGTTAAGTTGTGCAGGTTAAGGAAACTGGACGCGGTTGCAGCCTATTCCTCCAACGGAGCCTGTAGCAGCGACAAAGGGCGTCGCCGTGCGGCCGCTATCACCCGAGCCCCTGAGCCCGTCTTGCAGCCTCGAGCGAGTCCACCCCTGCACGCTGCCATCGGCCAGCCCGATGTTGCCTTGCAGCGAGTGCCCGGTGTTCAGGAAAGCGGGTCCTTGATTGGCGGTGAAGTTGGTGCCAAGGCAGATGAATGGCCCAGGGGTTCCAACGCTCGGGGCTGCCAGAAACATAACGGTCGGCGGGTTTCCATTTCCGCCCATGTTGTGGTCGCCGGTCAGGAACATCGACGGGAAGGTCTCCTGGCAGTCAACGCCGATGAAGTAGCTGACATTCAAATCGTTGGTGTACGGAATCGAGTTGGCGGTGCCCACGTTTGCGGGTGCAAAGCTGGTTGCCGCCTGGCGCGCCGAACTCTCCGCTTCCGCCGGACAGAAAAGAATCTTCGGGGTGCTCAGTTCATTCGACATCGTGAGGAACATCTTCGAGACGCCCCTGCTTGTGCTCTGAATGGCGGACACGGTTCTGATACCGACATCGGTGTCTGAATTCCCGCCCATGGCCGAGGCCAGAGTCATCGGGTAATTGCCGCTGTTGTCAATGCCGAAGGTCCGGGTGGCGAGGCCGACCTGCTTGAGGTTGTTGGTGCAATTGATGCGTTGCGCTTTGGCTTTGGCGCGGGCCAAGGCCGGGAGCAACAGAGCCGCCAGGATGGCGATGATGGCAATAACGACTAACAACTCGATAAGAGTGAAAGCCCCGATCTTTTTGCGTTGGTTCTTCATAAACTTTGCTGGTTGTTTTATTTTTGTTTTGGCAAACAGACCGCGAACTTCGCTTAAGCCGTCCACGCTGTCAACCCGAATCAACTCACTGCTTAGCAATGACGGTGCCAGAGAGCCTTTTCACCGAATACCTAAGAAAAACGCAGGCGGCACCTGCCTGACGCGCGAGATTTTCACGCATTTTGCGTGAGGCTCACGCATCCGGACCGTCCGCATGATCGAGTAATGCAACCTGATCGCGGGCGCGGACGCTCTGCGGGAACGGCCAAAACGGCTGCCGCCCGCGCTATCTCGCCGACGCCCGCGCCGTGCGCATTCCCGCCAGGGTTTCGCAGGCCCACCGCAACAGGCGCTCAGTTGTGTCCCAGCCGATACAGGCATCGGTGATCGAAACGCCGTGCGGAGGTCGGCCGGGTTCTCCGGGAAGGGCTGGTTGCCCTCGTTCAGGCGCTCGGCTGATTCCCTTGAACTCAGGGGCTTTCGGTGGGAAGATGGTCCCATAATGAGTCTGGCGGAACAGCGGCGCGTTATGGCCAACGAGCAATTGGATACCAATCAGAAGGCCCGGCAAATCAACCTCGATGCGAACCGGTATGGCACGTTCGCTGAAATCGGGGCGGGGCAGGAGGTCGTGCGCTGGTTCTTCCGGGCGGGTGGCGCGGCCAGCACGGTGGCGAAAACCATCTCGGCCTACGACATGGCGGTCAGCGACGCGATTTACGGCCCGACCGACTATTACGTCAGCCGGCGCCGTTTGCAGGCCATGCTCGACTACGAGTACGATTTGCTGCTGGAGCGGTTGGATAAGACGCGCGGGGGCAAAGCCGCCTTCTTTGTTTTCGCCGACACCGTAGCCACGCATCGCGAGGGTGGGAACGGCTGGATGGGGGTGCGCTTTCAGGCTGAGTCAGGTGCCGACCCCTCGGAAATCTTCATCCATGTGCGGATGCTCGACAAAGAGAGCATTCGCCAGCAAGAAGCCCTGGGCCTCATCGGCGTGAATCTGCTTCACGGGGCCTTTTACTGGCACCGCGCACCCGAAGCGCTCATCCGGTCGCTGCTGGACAACCTGACGTGGGAACGGGTCGAGGTGGACATGATTCGGTTCGCCGGCCCGGCCTTCGCGGGGGTTGATAACCGGCTGATGGCATTGCAACTGGTCCAGCAGGACCTGACCGAAGCGGCGATGTTCACGGCCATGGGTGAAGCCGCCCAATGGGCCGAAGTGCTCTACCACAAGCCGGTGCTGGTCCTGCGCGGCAGTTTTCTGCCGATGACCCGGGCCACCCTGGATGTGCTGGAGCGCGCCCTGGAGCAGTTTGTGCGGGAGCCCGATCTCGAAGGCGAGCCGCCGGTGGTGCTGATGGAAATGACCTTGCGCCAGCTCACGACCGGCGAGCGGATTGACGAGACAGATTTCCTGAATCGCGCCGACATGCTTAGCGCGCTGGGGAAGACGGTGCTCGTCTCAAACTTCCGCCGCTTCCACCGGCTCGCAGCCTATCTGTCCCGCTACACCAAGCGGTCCATTGGGCTGGCGGTGGGCGCATCCAAGCTGGCCGAGATATTCGACGTGAGCTTTTACAACGAGAACGAAGGGGGGCTGCTGGGCGGCTTGGGCCAGCTTTTCAAGAACCCGGCCCGGCTTTACGTGTATCCCCACCTCGATCTGGCTTCGGGGCATAAGCTGACGGTGGAGAATTTCCCAATCCCACCTCAACTGACGCACCTTTACGCCTATCTGCGGGAGAACCGTTTCATCCAGGGCATCCAGAACTCCAGCGCTGATTTGCTCTCCATCCGTTCCCAGGACGTGCTGTCGAAAATCCGATCCGGTGACTCCTCCTGGGAGCAGCTCGTCCCGCCGCCCATCGTCGAGATCATCAAGCGCGACAAGCTCTTCGGGTACCGGGAGAGCCTGAAGCCGGTGGCACACGCTGCCACGTAGGCTTCCAAGCCTCGCCCGCCGCCGTGACGGTGCGCGTTGCAGATTGACCCGGCCCGCCCCTACGGATAAGTTGCCAGGAGCGTTGGCATAAGATGAACTCAGCCCATGACCACTGCGGGCCGCCTCGTGAGGCGCGCGGGGCCTCTGCCCCGGCATTCACGTTGATTGAACTGCTGGTGGTTATCGCCATTATCGCGATCCTCGCCGCGATGCTGCTGCCGGCGCTGATCGAGTCCAAACTGAAAGCGCAGGGCATCCAGTGCATGAACAACCACCGGCAGTTGGCTTTGGCCTGGCGGATGTATGCCGAGGACAACAACGACGTGCTGGTCTATGCCAGCGACGACCCGGGCGACCCGCAAATCAACTGGCAGGTGCTCGACCAGTACGCCTGGACGTTGACGCACATGGATTTTGACCCGAACAACCAGGGCAATTGGGATGTCAACTATGACATGGTTAAGCGTCCGCTGTGGCCTTACACGTCGAAGAACCCCGGCATCTACAAGTGCCCGGCGGACAAGTCGTACCTGACGGTAAACGGCAAGCAAATGCCGCGCGTGCGGTCCATGTCCATGAACCTGTATGTGGGCGGTTTCGACGGCACGGACGGAAATTGGCCCTGGGCGCATCCGTACCGCATCTTCGCCAAGCTCCCAGGGATCGATTTGCCCTCCAGCATTTTTGTCTTCCTGGACATGCGAGAGGACAGCGTGAACTGGGGGAACTTCATGACCTGCATGACCGGCTATTCCCCGGATGACCCCTCCCAGTATAGCTTCGATGGTGATTACCCGGGGATGTACCACCACCTCGCGTGCGGCTTCTCCTTCGCTGACGGCCATTCCGAGCTCAAGCGTTGGCGCGACCCGCGCACCATGCCGCCACTGACAATCGGGGCCAATCCTTTGTTTGACCAGTTTACGCAGTCCCCCGGTAATCCGGACGTGTCGTGGCTGCAAGCTCACTCGACCCGGCTGAAGTAGCAGGCGGTGGGACGCCGCCATCCCCCCTTATTTGAGGCGCCACTAAGCTGGTCTGCACAAGAACATCTGACTAGCCACTGACGTCAGGGCGTGTTGCCCAACCGGCCTTGTGGCAGGGCGCGCTCGCCGAGCGTGTCGCCGCCCCTCGCAAAACGGCCAATGCTCCGCATCTTCGGCCTTCCCTTCGGCGCTCTCGGCGAGAGCGCCTACCGAATCCAGCTACGTCTGTGTGATGGGGGCTGTCAACGGGCGACATTTTTCGTTGCGAACTGCCGGGGCTCTGGTATTCAGCCGCTCGCATTAAACATGAAACGCTCGATCTTGCGAACCTTGTTTTGTTTGGCGGCCCTGACGCTTGCTGCGGTGACCAGTTCCGCCGCCCCGGGCAGCGATACCCCGCCGCCCACAGGCGAACCGCATGTCATGGATCCCGGGCCACCGCCTTCGGATGCCATCGTGCTGTTCGACGGCAAGGACCTGTCTCAGTGGAAGTGCGACGACGGGGGCGGTCCGGCGAAGTGGGAAGTCAAAGACGGCGTCGCCACGGTGAATGGGACGGGGGGCATTTCCACGAAGCAGGGTTTTGGGGACTGCCAGTTGCACATCGAGTGGGCGACGCCGGCGGAGGTGAAGGGCGATGGCCAGGACCGGGGCAATAGCGGGGTCTTTCTTTCTGGCCGCTACGAGATTCAGGTTCTCGATTCCTACAACAATAAGACGTATTACAACGGCCAGGCCGGCGCGATTTACAACCAATACCCTCCGCTCGTCAACGCCAGCCGCAAACCGGGCGAGTGGCAGGCTTACGACGTCATCTACCACGCGCCGCGCTTTGACGGCGACGGCAAGCTGTTGAAGCCGGGAATAGTCACTATCCTGCAGAATGGGATTTTGATCCAAGATCACGTCGAGATCCTGGGACCAACCGCCAGCCCCGATAAGCCCAAATACGAACCCCATCCGCTGAAGCAGCCGCTGGCGCTGCAGGACCACGGCAACCCGGTCCGTTACCGGAATATATGGATTAGGGAGTTGTAGGGGATCAAAGCTGCCGGATCTCGTCCCAAAGCGGCTCGAGGTCGGAGTCGTCCAGCGCCATCTGCTGGATCTTCGCTTTACCGCCGATGGCGATGGCGCGCTGGAGCCATTCCCGGGCAGCGTTCAGTCGGCGCATCTGGCAAGCGTAACAGGCCAGGTTGAAGGAAATGGTCGGCTCTTTTGGAAACTTGTCGTAGGCCGGCAGCAGTGCCTCCCAGGCTTTCTGAACACCCCCGTCCGGGATGCGGCGCAGCGCATACGCCTGGTGCAGCCAACCGGATGAGCGCTTCGGGGCGCGGCGCAACTGGGCCTGGGCGACCTGCAAGGCTTCCTGCCAACGCCCTTGTTCAGCCGACAGCGACCAGCGCACTTCCAGTACGTCCGGGTGCTCTTGCCGAGCCGGGCTGACCTGAGCCAGTTCCGCCCTGGCTTCGGCAAGGTTGCCCAGTTCCAGCCAGCCTATGGCGGCGAGGAAGTAGTGCGTGTCAGGCGGTTCAAGCTTTTGCATTGCGCGATAATAGCTTAGCACCACTGACGCAGTGTCAAGGCCCCGCCAGCCGGTTGCGGTTGGCGTTTTCAGCAATTCAGGGTTATCTATGCTGGCATGAGATTACTGATACCAACACTGCTGACCCTGGGCGTCGCGCTGACGGCACCGGCGCAGATTCATACCGAGACGATCGAATACAAACAGGGCGACACCGTCCTGGAAGGCTACCTGGCATATGACAGCTCGATCAAAGGCCCGCGGCCCGGGGTGCTGATTGTGCACCAGTGGAAGGGGTTGACGGATTATGAAAAGAAACGAGCGGAGATGCTGGCGGGGCTTGGCTACAACGCCTTTGCGGTGGACATTTACGGCAAGGGGATTCGCCCGAAGTCGAACCAGGAGGCGGGCGCCCAGGCGGGCAAATATAAGAGCAACCGCGATTTGCTGCGGGCCCGCGCCCAGGCTGGCCTGGCGGTGTTGCAGAAGCACGAGCTGACCGACCCGAAGCGGGTCGCGGCCATCGGCTATTGCTTTGGCGGCACAACCGTGATCGAACTGGCGCGGAGTGGGGTGGACATCGCCGGCGTGGTGAGCTTTCACGGCGGGCTGGATTCGCCCCATCCGGAGGACGGCAAGAACATCAAGTGCAAGGTGCTGGCGTTGCAAGGCGCCGATGACCCGTTCGTGCCGGCCAAAGACCTGGCCGCTTTCGAGGACGAGATGCGCCAGGCCAAAGTGGACTGGCAACTGGTGAAATACGGCGGCGCGGTCCATAGCTACACCGAGAAGGAGGCGGGTGACAACCCTCAGGCTGGCGCTGCTTACAACGAGAAGGCCGACCGGCGGTCCTGGGAGGCCATGAAGCAGTTCTTCGCTGAGATTCTCAAGTGAGGCTTGCGGCGGGAGGGCGAGCGTCCTCGCGGGTTTTCGGGGATTTCCGCAGCAGTCTGGGCTCGCGAGGACGCTCGTCCTCCCGAACGGGCATTTTCATTCGTGCCATCCGTGACAACGCCGGTTAAAGTCCCCCATGCGTATCACGGGCGGAAAAGCCGCGCGCCGGATTCTAAAAGTGCCGAAGGGCCTGGCCGTGCGTCCCACGCCGGACCTTGTCAAGCAGGCCGTGTTCAACAGCCTTGGCGGTCGCGTGGTGGGCGCGCGGGTGCTGGAACTGTTTGCCGGCACGGGCGCGCTTAGCCTCGAATGCCTCAGCCGCGGCGCGGCCTCCGCGGTATGCGTGGAGAAGTCCTCACGCCACGCGGAGACGCTGCGCCAGAACTTTCAGCTTGCCGGCTTTCCTCCTGAAACCTTGCAGGTGCGGCTGCAGGATGTGTTCGCCGCCCTGGTCCAACTGGCCGCCGCGGGCGAGCGGTTTGGCCTCGTCCTCGCCGACCCGCCTTACGGGGAGAAGAATATTGGCCGCCGCTCAACTTCTTTTGCCCAGCAACTGCTCGACGAGGTGAATCTGCCGCAGCTCCTTGAGCCCGGCGGGTTGCTCGTGCTAGGCCACACCAAACGCGACACCCTGAGCCTGCCGGAGTTTTGGCGCGAGCAAAAGCTGCTCAAGCACGGCGACAGCGTCATGCGCTTTCTGACTGCGGCCCGCGGCCTGCAAGGTGCGGCATCAGAGGACACAAAGAGCTGATTCAATCGCCATGACCAACAAGGATCAGATCGTTGCCGACTGGCTGCCGCGCTATACCGGCACACCGCTCGAGGAGTTCGGGAAGTACATCCTGCTGGTCAACTTCAACAACTATGTGCGCATGTTTGCCGCGTGGCATAAGGTGCCGGTGCGCGGCGAGGACCGGCCCATGCTCAACGCGACGAGCAACGGCATCACCATCATCAACTTTGGCATGGGCAGCGCCAGCGCGGCGACCATCATGGACCTGCTCTGCGCCGTCCAGCCCAAGGCCTGCCTGTTCCTCGGCAAATGCGGCGGGTTGAAGAGGAAGAACAAGCTGGGCGATCTTATCCTGCCGATTGCGGCGATTCGCGGGGAGGGCACCTCGAATGATTATTTCCCACCGGAAGTCCCGGCGCTGCCCGCCTTCAGCTTGCAGAAGGCCATCTCGACGACCATCCGCAACGCTCGGCGCGACTACTGGACCGGCACGGTCTATACCACCAACCGTCGCGTTTGGGAGCATGATGAGGACCTGAAAAGGTATCTGCGTCAGATCCGATGCATGGCCATTGACATGGAAACCGCGACCATATTCATCACCGGGTTCCACAACGAGATTCCCAGCGGCGCTCTGCTGCTGGTATCCGATCAGCCGATGGCGCCAGAAGGCATCAAGACCACCGCGAGCGACCAGAAGGTGACGGCTGATTTCACGGAAATGCACCTGCGCATGGGGATTGACTCGCTTTGCCAACTCATCAACCAGGGTCTGACGGTGAAACACCTGCGGTTTTAGGACACTGCCTCCCCGGCGGGCACTGCGCGCCGCGCTACTGCCCTTCACTTGCCTGCCAATTCTCGTTCCAGGAAAGCCTCCAAGGCCACCGCGTTGTTCTGCCCTGCGTCCAAAGGAACAGCGCAACCGTCTTGCCTGTGGATCTGGGGGCATTCCGCCGCCCGCGCTAGTGCTTCGGGCGGAGCAGAATCGCCTTCTTATCGGTGCCTTCGACCTCGACGCTGTG
>Ga0224558_1003822_pt1 | contig 12210 bp, 13 predicted proteins | sample 714S32024metaG_FD_180682 | JGI IMG/M metagenome (GOLD analysis project Ga0224558, IMG submission 180682) | Peat soil microbial communities from Stordalen Mire, Sweden - 717 S3 20-24 | ecosystem: Environmental > Terrestrial > Soil > Wetlands > Peat | place: Sweden: Norrbotten County, Stordalen... | reverse complement strand
CCGCCATGACCACCGCTTGACGCTCGTCGGTGACGACGCGCAGGCGATCTACGGTTTCCGCGGCGCGTCAGCCAGATACCTGCTCGACGCCGAACGCTACTTCGAGGACCTCACCACGATCACCCTCGACATCAACTACCGATCGTCACGCGCCATACTCGACGTGGCGAATGCCCTCGCCGCCGACGCCCCCGAGGGATTCTGCTCTGTGCTGCGAGAGGACGCACCGGCACCAGGAGCGTGCGAACCATTGTTGGTGCACTGTGGCGACGAGCGCCACCAATCCGAATCGGTCGCTGACCGCGTCCTCGAGCTCTATGAACAGGGCGTGCCCCTGCAAAGGCAAGCCGTGCTCTTTCGCGCCGCTCACCACAGCGCGGACCTCGAGATCGAGCTCTCCCGCCGCCGGATTCCCTTCGTCAAGTACGGCGGGTTGCGTTACCTCGAAGCCGCCCACGTGAAGGACCTCCTCGCCGCGTTTCGTCTCGCGGACAATCCCCGCGACGAGATGGCGTGGTTCCGTCTCCTGCAACTCCTGCCCGGCGTGGGTCCGGCCAAAGCGCGACGGGCGATCAGCGCCCTGCGCGATGCCGACGGACGGATTCCCTTGTCTCACGTCGAGGTCGGGCAACGATGGCCCGCGGTCTGCGGCGTGCTGCCTATCGATACTCGTGAGATTGCGCGAGGTCTCCTCGAAGCCTTGTGCGCAAGAGCGCTGGAACCGGTCGCGCAGCACGCGGAGCGCGTGCGCGAGGCGGTCGCCCCGCTCATTGTCGCCTCGTACGACGACGCGCCTGCTCGACTGGAGGATCTCGGGGCGCTGGTGCTGGCGAGCGCTGGTGCGGCACGCCTGAGCGACGTCGCGGCGGAACAGGTGCTCGAGCCTCCGGCTTCGACGGGAGCACTCGCCGGTCCGCCGATGGTCGACGAGGACTGGCTCGTCCTGTCGACCGTGCACTCGGCGAAGGGACTCGAATTCGACGCAGTGCACGTCATCCATGCCGCCGACGGCAACTTCCCCTCGGACATGTCGCTCGGAACCCCCGAAGGCCTCGAGGAAGAGCGCCGCCTCTTCTACGTCTCGGTCACACGGGCTCGCCGCAATCTCGCGATCTACGTGCCACTTCGCTACCATCATCACCGCATACGAGACGACCACTCCTGGGCCCAACCGTCGCGGTTCCTGAGTCAGGCGGTGCGCTCGACGCTGCTGGAGGTCCAACTCTCTGACACCGCCGCGGCAGCCCTGACGTCACCACCACCGGTCGCGATCGACGGATCCGGATTCGTGACAGGACATCTTTCTTCGTTGTGGTGACCACCTTCAACAGATCTGATCCGCTCACCGTTCAGTTGTCGGATGAGACCTCCTCGGTGGCACGTGGACGCGCTTGACGTCGAGACTCCTTCGGTGTCACCGCTCTTGCCGGCGATGCCCCGACAGCGCCGGATGACCCTTCAGAAAATACCTGGAGGGGCGTAATTGTCCACGCGAGACTCCAATTCGAGGAGAACAACCAATTTGGTCACTCCCGACTTCAACGGGGCCAGCCTGGAACGAGAACCTCCCGCTAGGTTCGCCGCAGCAGTCTTCGCCGTCATCCGCTCCGGTGACGCCGAGTCCACGCGTGAGATTTCCCGGCCCGCGCAGCATGGTGGACGTGGCTTGAGCGTCGCCCTGCTCGGCGCGCGAAGGGATCTCGGCTGCGCGCAACAAGACCGCACTTGCCGTTCCCTCGTTCCCGGTGACGACGTTCATGCACCAATGGACCCCGTAGCTTCGGTAGACGTAGAGATGACCGGCCGGCCCGAACATAACGGCACTTCGAGGAGTGGGGCCCCGGTGCGCATGCGACGCCGGATCGTCTTCTCCTCCGTAGGCCTCGGTCTCGACGATTCGAGCCTTCACGACGTCGGTACCGTCGCGTATCACGATCATCGAGCCGATGAGATCACGGGCCACGTCGTCGGGATCGCGCTCGAAGAAACCTCTCGTGTATGTCTCGCCCGTCATCAGCTGGATTCAAGCCGGTCGAGGCGTCACGTGCGTCTGAGTGGTCATACACCATTGTCCGCCAGCGAGCTCAACAGCGCAATCCGTCGCGCTTCGAGGACCCTGCCTCGGGGATCGGTCGCCACGGTCAGAATGGGTGTGCAACGAACACCCACCGCGAGACCTCCTCGAAATGCCAACTTGTTACCATGTCCCATGCGAATTGTGTCCTGGAACGTCAACGGAATTCGGGCGGTGCAGCGCAAAGGGATGTTCGATCCGTTCCTCGACTCACTCCGGCCCGACATCATCTGTCTCCAGGAGACCAAGGCCGAGCAGTCCCAAGCGGACTGCAATCTCGACGGCTACGAAGAGTACTGGCACTCGGCCACGAAGAAGGGCTACTCCGGAACGGCCATCTTCTCGAAGCACGCGCCAACGTCGGTCGTCTACGGCCTCCCGGCGAACCTCGTGGAGAGATTCCAGTTCGCTGACGACTCCTTCGGTAATCCCAATGAGGAAGGTCGGGTCGTCACCGCCGAGTTCAATGACTTCTTCCTGGTCACCGCGTACACCCCGAACGCCAAGGGCGATCTGAGCCGCCTGGCCCTGCGACATCAGAAGTGGGATCCGGCGTTCCTCAGCCACGTCAAGTCACTCAACGAGAAGAAGCCCGTCGCGATCTGCGGCGACCTGAACGTGGCCCACACCAATGACGACCTGGCTAATCCAAAATCCAACGTTGGAAAGGCCGGATTCACGAGCGAGGAACGAGGCGGCCTCGACCAGTTACTGGACGCCGGCTTCGTCGACTCCTTTCGCGTCTTCACCCAGGGCAACGGTCACTACACATGGTGGTCCAACTTCTCCGGGGCCCGGTCCAAGAACGTCGGTTGGCGCATCGACTACTTCCTCGTCTCGAGTGACCTCGCCCCGCGCGTGCAAACCGCTGAGATCCACCCCGACATCATGGGTAGCGATCACTGCCCGGTGAGCATCACACTCAAGAACTAGAAGTTCCGCGGTGCCGCGGGAAGCCCTCAGGCTTTCCACTCGGGCGCGCGCTCGGGCGTGGCTTTGCCCAGGGCCAACCGGACACCGGCGGCGTCGTAGTCCCGGCCGTAGACGGGACTACCGGGCTGCTGGCGCCAGGAGTCATCAAGTCCGCCGGCGTCAACGGGGTCAAACCCGAGTTGATTCACGAGGTCCATCACGACCGCCTTGGCTGGCGCATCGTCACCCGCCACCGGCAACGCAATCCGGCCTGGCGTCCCTTCGGGCCTGCCTAGCTCGAGAAGGTGCTGAGACTGGATGCCGTTGAACGCCTTCACGACCGGAAAGCCGATCTGATTCGCCACCCAACGGCTCTCGGCCGTGCCCGACTCGATGTCCGCAATAAGTCCGTCGCGCTGCTGAGGGTAGTAGTTGCCGGTGTCGATGACGACAACGTCCTTCGCCGCTCCGTCAAGGAACCCTGCGGGCAGATTGGGAATGCTCCTCTCGGGGATGGTGACTACGACGACGTCAGCGTCGATGGCTGCCTCTGACACCCCGACAGCTTTCGCGCCGGTCTGGGCGGCCAGATCGGCCAGTGTCTCGGGCCCCCGTGAGTTCGCGACCGAGACCTCGTGGCCGAGCGCGGTGAGTCGCCGGGTGAGTGTGCCGCCGATATTGCCCGCGCCAATGATGCCGATCCTCATGATGCCCCCTGAATTCGTAGAGATAAACCCCGGTTTACACGGAAACATCAAGAGTCCGATCGATGGACGAACGGTCGATGGGGCTGCCCGTTCCTACTCGATGCGCTGCACCGGGTCGCCAACTCGCACCACTCCGGGCCGAACCACCCTGGCCCTGACGCCCACCTGGTTGGCGTGCGAGCCAACCAGGTGTCGAAGTATTTCCAGCTGTCGCTCGAGACCGTTCGGCTGGGACCTCGTCGTCATGACGCAGCGAGTGCAACCTTTCGAGACCTGGATTTCGGCGCCGCCAATACGGAGTCGACACCCCGCCGCGAGCACTCCGAGGGACTGGGTTTCGGCATTCACGACGACGTTGGGCCGGAATCGGCGCACGTCCCACTGCAGGTCCGCCCGCTCAGTCGCGAGCAGCGCCAGGTCGCTGGTGGTCAGCAGGTGCAGCGGGCTTTCGTCGACGAACGACCCCTCGCGGCCCGCCCACTGAACGAGCGGCGAATCATCGCGCTCGTAATCCTCAGGACCCTCGAAGGTGGCCACCTCGAAGTTCTCCGCGTCGGCGAGTCGCACGGGTCGACCGAGCCACGCGGTGAGCGTCTCGTCGAGCGACGCGCCCGGGCCCAACTCCTCATCGTCCGTCAGGCGAACACGCAGTTTCGCGCCGCTCAGCCGCGCGCTCGCCTCGAGCAGGCGGCCTTCGCGCTTGGCCGAGACGATGGTCCCCGTCGCGAGGTCGAGGATTCCAAAACTCCGGTCCCCGGTCACTCCGTTCTCTTCCAGCGTCAGTTCATCCAGCGCTTCGCCCTGCATGGACTTGACGGGATAGCGCCACAGGGACTCGACCCGCGGGGTCGAATCAGCCGCGACGTCAGGCGCGCTCGGGCTCCGCCTCACGACGCCTTCGCGTCCATCCACCGGTGAACGGCGATCGTCAGCGCGGGGAGGGGAACCGGGCCCACGGTCAGCAAGAGGTCGTGGAACGCGCGAACGTCAAAGGCCTCGCCGAGTTCCTCCGATGCTTCGCCCCGCAGCCTTTCGATCTCGAGGCGGCCCACCATGTACGACAACGCCTGGCCTGGCGCGGCGACGTAACGGTCCACCTCCGACTCGACTTCGACGAGGCTCATGGGCACGTGGGCCGCCATCCAGTCGATGGTCGCCTGGCGCGACCACCCGAGAGCGTGCAGGCCCGTGTCGACCACCAAACGCGCCGCACGCATCGCGTCGGTGCTCAGCATGCCGAGCCGCGACACGTCATCGCTGTACAGGCCCATCTCGTCGGCGAGCCTCTCGGCGTACAGCCCCCAACCCTCGGCAGTCGTCCCGTCGCCCATGACTCGCCGCACGAGGTGAGCATCCAACAACTCCTGGGCGATGGTCAGTTGGAAATGGTGCCCGGGCACCGCTTCGTGGAAGGCCACGGCCTCGGCGACGTGACGGTCCCGCTCGCCCGGTTTGGTGGTGTTCACGTAGTACGTGCCCGCCCGAGAACCATCCAGGGCCCCGGCGAAGTAATAGGCGACGGGAGCGCCATCCACCAACGCCTCGGGAATCGGCTCGACCGCGCACGCCACGTGTGGGATGAGCCCAAACCACTCCGGCGCCGCCTGCTCGGCCCGGCGCACGGCTTCGACGGCCGTCGCCAGGATCTCCTCGCTGCTCTCGAACCTGAGGGCGACGTCGGTCTTCAATCGATGATGGACCTCGGTGACGTCGCGGGCACCCCAGAGACGCGAACCGATCTCGACGAACTCTTCGTTCAGATGTTCGACGATCGAGAGACCCTGCGCGTGCAAGTCCTCCGCGCTGCGATCGGACCACGTGAAGAACTCTATGCACTCCGCGTACATGTCATCGCCCTCAGGCAGCCAGCACAACCCGGGATGCTCATCCGAGCGACCGGCCGGGAGCGCCTCGTCCCTCAGGAACTGCGCGTACCGGCTGATGGACACGAGCACCGAGTCGACGACGACTTGTTCCTGCTTGGTCGCGAAATCGTCGTCGGCGTCAGCGGCATCGCGCCGGCGGATACCGGCGAGGTCGGGGTCGGCGAGCACCTCATCTATTTGGGCGAGCGCCGCCCGCACTCCCCTCGCCGTCGGGTTGCGCCCCGCGGCGATCCCGATGCGGTGACGCTCCACCGCCTGTTCCAAGAACGTCGGGAACGAGCGCAGACGCTCCAGGTAGCTCGCACGACGTTCGGCAGTGTCCAGGGAGAGCATCGGCAGGACCGCGACGAGGCCCGAGAGAGGGGCGTCGTAAAGGTCGGTGATCGTGAACTCCAGCCCAGGAAACTGAAGGTACCTCGCGTAGGCGCCGGCAGTGAAACGAACCAGGTCGAGCGTCACCAGATCAGACCCATCCGGTTCCATCTCCTCGCCAGCGACGCGGGCGAGGAGATCTTCGGCCTGCGAAGCGATCGACGCGAAGATTCCGGCGGACTGGCTCTGGGCGGAGCAGGAGAGATCACCGAGGCCCTCGCCGACGTCGGGCAGTCCGCTGAGGGCTGCCTCCAACGGCGAATGCGTGAACCACGCAGCGAGGAGTCGATCGGCCAGGAGTTCGATTTCGGCGTTCATCTTGAGAATCTAACCAACCGACTACGCGCGACGCTCGCACGAACCAAGCGCGGGTCCCCACCTGTTTCATCCGCAGAACTCTGGGAAGGCGCATGGGGACGGTCCTGAACGAGAGTCGGCCAGCTCCCTCGCCCGACAAGTCGCTGGCGCCCTGGGGCGTTGGTCGCTATGGGATTCGGAGTTGGTGGCGGAATCCTCGAAAGGTGTTGCGGTCGACGCGTGCGAACGGCTCTTCGAGTCCGGGAACCTCGAGCAAGGCGGCGTCGGGGCCGCAGTGTCCCGCGGCGAGGAGCGCCTGGCCGCGCGGGATGCTCAACGAGAAGGTGACCAGATCGGCGGCCGGCTCCCAGAGCCAATACCCGACCTGATCGCTGAAGGTGCCGTCTGGCCCGGCTTGACGATGTGGGTCTGGTGCCGCAGCCCGTAGAAGAGTTGCGGACCATTGGTCTGGCGGTCGATTGGCTGCAATTCGTAGTGCTCGATGAACGCGTCGCGCTCGGGCCCATCAACGGTCGGGTGCTCGTCAAAGCCCTTCGCTCGTTCACACGCGCCAGCCATCGGTTCGAGAGGCCTCAATCATCTCTCGGTTGCAACAAGTGTCGTTCACGGGTGAGCCACTCCCAGGGGCCCGCCCGCTGCCCATCCTCGACATCAGCCCGACGGATGGATTGTTTGACGGCCGCCGGCGGACCGGGAGCGGGTGCGGGAGGAGTCACCGGTTGGGAGCTGACTTCTCGCGGCGGGAGTTTCTCGTACGTGATCGCCTCGTCCACCTTCTTGGCTCTCTGCCGCAGCGCTTCTCGCGGCCGTGCGGCTCGTTCATATTCCGCGTTCAGTTCCTCGGGTCCGACCTCCTGACGATCGTAGATTGCGCACAACATACCGAGCGCGTAGCCGACAGCCGCGAAGAGGATCGCAACCACGATGCCTCCCGCGAAGACGAACCACGTTGCCGGGTCGTTGTTGCTCGACACGCCCAGTGTCGCGCCAACTCGGTTCACCTCCCATGTGGCGAAGAACGTGCCAAAGAGGGTCAAGAGTGCCAACAGCCGAAGGACGACGCTGAAGAATTACGCGCTCCCGCGAAGCTCGTCACTCCTCTTGATATCCACGTTTGAAATGTACGTTCCGAGGGAGTGGGTGGGTGGGATAGTCGACGTCCATTCACCGGCCAGTGCGCGTGAGCTCCACCGCTCACGGGGCCGCGGCGCTGGGCGAAGTGATGCTCGCGGCGGCGAGTAGTGGCCGGAATTCGTCACGTTGTTGACAACGGCGCCAGTCCATCGAGGTGCACGTCACATCGCGAGGACCTTCTTTCCAAATCCACAGACACTCTCAGCGCACCAACAGCGTTCTCACATAGATCTCACAACCTCGTTGTCTATGGTGACGACTGTTCTTGTGAAAGGAGAACCAGATGAACAACATTGCCACCCGATCAATCACGGCGCTCGCATTGGTCGCCGCCATGGGTATCGGCATTCCAGCAGCTGCCTACGCCGATTCCACGACGTCGACGTCTGTCACCAGCGCTACCGTCGCTCCATCGGCATGGGCGACGTGGCACGCGACGTGGGTCACCTACATCAAGGGTCTGAAGTCGATCAACTCGACCTACCGAGCATCGGTGCAGAGCGCACGTGCCACGTACGCGGCCGCAAGGGCTGTCGCGACTACCAAGGCCGAACGTCAGGCGGCGCTAGCTGCCCTGGACGCCGCACTGGTTGCTGCGCTGAACGCTCGCGTCACCGCGATTACCGCCGCGGGCGATTCGCCGGCGCCACCTGCCGGCTACAACGGCACCGCATGGGTGACCGGACTACAGGCGGCCAACGAAGCGTTCCGCACCGCTGTCGCCACGGCTCAGGCAACGTACTCCGAGGCTCTGTCGAGCGCGACGACCTCCGCGCAACGTAGGCAGGCCCGCATCACCCTTGAAGGGTGGATCGGCGCCGCGATGGTTACTCGAAGTAACGCCTTGACTGCGCTCGGTGCTCCTCCCGCGAAGCCGGGAAAGCCTTCCTGAACGCACGTGCTGACCAGAGCGGCGTGTCCTTCTGAAGGGCACGCCGCTCTGGTCATTGGCGTTGACGATTGGCCTCTCTTCTCACCAAGACTGGCGCGCCGGCGAGGCCGTGACTGCACGCCCTCGCCGGCAGTAACGGCAACGACAGGCCAATGAACAGCGGATGAGTAGAGGCCTGTTCTCAACACCACCTCGTCCAAGGCGGTACTGCACCAGTTATCGCTCAGAGGGTTCGCGATGAGGCGCAGGAAGAGTGAGGCTTCGACATGGCACCAACGATCGATCGTCGACAGTTCCTCACTGGCGCCGTTGCGGTGCGAGGCGCATTGGCGGCAACGGGAAGAGCCTCATCTGCGACGACAGACGGGGAGACTCATGTGGGTCCAGCCGCTCCGACATCGGGGCCATCGTACACGTGGTCTTCCTGATGGAGGAGAACCGCTTTTTCGACCGCTACTTCGGGTCGTACAAGGGTGTCGCAGGGTTCAACGACCATCCGGCAGCGTCACTCGGCGCATTCGCCCAACCGTACGCGGCGAACACTGATCGTCAACCCCACGGTGTCCAGCTCCCCTTTCCTCAAGGCCTTCCTGCCCACCTGTCCGCGCGACTTCGCCCATGACGTGCGAACCGGAACGTTGCCGAGCGTGTCGTGGATCATCCCACCGGATGGTTACGACGAACAGGCCACGACTCCCCCGGGCTACGGGGCGTGGTTAATCAACAGAGTCCTCCAGCTCTCGTTTCCAACAAGGACGTCTGGTCCAAGACCGTCGTCTTCATCACGTACGACGAGAACGGTGGCTTCCTCGACCACGTTGCTCCCCCGGTGGCACCACTCGGCACTTCGGGCGAGCCCATCACGGCGAGTCCCCTGCCGTCAAGCGCGCTGGAGATCGCCGGACCATTGGGGCTGGGGTTCAGAGTCCCGATGCTGGTGGTCTCCCCCTTCAGTCGGGGCGGCTTCGTGTCCTCCGACGTCTTCGACCACACTTCTCAGATTCGGTTTCTCGAGGAACGATTCGGCGTGCGAGTCCCAGGAAACTCCCAATGGCGTCGCGACACTTTGGGCGACCTGATCGCGACGCTGCAAGCTGGAAGGACAAATACGAGCCCTCCTCCGCTTCCCCTGACGACCAGATTCCGCGTGAATGCGTTGGGGTGCAGAGATGCACTTCTGGAGACCTCAACGAGACCAACTCAACCAGCCTCGGTACCCCATGGAGCCCATCCAGACGATGCCGTCCCAGGAAGAAGGGGCGGTAAGGCGACGCCTAGGACGCTTCCTTGATCCGTCACCGTGCGGTTGAGAGGTCGGTCCGCGGCGTATCTGTACGCACGTTCATTCCCGATGGTTGGATCCGACTAGAAAGGTCTGAACCCTAGTGCCCTGCGACCGCTACCTCGCCGAGGTAGCAGTTAGATGACCTTCAGCAACTTCAAGATCACCACGATGATCAAAGCGAGTACCGCGAGTCGGACAAGTGTTCGTAAGTCGAGTCGCGCTCGACGGCCAAACCTCATGGGCGGCGCAGTTTCATTAGGTGAAACCTTCAATCGTCCCCGAATTCCGCTCATCGTGGTCCTCGAGGACAGAGACCACTTCCATGCGGCAGCGCCAAGTCTTGGCAACACAACAGTACTCTCAAAGCTCTTCCCAGCGGGCGGCAATCGATGCCCCTGCGGAAGCCAATAATCACCGCTCACCCGCCGTTAGCCGTTGCCGTTAGCCGTTGCCGTTGCCGTTGCCGTTGCCGTTGCCGTTGCCGTTACCGTTACCGTTGCCGAACGACGGCAACGTCGTCGTCGTCGTGGACGTCGTGGACGTGGTCGTAGGAGGCGCCACCGCCGAACTCAGATTGAGCGTGCCCGCCAGGAGCGCGAGGTCACCCTGAAGCAGCTGGCCTTCGGTGGGCCCGATGGTGCCATTCGTGATCCCGTTGGCGATAGCGCTGTCCGCGAGTTCGAGATCGTTGGCTGCTTGCTTCGTCTTACCCGAGGTGTAATCGGCTTGCGCGAACCGCGCTTGCTGCATGATCGCCTGGCCCGAGGCGTTGTCCACGTTGCCCGCGGTTTCGCCGGCGAGGACCTGACTCGTCAGTGCGTTGAGCGCTGCGGTACCTGCGAGCACCGTGGTTGTCGTCACCGGGGGTTTCGTAGTCGTCACGGGAGGAGGATTGCGAGGACTCGACCCAAAGATGAAGAAACTCCCGATGCCCAGCACCGCAACTACCACTGCCGCCGCCCACACCCGCGAAGTCGCCTTGGGTCGCTTCTTGGTCTCGGTAATCGTCCGAGTTGGCTTGATGACGCGGGTTTCGTCACCTATCGCGCCGACCCCAACGACACCGGGCATCATCGCGGTCTGGTCACCCGGGCCCACCGCGCCGAGCCGAGTGGTGGCCTCGCCGTCCGGCGGTGACCACGGAGCGTCGAACGCGCGGGTACCCAGCAATGCGGCGACCTGGAAGTCCTCGAGACGTTGGTCACTGCGGCGGGTGAGCATTCCCGTGAGCACCAGCTTCCACGGCACCGGAAGATCGGCGGGCAGCGCTACGGGTCCGGCTAGTCGCCGAGCGAGTACCTCGCTCGGCGTCCCCTCGTACACGCGCCGGGCCGTGAGACACTCGAGCAGGATGACCCCGAGCGACCAGATGTCGGCCGCCGGCCCCACCTGGTGATCCTCCAGTTGCTCGGGCGCCATGTACGAGACGGTCCCCATTGTCGTTCCCGTAGCGGTGAGTGTCGAGGTGTCGTGGAGTCTGGCGATTCCGAAGTCGCCGAGCCAAGCTTCCCCGTTCATGGACAGCAATATGTTCGAAGGCTTCACGTCGCGGTGAACGACGCCTCGTTCGTGCACGTAAGCCAGGGCGTCGGCCAGTCGCGCACCGAGGTTTGCAGTCTCTCTCGACGAGAGCGGCCCGGCACGAAGGGCCTGGGCGAGCGTTTGGCCGGGGATAAGTTCCATGACCAGGTAGGCCTGGTCGCCTATCGCGCCAACGTCAAGGAGCCTGATCAGACCGGGATGTTCGAAACTCTCCAAAGCGCGAGCTTCCTGGCCCAGCCTTCGTGCGAACTCCGGATCACCCGAGCGGACAATCTTGACCGCGACGTCGATGCCGGTGACCTCGTCAGCCGCCTGATACACGTCAGACATTCCGCCTCGGCCGAGCAGGCGGACGAGGCGGTAACGGCCGCCCAGGACATCAGCGACTGAGGTCATGGGCGTCCTTCACTACATTCAAGCGTACCGTGGTGTGGGCTCACGCCGTTCCGTCAGTGACGGACGCACCAGCGGGCGCCAAGGCCTCAAAACGCCGCGATCTGGTTCACCACCGCTCACCCCTGCGAGGAAGGGAAACTCGAGGTCCATCACGGGTGCAGTTCGCAACCAGTCGCACGCCGGTCGCCTCTCATCTCATGGATATTGCCAGCGGACCTTGGCCGTGGGAACGGCGTAGCACAAGCCCACGGCACGGGCAATGCCATGCCCTGGGGAACCAAGGCCCAGCAGTTGGCAGCCCTTCGCTCGACGGATTACTTCTCGGTCGCTGAAACGGATTGCTCGACGACGCTCTTGCGGGACTGGGCTCGAGTGGATGCGCTCTTGGTGCGAACGAACACCGGCGCGCGGTCAGAGTGCGTGTAGTTCTTCAGGTGATCCTCGTAATCGATGAAGAACGGACCATTGGGATCGAAGGGTCGCTGCAGCGACCTGAACGCGATGCTCTTGTCCAGTTCGTCCAGTCGTAACAGCGCATCGGGGTCGCCAAGCGCCCGGATGTCAAAAGCACCACGTGATTGGTCGAAGGCCTCCATGCCCCGTGGAGTGCGGACGATGACCGAAGTCCAGCCGTCGTCCGAGCCCACCGATCCAACCGAGATGTCCGCTGCTCGCCCGAGAAAGTCCCGCAC
>Ga0224558_1003816_pt1 | contig 12234 bp, 10 predicted proteins | sample 714S32024metaG_FD_180682 | JGI IMG/M metagenome (GOLD analysis project Ga0224558, IMG submission 180682) | Peat soil microbial communities from Stordalen Mire, Sweden - 717 S3 20-24 | ecosystem: Environmental > Terrestrial > Soil > Wetlands > Peat | place: Sweden: Norrbotten County, Stordalen... | reverse complement strand
CGGCCTGGCGGTAGCTGCAGCGTCGACGATCACTTTGAGCCCGTCCAGCCTACCGGGGGCGACAGTAGGAACTTCATACTCCCAGACCATCACGGCTACAGGCGGCGCCTCTCCCTACGCCTTCACGGTGACCAGCGGTTCGCTGCCTAAGAGGCTTAGACTATCCACTGCCGGAGTGCTCTCGGGCACCCCGACCACGACGGGCACCTCGAACTTCACAGTGACGGCAACCGACACCAACGGTGCCACCGGTACGCAGAGCTACGGCCTGGCGGTAGCTGCAGCGTCGACGATCACTTTGAGCCCGTCCAGCCTACCGAGGGCGACAGTAGGAACTTCATACTCCCAGACCATCACGGCCACAGGCGGCGCCTCTCCCTACACCTTCACGGTGACCAGCGGTTCGCTGCCGGATGGACTCACCCTGTCCACTGCCGGAGTGCTCTCGGGCACCCCGACCACGGCGGGCACCTCGAACTTCACAGTGACGGCAACCGGCACCAACAATGCCACCGGCTCGCAGAGCTATGGCCTGGTAGTACATCGGCGCAGAGGACCACGCTAGCTCCAGCCAGGTTAGCATCAGTATGGCAGGAACTTCATACAGCCAGACCATCACGACCTCAGGCGTCAAATAGGGACCAGATCGTCTTACTTGGTGAGGGCAAGAATTAGATGAAGCACATCCTGCGCTATACCGAGACTATGGACAGGGCAAACGACGCTTAGGTTGGTGATGGCTGGCAAGGCGGACCATATGATCTAGCCTCCGGGCCAGACCAAATATGCTTGAGAGTGGGACTTGAGCCCATGCGGGCCGCAGGCCTTGTGGGTCGTTTATTGGGGACATCAAGTATTCTTTTTACTGTAAATGTACCTTATAATCTCTTCGCAGATGATCTCCGAACTGTTTTCCTCCGTGAGTGTGAACCACCGGATCCGGTGGTCGCGCCTGAACCAGGTTAGCTGCCTCTTGGCGTAGTTCCTGGTGGCCTGCTTGGCCAGCCTGATGGCGGTGTCGAGATCATACTCCCCTGCCAGGCAGGCAATCACCTGCCTGTACCCCAGGGTTTGCAGAGGCTTCAGATTGCTATCGAAGACCCGGTCGAGCAAATGCTTTACCTCATCTACCAGTCCCTCCCGGAACATTTTGTCAACTCTCAGGTCAATTCTCCGGTACAGTTCAGAACGGGTGCAGTCAAGGCCGATCATGACCAGGTCGTATGGCGGCGGGGGTGCTGCCCCACCTGCCCAGTAGGATGAGATTGGACGCCCGGTCAGGCTGTAGACCTCCAGCGCCCTGATCAGGCGGCGATGGTCGTGGGGGTGGATCCGTCCGGCGGCATCCGGGTCGATGCGCTGCAAATCGGCATAGAGTTCGGCACTCCGGCCTGTTTCAACACAGGAACGCAGGTGTTTTCGAACTGCATCCAGGCCCTGATGCGAGGGGAAATGGTAGGGATCGATCACCGCCCGGATGTACAGGCCGGTTCCTCCGACCAGGAAGGGCAGCCTCGATCTGGCGACGATGCTCTCGATTGTTGACCGGGCCAGTTGCTGAAATTGGGCGACTGTAAACTCCTCGTCCGGCTCCAGGAAGCTTAACAGGTGGTGTGGTACGCCCTTCTGCTGTAGCGGTGTGATCTTGGCAGTGCCGATATCCAGGCGCTTGTATACCTGGACCGAGTCGGCCGAAATGATTTCGCCCCCCAGCCTCAGGGCGAGCGATACGGCCAACTCCGACTTCCCGGTGGCAGTCGGCCCTACGACTACAAAGAGCGGCCCCGGGCTCAATAATTGACCTCCTCGCTTGTCGACACCAGAAACTGGCGGTATTCGTCCCGGGGTCGATCCTGCAGGTAAACCGAGTGTAATCCTCCTGGAGACTCGATCTGCTCCCGGTAGTGTCCCCTGGCCTCCTCCTGGCAGGTATCACAGGCCTGGAGGGGTATGGCAACGGCGGAGACTGTCCGCTTATTGCCGAAGGAGTATATCGCCGAGGACGTGAGCAACTGGTAGCCAGGGCAGCGCTGGCAGAGGCGCACCCGCTCCCACCGGCTTTCCCTGATATTGTCGGTGTCGTAGTAGATGTCCTTTTTATCCTCGTAAAATTCACCTGTGCGGGGCATTCTTTGCACCCCCAGGGACTCCCTCTGATGCCAGACCTCTTTAAGGTAGGCTGCCAGGTCCTTGATATATTCAATTTGAGATGAGGTCTGGACGAACTTGCCCGGTTGATAGTCCGGTTCGGTCACGTGCGAGTAATCGAGGCCGGCCATGGCCAGGATGATGGCGGTATTTAAATATGGCAATGCCGATTCTATTGAGTATCCTCCCTCCAGCACTGCCAGGTCAGGCTTCAGCTTCTCGTTAAGCCGGGCGTATCCCTGAGTGGTGAATCGCATGTTGGCCAGGGGATCGGTATAGTGGTTGTCCTGGCCGGCAGAGTTGACGATTAGGTCGGGTTTAAATTCATCCAACAAGGGCAGCACCAGGTTGTCCAGTACGTAGTGAATGCCCTCGTCGGTAGTGCCGGGTTCCAGCGGCACGTTGATGGTCATACCGAAGGCATTGGGACCCCCCAGTTCGCTGGGGAAGCCAGTGCCTGGATATAGAGTGCGCCCATCCTGATGAAAGGAGATGAACAGCACATCGGGATCGTGCCAGTAGATATCCTGCGTGCCGTCACCGTGGTGGACGTCGGTATCCACGATGGCAATCCTTTTTAGACCGTAGTGCTGACGTAGGTATTCGATCATGATCGCCTCGTTATTGATGTTGCAGAAACCCCTGTTGCCATGTACCACCCGCATGGCGTGATGGCCCGGTGGCCGCACCAGGGCGAAACCGTTGTCGATCTCCCTTTTCATCAAGGCGTCTGCCAGCACCAGGGTACCTCCGGCAGCGATCAGGTGCGCTTCGGTGACCTGGGATTTGACGTCCGGGACACAGAAATGGACCCTGGCGATATCTTTCTCTGTCGCTAACCGGGGTGCATATTCGATCACTTCGGGGAGGTCCATGATTCCCTCTTCGAAGAGTTGGTCCTTGGTATAGAGCAGGCGCTCCTCCCGTTCGGGATGGGTCGGCTCGATCGCCCAGTCAAAGGCGGGAAAGAAAACCAATCCGGTTTTACGCATGCTGAGCAGCCCCTTTATTCCAGTGATCTTGGATCCCCGGGGGAAACTGGACACAGACGTCAAAGAGCCTGCCTATTGTCCGCCAGCCGCGCACCATGTTGAACATCTCGCTGTAGACCAACTCCGGCTCTGCGGCAAAGGCTACGCCCAACTGCTCCCCCACCTCCTTGATGGAGGCGACGGAAAAACGCTCGGCATCAACCAGAGACGACAGTTGGCCGGGCAGTTGTTCTTGCTGGCCTGTTTCTTCGACAAAGTAAAAATTGCGTTCAGTATCGAAGTGGAAGGTGCGCCGCATGGTCACTCTGGCCAGGGCAGCGCCGATGGCATTGGCCACCTCATGGTGCTCAGGCGCCAGAGTCTGGCAGCCGGTTGCCTGGCCCAGCAAGGGCAGGATGGCCGGTGCGGAGCCGCCGATACCGACGATGTTCTGGGGCCGCACCTTCTGCTTCTGAAGCAGTTCCCAGATGCGGTAGGCCGGTTCATCCTCCCAGGCCAGGAACATGGACCGGATCTCGGCGGTTATCTGCCTGACCATCTGCTCGAGCACCAGGCTGGCTGTTCTTTCGGGCGGCAGGCCCAGGGCTCTGCCCAACTGCTTCATAGACTCAACGGCGCGCTGCATATCACCGATAGTTGTCAGGCCGGCTTGGCGCATGGCATCGGTTGGCGTTGGCTCCGGCCCCCCCAGACAATAGGCAGGACCGGCGCGGCGCGGCAGGATCTGCAGGCTGCCGTTGTCGACCCTGAGCATACTGTCTCCTCCAATGGCCACAGATTTAGTGGCAAACGACCGGACGTGTGTAAGTCGCTCTTCGATCCTGGCGCCACGGGATGCCATCAGCGGCCGGCCGGAGAGGATCAGGGCCAGGTCGGTGGTCGTGCCGCCCACGTCAAGCACGACCGAAGTCTGTCCGGCAGGGGCAAGAGCCAGCACTCCCATGGTGCTGGCGGCGGGGCCAGAGAAGATGGTCTCTACGGGCATCCTTACGGCCTGCTCGAAGGGTAAGGTGCCCCCATCGGCCTTGAGGATATATAGAGGGGCGTCAATCCCATGCTGGGATAGGGCTGATAAGATCTGACCGTAGAAGTCTCGAAACCTGTCCCGGGTGGCCAGGGTCAGCAGGGCTGTCACGACCCGCCGGGGAAAATTCAACTGGCTGGATACCTGATGCCCGAGCACCGTCTGGATACCGGGGCTGGACTTGGCAAAACAGTCGGCAACGGTTTGCTCATGGGCTCTGTTGCGTTGCGAGAACTTACCGACAATAGCCACCCGCTGCAGCCCTGACTTGCGCACATTTTCAATGCAGTCAGCGATCTCGCCGTCCTTGAGCGGGGCGATCTCCCGCCCGCGGAAATCAATCGCCCCTGACAGCACACAGGTGTGCGGGATATCGAAATGATAGGTACCGGGGTTACGGCCGGGGCCCGGGATCAATACCAGGCCCACCGGCTCGATGTTGTTGGTAGCGATCATGTTGGTGATCAGGGTCGTACTGGTCACAATGCGTTCGATTGGCCGGCCGGCTGCGGTTTCCAGCAGGGGCTCCAGGGCGTTCATCAAGGACTTTAATAGATTTTCCGTATAGGTAGGAAACTTGATCTTTTTTATTACAGAGTCTTTATCGATCAGAACGGCATCGGTGAAGGTGCCGCCTACGTCCATGCCGATCAGCATGTTGATTCTCCTGCCTTAAAGTGTGTCCTACGGCAAGAAAGCCCTTAGTGAAAGTGCTTGTGCCGCAACATCAGAACTTTTTGACCTGTGCTTGCTATTCCTTGCAATCAAGAGGACAACTTTCACATTCAGATGGCGAGCAGGAGTCTCCCCGGAGAACCTTGTTGATCTCCGTGTTGGCATCCTGGAGCAGTTTCTGAAATCTTTGCATAGAGGCAAAATAGGCCTGTATAGCCTTGTTTTCTTTCATCTTCTCCTGGATCTGGTTAAACTCGCCCCATTCCTTTTCGCTGATTTCCTGATTGGCCTGCTCGGCATCCTGGATCTTTTTATGCCTTGTCTGGAAATCCGCGATCAGCGCCTTTGCCTCTGGGTCCTGTTCCATGTTCATCTCTGCGGCGCGCAGGACAACTGCCTCATCGCTCTCATAAAGCGCCTGTCCCAGGTCGTGTGCCTTTTCCATAATTGAGGACATGTATTTTCACCCCTTATTTGTTTTATTGTATAGTTTATTTTCTTCCCAGTGGCAACGATTCCTCTTTTACTTGGATATTATTTGGCAAGGCGATCAGGTTCCATGTTTGGGCGCCATCAATAGTAACGTCCACGATCTTCCCTGCCAGATCATCACCCCCGGCAAAGACGACGATCTTTCCGGTGCGCGTTCTGCCGCTCCAAGTTTCCGGGTTGTTTTTGCTTCTTCCCTCCACGAGCACCTCCCAGTCCTGACCTACCAGGGCATTGTTGATCTCCAAGGAGATCCTGTTCTGGACATCTGTCAGCCTCGAAAAGCGCTGTTTCTTGGTTTCGCCGGAGACCTGACCGGCCATCAATGCTGCTGCTGTACCCGGACGTGGAGAATACAGGAATATGTAGATGGCATCAAAACGCACTTGTTCCACCAGATCCAGGGTATCTTGAAACTCTTGCTCAGTCTCGCCCGGAAAACCGACGATCAGGTCGGTGGTGATGCTGGCAGCAGGAATAGCGCTGCGGATCTTGGCAACCAATTGCAGGTATTGTTCCCTGTTGTAGCCCCGGTTCATCCGTTCTAGGACGCTGTTGCTGCCGGACTGCAGGGGCAGGTGAAAATGTTCGCACACCTTTCGGGACTGTTGGATGGTGGCAATCAACTCGTCAGAGAAATCACGCGGGTGCGAGGTCATGTAGTTAATCCTGGCCAACCCGGGTATGCGGTCAAGATCATCCAGCAGTGAAGCGAAGTTAGCCTTACCGGGCAGATCCTTGCCATAAGAGTTGACGTTTTGGCCAAGAAGCATGACTTCCACATATCCCTTGGCTACCAACCCTTCGACTTCCTGGCAGATCTCCGGCAGCGGCCGGCTTTTCTCCCTCCCCCGGGCATATGGAACCACGCAATATGAGCAAAAGTTGTCACATCCGAACATTATTGTAACGTAGGCCTTGATCAGGCTGTCACGTGTGGCTGGCAGAACACCGGACGGCGGCTGCTCCTCAAGTTCGGTTTCCACCACCTGATGACCAGTCATGCGATAACGCTCGATCAGCGTTGGCAGACGGTGAAAACTTAGCGCCCCGAAGATGATGTTGACGTGGCCTGACCTGCGCAACTGTGCCATGATCTCCCGGTTCTGAACCAAGCAGCCCCCGACCGCCACGATCATGCCCGGCCGGCTTTCCTTGAGATGCTTCAATGCTCCCAGAAAGCCGATCACCTTCTGCTCGGCGCTTTTTCTCACAGAACAGGTATTCAGCACCACCACGTCGGCCAACTCCAGATCATCGGTAAAGACGAGACCATACTGCTCCAACAGGGCTCGCATCACCTCTGAGTCATGGTCATTCATCTGGCAACCCCAGGTCATTAGATAGAAGTTAATCCAGGATACACCTCCTCCCTATTTGAAGATTATAATAGTTTTCGTGCCAAAATGATAATTCATATATATACATTAATCTGTATAAATACTTAAATTATAAATCAATAATAATGTATAATTATGCATAGAGGCCTTAAAGCCTAAAAATATCAAGTACACCAAGGATTCATATCCTCAGATTTGCTAAGGATAAAAGAAGAGATATTTAAACAAGAATGGGGTCAACCGAACCGTAACGAAATAATAGACCCCCGGGATTGTTATAATTATATCCCCGGGGGTCTATCCAATTCAGCGACCTGATCTGTTCCTTAACTTGCGTCTCGAAGCAGCCTTTCGATCCTTACGGCTGCCGGAGGATGTTTCCTGGAGAGCACATCCCAGATATTCTTTGGCGCAGCATCCAAGGCTTCGATCCGCCTTAAATACTTTATCAACTGCGGTCCGAAACCGATGTTCAGGGCAAACAGGTCCGCCCTGAACTCCTCATGTCTTCCGACAGCGCTAAGGCTAATATTGGTGGTTATTCTAAAAGTGAACGAAGCCACCCTCATAGCCAAATTAAATACTCCGGCAACAATCACAACAATCAAGGCCATCAGGACTATAAAAGCTCCGGCAATATCGCCTGAGCTTGCAAACATCCTTCCGGACTGCAGGACTCCCCTGCCAAAACCCTCGCAAACCCTTGACCCGAAATCAAGGATTCGATAGGTGGCAACTCCCAGACGATTGGTGGTCAGGACAACCGCCAATCGCACTGCATCCCCGAAATGCAAATGCCCGGCCTCATGCGCCAGAACTCCAGCCATATCTTCGGGCGAAGCGTGGTTCAAGAGCCCCATGGTCACGCATACCGTATTTCTGCCGAGCGCAAAGGCATTCGGGATCCTCTCGTCGCTGACGAACAGCTTTACCTTAGAGAACCTTTTGCCTGTGCTGCTGCTCAATGACTGTCCGATGGCAGCGACAACTGAATTCCAGGCAACCGCTATTAATTGACTCTCATCCACCGTCGCCGGCCTGCAGCCTAACACAACACGACCGATCAACTCTCCCGCCGGTGATCCTGCAACTATCCCTGCTATTGCAATCGGCAGCAGGGAATAGATCAACCATCTCGATTGATCGAAGCAGAATAAGCCTATCACTGCGAAAGGAAACCAGTCCAGCAAGAGGCTCATGCACAAATTCAAGAACCCCGTCATTGAGGGCCCCTCCTTTTTAAGTAGTGGAGACTATCTCCTCTGGAAGGAGAACATCTCCACTACTGCTTATTAAACCATCCTGATTGTTGTTTCATGGGTTTGAAAACTGGGAATCTTTCGGGCGATCACTGCCTGGCCGATATGCAATCGTTTGATTTTGTCAGGATGGATCATCAACTCTTTGACAAACATGAGCGAGCCGGCACCAGTTTCTCCGTTGCTATCTACATAGTGAGTCATCATCCAGGTCTCTTCGGTCCCGATAATCTTGGCTAGTTCTTCGGCATCATCCGAAGTATTCTGTCGCTGGATTATCAGAGTGTTGCAATTTTGAAGTACCTGGTTTTTCAAGGCGGGATCACAAGCGTCCAGGTCGGCAAGGCTCTGGGCAGCAATTAAGGATGCAAATCCCTTTGAGCGGGTCTTATTGATCAGGTCGACCACGTTTCTTCTGGCAAAGACATTGAACTCATCATAAACCGTTAGAACTAGTGGGTCATCCTTTGTCCGCCTGGAAGCGACTGCCTTCAAATCGTTGATGACCAATCTTCCGAGCATTTTGGCATACAGCGGATAAGCCAAGGAATCGAGGGAGAACAGGACGACGTTATTTTCGGCAACCGAGTCTTTAAGGGAGATCGTCCGACCCGGTTCAGTACAGAACAGGTGTCCAATCTGACTTTCGATAATCAGGGTCAGCCGGTCGATCAGGCCGGAAATGCCCTTCTTATCGATGCTGCCCAAGTAATTCAAGACGCTTGGAGGAGCCTTGAGCCTGCAGGCCAGCAATTCGAGCCTGTCAGGAGTGAGGCCGTAAATAAAGGAACTGAGGTCAAAGACGCCGTAGGCCTTTTCAAAAAGCGTGAAGGCCACCTGCAGGTATCTTTCGGCCATATACTGATAATAAGGCTCCCTCCACTCGCTCAACTCCATCAAGCGATCTTTCAACTCGGTAGGCCCCCCGCAGGAGAGAGGATTATAGTTCCAGGATTTCTCCGGTTCGAAGATGGAGAACAACTGCAGGTTTCGCCCGTTGTTCCCGGCCATGGAAGTAAGCTTCTTCACCAAGTCAGGGTCTCCTTTGCCGTCAACGAACACCAACGGAAGGCCATTTTTCAGGGCGTAATCGACGAAGCAGAGGATAGTTGTCGTCTTGCCGCTGCCAGTCGTGCCGCAGAGGAAAATGTGCTGGTTCAACTCCGGCTCACCAAGGATGATAGGCTTTCCTGTCAGATTATCCTGACCGAGAAAGACTCCTTTCTCCGGCTTCATGTCCGACGACGACTGTTGGAGAATGGGCATTTTAGCCAGGCCAAGAAGCTCCCTAAACAAGAGCCTCACGCCCTCTCCTGCGAAAAAAATCCCTTGCTGTGTTCATTTCCTCTTCGATGGATGCCGGTTCCAGAAGCGCACCTGCTGCAGTGCTCTTGTCTGATTCCTGATACTCCTCCAGGTTTGGCCAAGAGAATACCCTGATCAGGGAGAGGTTGGCCGACCGGATTCTTGCAGCTAGATAGCCACAGTTGACGAAATACCAGACCTCCTGAAACCGGCTTCCGGCGTATTCCTTGAGAATTTTCTCAGTTTTACCGGCCCCCTTGGGAGACAGTTCCAATTCTATGGCAATCCTGGCGCCGTCCGGAAAGCTCAAGACTCCGTCCGGGATATGCCCTGGTGTTCCCACACCCTTGAGGCCTTTTTCATGCCTGATCTGCCTGTCGGTTTTCCACTCCGCCCCTGTTTTTTGCTCCAACATTACCGCCAGGTCGACCAACTGGAGATCATGCTCATAGGAGCCGAGCAGGAACTTTGCAGCAGGCAGTTGGTCGTTGGCAGCATCAATACCCATAGAAGCTGCCATGTAAATACCTGGCTTGCCGTTAAAAACTTTCTCGTAGACCAAACAACCGAGGCTTTTAAGTCCATACAGTCTTCTTTTTGCCACAGGGATACTCAGGCCAAACTTTTTAGCCACCTGTTCCGCTGTGGTTGCACGATGCCCGTTGATCCAGCGGATCAACTGGAGATCCCGTTCCGTCAGTCTTACGCCCTTTCCTTTCTTTCCTGGTTCTTTTGCCGTGTCGTTACCCTTTGCCACGTTCACTTACCTCCTCTTTTTTATTGCCCCGGAAAACCAGAGGATGCCCCGGGGCGGGGGCATCATAATGAGCCACTCCGCCCCGTGATCGGGGTGGAACATGGAACTTAAGAGTCTGTCTGTGGCGGATTTTCCTCCATCGTGGAAGGTGGTGGCCCGTGTGATCGAAGATCGCGCCCAGTAATTTCATCGCCGGACTTAAAGAATCTTAAAGCAGCCCTTGACGACCAGTACGGGTACACATGTTCGTTTTAAAAATGGGTAAATAAATAGACCCAGCTTTCAGGCTTCCATTTGGAAACGGGTCAACTGGGTCTGCCGCGCCTAAGCATTGAAATCAATACCAGCGCCTGTCTTTTACTGCGGCCGTAACCCTTTAAACGAGGATTAACCGTCCGGCGACAGAACTGTCAGCTCCCTTTTTCAGGCTTCATAAGGTGCGACTGTCCTGCAAGAAAAAACATAAAATATTTTCACTGTAAAGAATAAGTTTCTTTCAAAATATGGTTGTGTCTGCGTTCTTAGAAATATCATCTCCGAGAAGACGCTCGAGCACCAGCATCCCGTTCTCGAAACGGAACATAACGCACTGTGGAAACTGCTTGCAGACGAGGTCCTGATCGAGAATGAACCGGGCCGGAATGTCGAGGACGGCATTAAGCCTGGCAGCATCACCGATGCGTTCGACAGCCACGATCAGGCGCATGGCCATAGTACTGGAAGCATGGCGGCGAATTTGCTCAACATCGTCACGTATGATAAGAACGCCATACTCCATGCACCCCAAGGTGAACCAGGCTGTCAGCGGCCAATCGGCAGCGGCGAATGTACACGGCCAGATACCGGCAAAACCAAGATATAAATCGCCCGTCACGAGATGTTTCAAGACATCGATGAGGGAAAATGAAAGCCACCAGTTGGGGGTCCAACGCTCTCGAACAAGTTCAGTTCCCAGCGGCCCCAGCGTGTAGAGAGCGGTATCGCCAGCCATGCTGACGAGGGAGTGCCGCAGCAGGATACCGGTCCTGGCCATGCGTTCGATGCGCTTGATGCCGCTTTGCTTGCTGGTGTAGAAGTGGCTCAGGAGCTGGGAGCGGGTAGCAAACTTCAGATGCTTCAGGTATTCGAGAACCGGAGGATCTGCCCACTCGACGGCCTGGTAAATGCCGAGCCAGCCGTGGGCGACCTCCTGCCAGGCTATGGACTGGTGTCTCCTGGATGAATAGGGCGAAATACGCTCCTTTAAGAGGTCCATATCCATGAAGAAGATCACCGCCTCACCATTTCCGTTTATGATTCGTTTTTCGCTACAGCCTGCGACGATCTCGAATATCTCTTTCTGCAAGTGAAGCCCCGAAGAGTTCGCTGCCCCTCACCCCGAGACTTGCTTTGAGTTGTTCGGCGCAGTCCAGTATAAATTCTGCCGTCTCACGGGGTTTCTTTATCCCCCTCAATGTAAAGATGGGCTCGGCGGCATCGACCGAGAAGAGACGTATCCTCCCGGTGTTGAAGATCAGGTCCAGCAGGGAGCGCTCCATCTTGACGTCCACTATCCGGTACAGCGGCAGCAGTTCCTCTTGCTGAAAAAGGATGCCCTTCTTAATGATCAACTTGTCCCGGGCGATCTCGTACCATTCAAGAATGATCGGCAATCCCCACCACCTTGCCCTGTCCTTCCAGCGGGGAATCGTGGCATTCATAATCGCCGTGTCTTCCACAGCAAACACCTCCTGCCGCCTATTATTCCACAAGAGATAAGATCTGGATAAAGACCGTATCGATGCGTATTCTGTATCAGATGGCAGGGCTATAACTGCGTTTGCGTTGTTCAACAATATTGGCCAGAATGAAGCGCTTTTCACAATCCACCTCACGCACTTTGATAAGCACACGATCACCCTTGACGTGTCTGATGTACCTGTTTTTTTCGCCGCTATAAAAACAGATAAAGCCGGGCTCGACATTGATGCGCAGAGTGTACCGGTCCCCATTTTCGGAGGCGGAGCCGACGGTGCCCAGCATCCTTTGACCCTCGTAGGGCAGCTTTTCCTGGTCGTCCAGCCAGGGATCTGGCTGGAGGGCGCGGATCGACACATTGATCTTCCTGTTTTCAAGGTCTACCTCGAGGACCTTGACGTCCAGAGTATCCTCTATGCTCAGATAATCCCGCACATCGTCCACCCAGTAGTAGGAGACCTCTTTGGCAGGTATAGGCACAGTGACGCCTCCGATGTCGACGACAGTA
>Ga0224558_1003815_pt1 | contig 12237 bp, 16 predicted proteins | sample 714S32024metaG_FD_180682 | JGI IMG/M metagenome (GOLD analysis project Ga0224558, IMG submission 180682) | Peat soil microbial communities from Stordalen Mire, Sweden - 717 S3 20-24 | ecosystem: Environmental > Terrestrial > Soil > Wetlands > Peat | place: Sweden: Norrbotten County, Stordalen... | reverse complement strand
CATTTGGACATGGACGCGTTTTTCGCTTCCGTGGAGCAACGGGACGACCCGGGGCTACGCGGCCACCCTGTAATTGTCGGCTCGCCCCCCACTCAACGCGGAGTTGTTTGTGCCGCCAGTTATGAGGCGCGGAAGTTTGGTGTCCGCTCCGCCATGCCCAGCGCCACGGCGGGGCGCCTTTGCCCCAGCGGCATTTTCGTGCGTCCACGCATCGATCATTACCGGGAGGAATCTGGGCAAATCATGCAGATTGTCGCCCAAACCGGAGCGGTCGTGGAGACCATGTCCATTGACGAGGCGTATCTCGACGTGTCCTCCCTCAGCCAGGCGGAGGACATCGACGCGTCGCTGCTCAAGGCCATGCCTCTGGCCCGGCACTTGAAACAGCGGATTCAGTCCGAGCGCAAATTGACCGCCACCATCGGCATTGCCTCCAACAAATTGCTGGCCAAGATTGCCAGCGACCACAAAAAGCCCGACGGTCTCACGGTCATTTCCGAACGTGAGAAGGTTTCGTTCTTGCGACCGCTGCCGGTACGGGTGATTTACGGGGTGGGCAAAGTCACCGAACAGACCCTGGGCCAGGCGGGCATCGTCACGGTTGGGGATTTACAGGACTACCCCGGTGATCTGCGCGCCTTGGTCGGCTCCTTCGGGTTGAAGCTGAAACAGTTCGCGTTTGGCGAAGACGACCGCCCGCTGGAAATCGGAGACGAGATCAAGAGCATCAGCGGCGAAGAAACGTTTCTTAAAGACACCGACGACCGGAAGGTGCTTCGGGCCTGCCTGAGGGAACAGGCGACGGATATCTCAGCGCGGCTCAAACACAGGCGCTTGGGGGCGCACACGGTTCAGGTGAAGGTGCGCTACAGCGATTTCACCACCCTCACACGCCAGTTTTCAGTCGAGGAACCGATCACCGAGGTGACTGACATTTACCGCCTGGGTTGTTTCCTGCTGGGCCGGGACAAACTGGTTTCGCGCCCGCTACGGTTGCTGGGGCTGGGCGTCAGCAGTCTGCGCGAGCCGAATGCGCAACAGCTCGTCCTCCTTTGAATTGGGAGGCATGAACCGAAATGCTCACCCTGTTCTGCCGTATTGAACTGGCCCGGCAACAGCATCCCTGTGGCCCAAGGCGGGTGCCGCCAGGCGCGGCCAATACGGTTTGCGCAACAACCCCCCGCCAGCAGCACCAAGTCCGCGCGGCCACTTTTCATTCCGGCTCACGGGGAGTTGTGGGATTTCGACGGACCACCCACCAAGTCCACAGACCGGCCCCCGCGCAAATCAAGGCTCCCGCCGTGATGGTCCACGGCACGCCAACGGCGTGCGACAGGAATCCTGATTCGAGGCCGCCCAAGGGCATCATTCCGCCGAACACCAGCGCCCAAATGCCCATCACCCGCCCGCGCATCGCGTTGGACACACTGCGCTGGATCAGGGTGTTGGTCGTCGAGAAATACAGCAGCATTCCCCAGCCGCCCACCGCCAGGCAAACCAGCGCCAGCGGATACCAGCGCACCAGCGCCAGCGCCACAAGCATGGCCGAGAACAACCACAGCCCGCCGAGGATCAGGAGTCGGGGGCGGACCCGGCTGCCCCAAGTGGCCACCGTCAGCGCGCCCAAAAGCGCTCCGCAGCCGTTGGCGCTGAGCAGGACGCCGTAACCGCCCTCGCCGACATGCAGGATGTCCGTCGCGTAGGCGGGCAGCAGCACCGAATAGGACCAACCAAAGACGCCCACCACCGCGAAGAGCAGCATGAGGATGCGCACACGGCGATGCCCGGCCACATAACGAAAGCCCTCCAGCATGTGCCGTCCGGTTGAATGGGGTCTTTGGGGAGGCACAAACTTGGGCAGACGCATCATCAACAGTCCAACGATGACCGCGATGAAACTGACTCCATTCAATAGAAAACACCACGCCATGCCCACACGCGCCATCAGGAAACCCGCTACGGCCGGGCCAACGACCCGGGCCCCGTTGACGATGGAACTGTTGAGCGATATCGCGTTCATCAGGTCCTCATGGCTTGTCATTTCCACCATGAAGGCCTGCCGGGCGGGCATGTCGAAGGCCATCGCCACACCGCCCAGCGCCGCCAACACCAGGATTTCCCATATCTGGATATGGCCAGTTCCCACCAGCGCCGCGAAGACAAAGGCCGTCAGCATCATTCCGGTCTGGGTGTACAAGACGACAGTGCGCTTGGAATGCCGGTCGGCCACGGAGCCGCCCCAAAGGGAGAGCAGCAGCATGGGGAGCGTCCCGACGGCGGCCACGGTGCCCAACAGAACCTTGGAGCCGGTCAATTGATACACCAGCCAGCCTTGGGCGGTGCTCTGCATCCATGTCCCGATGAGCGACACTAGCTGGCCCACGAAGAACAGCCGGAAATTGCGATGCTTCAACGCGGCGAAGGTGTCGCGCCATGACATGCCGCCAACGACCCCGCGCCGGGACTCCCCGGCAGTCTCGTGCGGAACACTGGCGACTTGCGCGGGTGGTTCGGATGGTTCAGCGGGCATCGTCGTTGCTGATGGGATGCTACGCGGTCGTAATGTCCAAAGCCAGAGTGCGATACGAGAAAAAACCATGAAGCACCTATTCAGCTCGGATGGACACAACCGAAACCTCGGAGCATCGGATTTTGTTTTTGAAATTGGAGCAGATGTTGCACATTGGAGAGGAAATCAGATGAACCAAAGAAAGCTCGGAACTCAAGGATTGACCGTTTCGGCGCTCGGCCTAGGGTGCATGGGGATGTCCGAATTTTACGGCACGCGCGATGACCATGAGTCCATTGCCACCATCCACCGCGCCCTCGGTCTCGGGGTGACCTTGCTCGACACGGCGGACATGTACGGCTGCGGTGAAAATGAGCGGCTGGCCGGACGCGCCATCAAAGGCCGCCGACGCGAGGTGATCCTGGCCACCAAATTTGGGAATGTGCGCGACGAGCGCGGGGGTTTCCTCGGCGTCAATGGCGCGCCCGAATACGTCCGCCAGTGTTGTGACGCCAGCCTGCGGCGGTTGGGCGTGGATGAGATTGACCTCTACTACCAGCACCGGGTGGACCCCAAGGTGCCGATTGAAGAGACCGTCGGAGCCATGAGTGAGTTGGTTCGCGCCGGGAAAGTGCATTACCTCGGATTGTCCGAAGCGGCGCCTGTGACGATCCGCCGCGCCATGAAGGTCCACCCCATCAGCGCATTGCAGACAGAGTATTCCCTGTGGACGCGCGACGTGGAGGCAGAAATCCTGCCAGTCTGCCGGGAACTGGGAATTGGCTTTGTGGCCTACAGCCCCTTGGGCCGCGGCTTCCTCACTGCGAAATTCAAGAAAACGGAAGACCTGCCGCCGGCGGATTGGCGCCGGAACTCACCTCGGTTCCAGGGAGAGAATTTCGAGCGCAACCGGGAACTGGTGGAGCGAATTGAATTGCTGGCGGAGCGGAAGAAATGCACGGCAGCGCAACTGGCTTTGGGCTGGCTGCTTGCCCAGGGCGGCGATATCGTCCCAATCCCTGGCACCAAGCAGCGGAAATATCTTGAAGAAAACGTCGCGGTGCTGAACGTGGAATTGACCCCGGCGGAGATAAAAGAAATTTCGTCCGCGATGCCTCCCGGAGCCGCCACTGGCATGCGATACCCTGAAGCCAGCATGCAGGCCGTCAATCGTTGATCGTAGATGTTGAATATGCCACTCTTAAAACTCGAAACCACAGTCGTCCTTACACAGGATCAGCGGCAAGCTCTGCTGGCCTCTCTGTCCAAAACCGTCGCCGAAACCATCGGCAAGCCGCAGCAGTACGTCATGGTCGCCGCCAGCCAGGCCGCCATGCAGATGTCCGGCAGTGCGGGTGACGCGGCCTTCGTGGACGTCCGGAGCATTGGCGGTTTGTCCGATGACGTGAACCGCAAGCTCTCGCAGAAGGTCTCCCAGTTGCTCCACGATTCTCTCGGAATCCCGCCGAATCGCATTTACCTCAACTTTACCGATGTCCAAGCGAGCCATTGGGGCTGGAACGGGAGCACGTTCGGATGATCGCGATGGAGCTGCCCGAGGCCAAAGGAACTTACGTGCTGGTTGCCTTCGTGGCCCAAATGAAACGCCTGGAGATCGGGCGCCTGGGCGCTTACGACATCGTGCCTGGCTATTACGCCTACGTGGGCAGCGCTTTTGGCGCAGGAGGACTCCGCGCGCGCATTGGTCACCACCTGGAGTCCACGGCCACCCCGCACTGGCACATTGATTATTTGCTGGGAGTGGCTGAACCCGTTGAGGTCTGGTACACGAGGGCCGATCAGAAGTTGGAGCATCACTGGGCCGAACTGCTGGAAAAGGCACTGCGTTTTCGTGTGCCGATTTGCCGGTTTGGGTCCTCGGATTATCACCAAAGCCGGTCGAGCCATCTGTTTTTCTCGAAGGGAAGGCCTTCTTTCCCATGGTTCCGGCAGAAGGTCGCGGAACACTTCGAAGGCGTTGAGGCCGAATTGCATTTACCAGAACACGCGTTGCACCGATAGTCGCGAGCACCAGCACCGCAACTGGGAGCTTCGCTTCCTTGCGAGATTACGCACTTCACCTCATCTCAGCCTTTTGCTACCGTCCTGCTGAACCGCACATCTCGAATCGTGCCATGAAATCAAAAATCGAAACTCTTGGTCGCATCCGCAAGGAGTTCCCACTTCGCGGGAACTTGCAACTGTTCCAACTCGATAAACCCGCTGCGTTCACCTGCAGCGTGCGCAAGATCGAGGTCACTTCCGCCAAGGTTGCCCTGGATTTGCAGACCGGCGCACTCCTTTCCAACGGTGCCTACGGCCAGCTCGTCGCTGGTTTGTAGCCCCTGCCATGAAACCCAAGCCTCCTCCAAAAGGCCTTTCTACGCGGGCAAACCGCTGTCTCTCAACCTCAGGCATTCTCGCCGAAAAGGAAGTCGTCCTTCACGCCCTCAAGACTGGCGCGCTTTATCCCTATTTTCGCCCGGCGCTTTACGGCAAAAAGACGCACCAGGAAGTTTGTCGCTGGGCGGGGCTTGATGAATCGTTCGTGTCGCCGACCATCCCCAAAAACACGACGCCCCTCGCCATTGACAACGGGCTGTCCTACCGGGCGAATCGTCTTCTTCTCAGAGCTGGCATTCAGGCCGATAAACCAGCCGTTTTGCGCGCGCTCCAGACCGGGGTTCTGCGCCCCGGAATATGTCCGGTCAACTACGGAAAGCAAACCCATGCCGAGCTTTGCCGCTGGGCGGGTGTTGACGAACACGACCTGGCCAGATGCCGGAATAAACTCAACGCCAGAGAAAACCCATGACAAAATCGCTCGATCTCGACCTGCAAAAACTCAACGCCCGCGCTTTTGACAGAGCGGAATGGGCTGAGGGGGCTCTTCGGCGTTATCATGCTGCGGCCGCAAATCTTAACGGTGTGGTTGCTCAACAACTTCGAACGCTTTACGACTGGATGTTCGTCCCTCCAACGCTATGGCCGTTTAATGTCCAAGACGTGCTGGAGGATTGCCTGGCGGCTCTGGAAAAAGGAAAACACCTAAACTCCCAGCACCGTCTTCTCATCGACCTGCTGCCAGATTTGATTCGCCTCAAGCGATTTTTCAATCACCAGACCCACCGGACGAAACCATTTGCGCTGCCGTGGCCGACCACGAACTCCACGTTCAGAAAGGCGCCTACGAAAACCTTGTCAAAACGCAGGCGAAATATGCGCAGAACGAACTCGCCATCAGCACCGATCCAGAACTTCGCCACCAATGGACGCGGCTCAAAGCGGCCTTCAATGTCCAATCCTACTCCGACCATAACGTCAGTCTCAGGTATCCGCCTTCGGCGGAAGGAACGCGTAGCCGCGCTTCAGGCGGGCTGCGGTTTGGTCGGCGACTAACGCGACAAATTTATCAGGTTCTGCCCAGCGATGTGACGTTTTAGCAGGGTCAAAACCATTGGCCTTGATAACGGCTTTGAGCGTGGGCACATCCAGCGAACGAAGCCAAAATCGAAACTCCGTTTCACCCTGTTTCTGCAAAGCCGCGAAGACATCGGGTACGTCCGCTCCGAGTTTGAGGGATTTCTGGGAGCGCCGAGACTTTCCGCGTTGGTCAGGCAAACCTGCCAAAACAACGTCCAGGCGCGCGGCAAATTCGGGGTTGCGTGCCGATTCGTCATCAAGCAGTGCGACAAGGTCGCGGAGGACGACGGTTAGCTTTTTGGTGGGTTGCATCGTTCGAGTATTTCCTTTGTCAGGCCGAAAAGCTCTTCATAATTGGAGCCGTATTTTTGACGAAAAGTCCTCAGTTTGGAATCTGAATCTGCGCCACGAGCAGTGGTGACTCCCTGTTTGACATAGTTGTGAAAGAGGAGCGGCTGTTTCAAGTCCGTCTTTTTGCCATCGAAAAGGCGCCCCTCTTCGAGTTCGCGTTTGACGCGACGATGGAGGTCGTTCTCTTGAAATTTAGTAGCGACGATACCCAGCGGCTTGATGATGCGATTTATGTCCTCCGAGAACGCGCTGATGCTGCTTACGATCTGAAAAATTCCCCAAGTGGAAACAATGTCAGGGATTGTTGGGATGACGTAGTGAGTTGAGAATCGCAAGCCGTTCTTCGTGACAATGCCAAGGCTGGGAGGACAATCGATAATGACGAAGTCGTAACGGTCAATTACGGGCTGCAACGCGCGGCGCAGGACGTCCTGTGGATTGTTGTCGTAATTGCCTTGCAACGCGACGAACGGAAGCTTTTCTTGGATTTCGATGAATTGGATGCTCGACGGCAGCAATTCGAGGCGGGAGATGCCTCCATCGATCGTGGACACCGCGCGGATGATCGCTTTCTCGATATCAAAAACAGGCGGCAACTCCGGCCTCAACTTGTCCCGAAAAAGCTGTGCCAAAGTGCGTCCGTCCGCGTCTCTCTTTTGCCACTCTTGTTCCGAAATCAAGTTAATCGTGGCGTTGGTTTGCGGGTCGAGGTCGATGAAGAGGACATGTTTTCGGAATTCCTTCGCGAGGATTTCTGCAACCGCAACGGAAGTTGTCGTCTTCGCCACGCCGCCTTTAAGATTGATAAAGCTGATCACGATGGATGAATGGCCGGCTTTTGCGTCCAACCACGTTTTGATTACGTCGGCTTCCCAAACAGGTCCGCTTTGAAGCGTCTCGACCGGGCGTGGGAAGTCGTCATAGCGAACGCGCCAATTGGCAACCGCCTGTTTAGTGACCGGCGGGTCAGCCATTTCGGCGATTTCAGAGACCCCGACAAGTTTCTGCTGCATGAACACATAATATACGAACTGTGAACTGCGTCAACAGATATTCGCGTTTGTTTCAATAAAAAATCAAATTGGTGCTTTACAAGACATCACACATGATGTCATATTAGTCACAGTTCGGTGCATTATGGAGCATCGGATCGAATGAAATTATGAAATCATCAGCACAATAAATCGTATGAGCACCAAGAAACGAGTCGTATTCACGTTCGATGAGCGGAGCTTGGAGAGCCTGGAACAACTCAAGAGCCAGGCCAAGTTCAATTCGCTGGCAGATGCAGTCCGCAGTTCACTGCAAGTGAATCGGGCTCTGCAACAACAAAAGGAACAGGGTTACAGCGAAGTTGTCGTAAGGAACCCGGAAACCAAAGAAGAGCGTGTCCTGATAATCCCAAACCTCTAACACGTCCATGTATGGCTGATGCAATCCAGAAATCCGGCGATTTGGCAGAAGATAGCCCTGAGGCTCAAAGTGGCGCCACGATTGAGGGCGGCGTGGTTGAGGGCTTTAAGGACATCGAGGTCAAATCCCGTCGCGTGCGGGAGGCAACTGCTCGGACAATTGCACTCGCTTTGATATGGATCTTGGGTATTTCGGCGGCCCTCCACTATATCGCAATCTTCGCGTTGGAACTGAACGACAAAACCGCAGGCGTAGAGGAATTAAACCGAGTTTTCAATATCTGGTTTCCGGTTGTTTCCGGCCTTGTAGGGTCCGCAACTACATACTACTTCACGAAAGAACGATCATGAACACAAATGTCAATCAAACTTCTCATAACCCCAAAGCTCACCGCATCGTGCTCAATGGGTACCTGATCACAGATTTGGCGGTCCTTCGATGGAAGGCCGCCGTTTACGAGGTAAAGCCCACCGCACCAGTTGCCCATTCAACCCGTGCAAATGTCAAGGAGGTGATGTGGAGTTTCAAAAAATCTCACCGCGATTTGTGTCCCGGGTTTGGATTTGTCGTAGAGATGAATGAAACCAAAGTAGCGGTTCCCGCAGAATGGACGATTCCCGCTGGAACAGAGTGGGATGGCTATTCGTTCAGGCGCATGGAGGAGATTGAAACGAATGGAACCGAAATGCGGCAATCGCTTCTATTTGCACGGATCATAAAGGATGCACTGAGATCTCACCTGAAGAAAGTTGGCCCCGCCGTGCTCGGACCCCTATGGCAAGATTACGGCAGCCTCTGTCAAATCCCGAATGCAAAAACTCAAAATGATTTTGCTTTCTGTCGCAGATTTGATTTCGACCCTAAACCTTTAGCCAACGGGCGCTGGGCACTGCGATTCATGGCATCAACTGCGTCAATCGACGCCCTTCCGATTGCGCAATATTACGCCGAAGGACGTGTTGGAGAACTCGCTGACTTCATCCATGCGAAACTGGTTCAGCGAACAAATCGAAGAGGGCGCCCAGTGAACGTCCGCGTGCTGTACGGAAATACTCAGAATGGCGAGCGCAATGCGCGTGTGCTTGATCTGTTTACACCGGAACAGATTCTGGATGAGGCTAAATTGTCCGCTCCAGAACAGAAGGAACGCGCGAATCTGCCTCTCCAGTGCCAGGATTTTGTTGACGGCGCCGTTGCGGTTTCGAAGGCACATTGTCATCTAATTCTTGATTCGCAGATTACCCAAGAGGATCATGACGTGACCATTTTAGAACCAGCAGAGCGTGCTGACTGGGCCAAAAAGCTGCGGGATTTGAGCAATGGTTGTGAAGTTTTTGGGAAGAAACTTCAGCTTGCCGACGCTCCTCTAAATGATGCCGATTTTGAGAATATTCACTTTTTACCACCGCCCGTGCATATCCGAGATTCCTTTGGCCTGACAGTGTTGGAGGCACCGGCCAATGCCACAGCAAACGAATTGCGTGATCGGGCAAAGAAACGCGACAACCACGTAAAGCGCTTCGGTTTCTATGAACAGAGACCGATTTCCCCGTTATTGGCTATTCCTGCGAGAATGGAAAAGCAAGATGGTGAAACTTTACGATCGCTTTTGAATCAGTTGCTTAAAGAAAGAAACATTGCGTTTCAGTTTCCTGTGGCTTTTTCTTATCGAGACGTCGGCGCACTTAGCAAGGAGATCCAAAACGGCAAGTACGATGCGCTTTTATGCGTTTTGCCGGAAGGGCGCAACCAAAGGTACGGAGACCATGACACGCACGAATTGATTAAGCAGCGAGTTCCTGTGCCATCGCAATGCATTTGTCATGATAATGCTTTTCCCGGAGTGCTTCGTGGCATGGCATTCGATCAAGCGCTGCGACGAGATCAGCGCCTCGCTCGGAGGATGAAGAGCCAACTTGAGCTTTGCCTGCTGAATCTTTTGGTCAAAGCGCAATGGTTTCCGTTTATTCCCGCTCAAGCCGCAAATTACAATGTCCACATCGGAATCGATGTTGGCGGGAAACTGAACAGCACTGTTGTCGCCAGTATTGGTTACGGTTTTGAGAATCCAAACGGCGGGTTTCTGTTTAGGCCGGTGGAGATAGAGATGAATCCGCAGGGTAAAGAACCCATTCCCCCTGATCCTCTTTTTCTTGGCTTGGTTCGACTCATTGAGGAAACTCGCGATACATTGGAATTGACAGGGGAGCAACCAAACTTCGAGCGCGTCTTGATAATGCGCGACGGACAATTGCTCGGTGATGGCGAAGATTGGAATGAGATGGAAGCACTTACCCGTTTGTTCCAGCACTGTCGATCAGAAGAGTGGATTAGCGCGTCAGCTACATGGACAACTGTCGAGATCATGAAGGCGGGGGACGGCTGGCGGGTTATGCAGTTCAATGGAAAAATTGAGAACCCCCTCGTCGGCTATTGCTGCTTCCCGTTTCCATCCGCCAATGAAGGACTTCTTTGCACTACCGGCCAACCATACCTTTCGCAAGGGAGTGCGATCCCCTTGAAATTCAGAATTCAGGATATCGCAGGAGTTGCCAGCCGCGAAAAAGTCGTGCGTGACCTTGTTTGGGAAGCCGATATGTGTTTTACCAAACTCGATATGGGCCAGAGTCTCCCATGGACGCTCCACATTGCAGATTCGGGCGCTCTCCAATTGTCTCGCTCATACAGAATTTCAGGCATTCCCGTGTAATTCTCCGCACAGGGACCGCACTGTTGCGGATTCCCAAGCGGGGTAATTCTGTGGATCTTGCTCAAAAAGCAGAGCGGCGCTTACGATCAGCTCGAAAGCCGAATTTACTGCCAGCTTTCTTCGACGACGCTCCTCGATGGCCAGGAGAGCAGCGCGGTCACACCGCGGAATTTTCCAAGCTCGGCATCCATTGAGTGCCCATGTTATTGCTTCCTCTGTGAGATCGCGAGGGGTCAGCGCGATATAATAATTGTAATTTTGTAAACCCGCCTTTCTGGACTCCCATTGCTGCAGCATCCTTTCCAAGGGAACCGCTTCCTTTTCCCATCCCAAATACCTGGCGCAGTCAGCGAGAATCCTGATGCGCAACTCGTACGGCGGATGTGCCGACTCAATGTCAAATGGATCGAGCTGAGGCGATTCCGTTACGTCTTTCATGGCAGCTAGAAAGGCCGGACCACAACTCCATAGGGCAAATAAATCGACTGCAAGCTCGTGAATCCAACTTTGCTGATCTCCTCGCGGCAACCAACATTGGCGCAGACGTGCGACATGGGCCTTCGTCAATGCCCGCACATCAGGGCTATCAGAAATGGCCTTTCGAATAAGTGGCTTACAATGGTAGTCAACAACTTGAACATAGTCCTGCAAAAACTCTGGTGGGCACTTGGCGAACAATCCGTGACCCATCTCATGGCAAAGCCAAGGATAATCCAATAATCTAACGAAGCTCAATTGTTCTCTGCCATTAAGCGTAATAGCATATATTCGGTGAGGGGAGTTCCAAGTTCAACGGTGGTCGATTTTGCCTCCAGAGCCTGGGCCACCGGCATACCGGATTGCTCTTTTGCTTCGACCTTCATCTGGTTCTTCGGATTGTCGGCCTTTTTCATGGTTTCGGCAGTATGCGAAATTGCCACAAGAATGCAAATTTATTTCACAAGTCGCTGATGTTCAATAATATGCGCCAGAGGTGACAGTCGTCACCTCTGGGGTTGCAAACCTCAAATATCCATGTGGATGACGACTTTTCGGCGGACGGAGCGAAACACTGCCAGACTAGCTCCACACTGGCAGACCGGCTCCATTGTCGTTCGGTCTGCGACGACGTCCTCTGCCCGCTTCACATGCGGCAAGTTGCAGCGCGTTCCTGTGGTTTTGGTCTGGTCAGCAATCGCAATAAATGACATAGTTCGGGAAATCTCACAAATGTATGGATGTGGTAAAAGAGATTAAAGAGATCAAGACGCAACTGGCGTATTCGAGAAACATCGGGTTCTTTTTTGGCGCAGGGACTTCGTGCGCTCTGAAAATTCCAGACATTGCCGCCCTGACCAACGGTGTCGAGGCGAAACTAAAGGACCACCACCTCAACCATTTCAAAGCGATACGCGATAATCTGAAAGGAAGTGCGCCAGCCGGCAAAACTGTCACTATCGAAGATATCCTAAATCAAATACGCAGGATCAGGGAGATAACCAACGAAAAACCCGACCAGGAATTCATCAAGGTTTCCGGCGAAGCGGCGAAAAAGCTCGACCAAGAAATCTGCAAAAGCATCTACAGCCTCATCGACGAAAAGGAAAAGAGTGCCGACCTTGCCAACACAAAAAGATTCTTTGCGTGGCTCCATGCCTGTCCGGTCATTGAGAGGGCAATCATGCCGAACATCCTGCGGTTATGATGGTTATCGCTCTTTGGATCTGCTCACGATTCAGCTCAAAAACGGGTTCATCCGGGAAGTTGGGGTCTGATGCTAGCCGAGAAGTTGGAGTTTAGCATCGTGGAGGCCATAGAGTTTCAGTTTAAAGAACGCCTCGTCACGAAGGCC
>Ga0224558_1003811_pt1 | contig 12245 bp, 12 predicted proteins | sample 714S32024metaG_FD_180682 | JGI IMG/M metagenome (GOLD analysis project Ga0224558, IMG submission 180682) | Peat soil microbial communities from Stordalen Mire, Sweden - 717 S3 20-24 | ecosystem: Environmental > Terrestrial > Soil > Wetlands > Peat | place: Sweden: Norrbotten County, Stordalen... | reverse complement strand
CCGTGAACATCCCGCAGGAAGCATTTATTGAAGTGTTGAAAGCATAGTATGGCCAAACAAGAAAACCGGGAATCCAAACTGCGAGCGAGCCCGCCGCCCACGGCCGGCGCGAGCCTGCCGCCCGCACCCGCGCCCTCGAAGGATGGTGCAAGCCTGCCGCCCGCACCCGCACCCTCGACAGCGCGCGCTTCTCAGTCTTCAACTCCAGTCCTGCTCCGCTGGTTTCTCTCCAAGACGGTTCGCCAGGCCACCGCGATGCGCAAGCACGTCCAGAAGCTCCTCAACCACCAGCGCGATATCCTGGCTCCGCAAACTATCGAAGCGGTCCAGACCGCCATGGCCAGTTGCCAGCAAGCGGTCGCGGAGGATGCCGACAGACCCGCCTTAGAGAAGCAAATGGAGAATTTGGAGAAGGTCGCCAACAAATGGCTCAAGCCTTATCCCAATGCCGCCTGGCGCGAGAACGTCGAGGTCTTGCTCGTGGCCCTTGCTGTGGCTATGGGTATCCGCACGTTCTTCCTGCAGCCGTTCAAGATTCCAACGGGGTCCATGCAGCCCACGCTTTATGGAGTCACTTCGCAGAATCTGATCAATGAACCGAGTTTCAAGATTCCCACGGGCTTGACTCGGTTGCGCGAGTGGTTCGCAGGCGTCTCTTACATCCACATCGTGGCGGAAAACGACGGGCCGGTGGAACACGTTGATCCCCCTGTCCGCCTGCTCATTTTCAATATCTTTCAGAAGCTCGTGGCCGGCGGGAAGACATTCATGATTTGGTTCCCGCCGGATTATGGTGACCCGCGGAGCGGATCGCTCGAGGCGCGGGCTGGGCTGCAGTCCGACCACGTTTACCGCAAGGGCGAGGATATCGTGAAACTCCGGGTCAACGCCGGGGACCATTTGTTTGTTGACCGGATGACCTATAACCTTCGCTCGCCCAAGCGCGGCGAAATCATCGTGTTCGAGACCAAAGGGATTGACAGCCTGCCGCAGGACCAGTTCTACATCAAACGCATGGTGGCCATGGGCGGGGAACGGGTGCAGATTGGGGATGACCGGCACCTGATCATCAACGGCAAGCGTCTCGACGCCTCCACGCCGCATTTCGAGAACGTCTATTCCTTCAATCCCAAGGAGCTGCCGCGCGACAGCCACTATTCCGGCCACGTGAACGAGAAGGTCCAAAAGAAATACTACCCCAATTCCTATGGCAATCTAGCGCCGCTGTTTCCAGAGGAATCGACAGTATTCACCATCCAACCCAACCATTACATGGTCATGGGGGATAACACCATGAACAGCTACGACTCCCGGGGCTGGGGAGAGTTCCCGGCGACCAATGTCATCGGCAAGTCCTTCTTCGTTTACTGGCCGATAACTGACCGTTTCGGCTGGGCGAATCGGTAACCAGTCTCGGAGCCGGCTTCAGCCTCAAACCTCGCCCGATGCCGAGCTGGGCAGTCGCGCTTTTGCGATGAGGATAGACTCGGTGCGATTGCTGCATTTGCTGCAACGGTAATCGCGCACAATGTTTGTTATATTCAATAGAGCTATAATCAGGGAGCATGAGTTGTTATGATACCCTATTACAACTCGGAATGTGAATGCGTCGTTGTCTTATTGATCAACGCAAGGAGGAGGGTCAAGGGACATCATCTTGTTTCGATTGGGACGCTCGACACGATCCTAATCCATCCACGGGAGGTGTTCCGCGTGGCCGTGATGACGGCTACCACAGCCATCATCTTGACCCATAACCACCCGAGTGGAGACCCGCTTCCATCCCCGAGGGACATTGTCGTAACTCGCAAGATGATCCGCGCCGGCCAGCTTCTGGGAATCGAGGTGCTGGATCATATCATCATGGGAAACCCGAGGTACGCATCGTTGCGCGAGCTTGGGTATTTTTCCCGGTAGGAATTGCGAACGGAGGCGCTGGAAATTGTCGAAATCCAAACGCTAAGTGCGCAGGACGGGGCGAATCAGCGGTGTTAACATCCCCGCATAAGAATATGACCTTGCGTTCTATCTACCAACATTCGGTGTCAGTGAGCGATTGAAGCCCTGATGCTAATTCCCGGTATGTCTCGCACAAAATCAATTTCCAGCAGTCCGGGCGGTCAGGCCGTTTCTCGCAAGGCATCGGCTGAATGCACACTGCTGGGGCGGCGCCGCGTATCATCCCCTGGTGCGCGGCGCCCATTTTTCCTTCCTTCGGAAGGAACAGCCCAAACCCCTGCTATTACGGTGCGGGGTCTTGCGCCGCAGCCTGAGCAGAAGCGGCGGCGCCGGTCTTCCAGGCCGCCGGCCTTTGCGTTTTCACTGCCGCGTCGGCAGCAACTTGCGATGTTGGAGTTTCCGGAGCTACAGCGCGAGCTGGCGCAGCGGCGACGCATTTTTCTCACCGAACTGGGGTTGGCCGTCATGGGGGCGGGTTTCGGTTTGAACGCCACGGCTCGTATTCTCCGCGTTTCAGCAGCGCGGCTCTGTGTGTGGACACAGGCGTATCGTCGTTCAGGGGCGGCCGGATTGTGTTCGCAACGCAAGACTTCGCGCTCATGTAAACCACCCCCGTGCCGCGTATCCTTTTTCTTAGCGTTGTGACCTACACCAAAAGCCAAAATCAAACATCATCGTTATGATCCAAAACTTGATTGACAGAGCCAAGCAGGCATTGACCGCAAAGCGACAAAGTTTTCAGGAAGAGGAAGCCCAGCTTAGGGCGGAGGAATCCATCCTTCAGCGGCTCCGACAGTTGGAAGAACGGCTTGCCGAGGCAAGGCGGGGGTTCGATTTGTTCAAATCGGACTTTTCTGATTTCTGCTCTGGACAAATGGACGTTGGGGAATGGTTTGCGGGTGAGTTGCCCAAGATGGCGGGGCGCGGCCCCATAGTCTATGTGACGTTGCTCGCGCAGGTCGCTGCCAACGACGCGGCTAAGGCCCACAAGGCTGAGATCCTGACCGGCTGCCGCAACGTCTGGGTTGGTGGCCCGGAGGCTGACCTGGCCGCGTTCAAGGGAAAGAACTCTGATGTCTTGCGGAAATACGCGTCATTTGACCGGGCTGAATGATGATCTGGCGTGATAAAAACAAGGGGCGGGCGTCCCGGGCTATCAATTCCCGGAGGGTTATTGGGTTCCCCTCACTCAGCGCCCGCCCCCCTTTTCTGCCCCAGGACGATTTAGGGGGTGTTTTTACCCTACCCGGCGCGAGCGTCGAAAGCGCCCTGCCCTACGCGGCGCGCGGCGAGAGGGCTTAAAACGTGAGTTTTAAGAAAATGACCAGTGCGGCAACATTGAGGACTCAGGCCACGAAGGTGCCAGTTCGCTGGCTTCAAATTCCGGTGGTGCCCGGCGATGTCATTGTTAGGCGGGATGGGAGCATGGCCGTGCTGCCTGATGAGGTTGCAAGCAGCGAGGCGGCAAAGTTACTGGGCTGTTCGATTCGGTACGTCCAGACTTTGTGTGATGAGGGGAAGTTCCAAGAGGGGCGAGATTGGCGAAAGCTGCCAGGTCATGGGGTGAAGTCGCACTACCGGATTCGGAGGGGGGCAGTGTTGGCAATGAGAATTTCCGGGGATGCCGGAACAAACGCGCCGCTGCGAGGCGGGCGCAATCACTTTTAACGGCGTATCGCAAACATACAAGCACAACAGACTATGCACCAAATTCAGCAAACGGGGAAAGCCAGAGTCATCGCCGCCTTTGAGCGTGTAAATACAGCACCCGGGTGTAATCGAACTGCAGGCATCGGCAGATCGGGGACGCTGGAAACCTTGGCGGCGATTCCCCCACTGGTTACGGAGCTTCGGGTAGTCAGTAATGGCGCGCTCAAATCGAAGCAACTTCCCGACCGGATCAAGATTCTCAACGCGGGGACCAGCACCTCAACGAAAGGGGATATAGTTGTCGGCCAGAGGACGTTGGATAAGATGGAAGCAAACCAGCGGTCCTTGGGGTTCGAGCGGGTGGCGGTGGATTACAATCACTGCTCAGCTGAGGGCTGTGAGACCAATAAGCAACTTCTCAGCATGGGACGGCCCCCGCTGATATTTGGCTACGGCCGGCCGCATGTAATTGCGGGGGATGGCATCTACCTGGAGCAAATGGAATGGACTCCCCTGGGCGTTGAGAGCGCAAAGCAGTTTGAGGATATTTCACCGGCAGTTCACCAGGACGGCGGCGAGGTTGATTTCATTCACTCTGTGGCGTTGACCCCAAATGGGTGCGTGCATGATTTGACCTTTTTCTCTGCAATCGCTGGCGGCGCCAATGCGCTCAAAGGGCGGGGGAGATTGGTAGCCGCGCTGGAAAGGGAGAATGCCAATCGCGGGCTGAATCGCCTATCGGCAACCGAAGCCGGCGCCCTGGTCAGCACTCGCCCAGGTTCAAAGGAGAATGCGGAGACCGTGGCGGCGCCGGTTGGTGGGATTTCGGCAAATGCAATGGGGGAAGCCGTTTTTGCGATGATGGAAGAGGATTTTGTCGGGCCGGACGCGCGGGCCGCGCTGCGCAGGCTGGTGTCCCGCAAGGTGAATGAGGCTTGGCTCCAAGATCAACAGCGTCGGCCTGGCGGCCGAACGGCAGCCGCGTATGCGAAATTCCAGGAGGATATTGATAACGGCACGGCGGCCGCAGTAAGAAGCTTCGCGCGGTTGAAATTGACTAAGCCAGTGGATATGATGGTGGAAATTGCAGCGGCCAGGGGGAGCCCGTCTCAAACTTAAGGCGGAACAAAGGGGAACATGCAACCTTGCGACTCTTTATTCTCAGCCCAACAGATTGCGGCGGCGCTAGGCCGCACGAAGCGGGCCGTTCAACTCGCGCTCGTTGCCGTGAAGCCCGCCGATCAGCAGATTATTCGGGGACAATACGCGAACGCCTGGTCCTTTTGCTCGCTGCCGGCTTTGATGCAGCGGCAGATTGAGAACGCGGCGCAGGAGCGCGGCTACCGCAACGCGGAGGCATTGCTAGAGGACTGCGGGCGGCCCTCAATCACCCCTTGTGAGGCCATCGCGGCAGTCCCACCGCACCGGGATACTTTTTCAGAATTGGACATTGAACTGAAATCTGGACTGCCCAGCGCAAGTGCACTGAAGCCAGAGGATCGTTGGTGGGTTTGGCGCAAGGTTTGCCCGTATTACACTGACCTGCTCACAGTCACCCCGGCAGATGGACGCCGACTCCTGAGAGCTTCTTTGGTGCAATTCTTATTGCGGACGGTTCCGGGACTGGTCAAGGCGGGATCGGCCAATTCGATTGAAGCGCTGGACGCCGCGCTGCGTCGGGCGTTGGATGATTTCGAGAATGTTGGATTGGAGGGAATGCGGGATCTCCGGAGCGAAAAGTCCGGCAACCGCCATCCGGAACTCTGTCCGGACTGCTGGCACAAGGCGCTTGCATTGGATGTCAAATCGGGAGGCAACGAGTGCCTGGCCTGGCGGCTGCTGAAAACCAAAAACCAGCTCTGTCCTGAGTGCGCTGCTCGACACCATTTCGACAGCCGCTACGGGAAGTCCGAGGTGCCTCGCAGCATCCGACAGGCGCTCACACCCTTGGCGGAGGCCGCCAAGCCCTGGTTGATAAGCGAAGCCGCCGGGCGAGCTGCCGGCCCGCACCCGCGCCGCGTCTGGTCGAATGAAAAGGCTGGGAACGTGATCGTCGCCGATGATGTAAAATTCAACATCAAGGTCTGGTGGCAGGAGCCGGATGGCGTGTTAAACTACGGCCGGCCAGAGTGTCTGTACATGGCGGATGAGCTGACCGGAAAGTGCTTGGCCTTTGATCTGATTTGCCGGGCCTACAATGGGATTGATATTGCCAAGCTGAAGCTGCGCTGTCACGACAAGGTGGGGCTTCCCAGGTATGAATACAAATTCGAGAATGGGGTCTGGCTGGCACGCGCGGTAGATGCAGATAAGAGCAAGGAGTTTCTCCGGCTTATTCGCGACTGTGAGGAGGCTATGCAACTGCACACATTGTATAAGGTGCGGGTAAGTCACTTCAAGTCCAGAAACCCGGAATCGAAAGTGATCGAGGGGGACTTTTTGATCCACCAAAGGTTGCAGACGCTTTGGCCTGGGCACGTTGGTTTTCGCGAGAGGGAAGAGAGGTCAGACGCCGAAAAGAAGTTCGAGGCGGCTGTCAAGCACAAGCAAAACCCAGCGCACCCTGGTGAAAAATGGCTGAGTCTGGCAGACTTCAGGGACAAGCTAAGTTTGCAGCTCGAAGAGTTTAATGAGGAGCCGCGCGGGGGACGGTTGGGAGGAAGAACGCCTAATGAGGTGTGGGCCGAGGACACGAACGAGCAGCCATTGCGGCGGCTAGAAGAAAAGGACCGCTGGATGATTTCAACCAACGTGCTCGAAAAGTATATTGGCCCGCAGGGTTTCAACATCGGCAAACACCACTTTGCGGACGGGCAGTTGGCTTTGCTCCAAGGAAAGACAGTTACAGTGATTCATCATCACGACTGCCTTTCCCTGGCCCATGTTCGACACCCTGACACGGGCAAAATGTTTCCCGTAAAAGAGAATGTTATGGTAGCACACCCCAAGACAGAAGAGGATAAGGCACAGGCTCAGGAGACGGGTCGCCAGATAAGGGACTTCAATCGGGTTGCGAAAGTTCTGGCCGACACCATCAGGCATCCGGTCATCAACATCATTACCAAGACCCGGCCCAGCGGCCCGCCGGGTGAAGAGTTCGGCAGCCAGATGGAACGGGATAAGAAAGAGCATGTTGACCAAACCCGCCGGCAGACCGATGCCCGCACGCGCCAAAAGTCTGAAGCGCGGCGCGCGTTGACTACCGCGCTGGCGGATATGGAGTCCCTAGAGAAAGGTACACTGCCATGATACCGGAAAACACCATCCGCCCCGAACTGGTTGCCGCGAAGCTCGCCAGTGCTGCTAATCTTGAACGGCCTGAACTGGCAGAGCAAATCAAGTCCACCCCGCGTCTGGTGGAAATGGTGTGGTTCATCCAATGGCGCAGTTTCCAACCCGGAGGCTTGGATGCATTTTCAGCGGGCCTGGTGGCGGCCTTCCCGGAAAGATTCATCAGTCGCGAAATGCAAAAGGCCGGCGTTGCGCGGGGCGGGCACTACAACCTGAAACAGTGGCTGGCTATTTGCAAAGAGACCTGGAAAGACCTACCGGGGCATCTGATGGATCAAGATAAGTTCTTCCGGGAGCCTGGTCTTGAGAGGTTTGAGGAATGGCTCGGTTTTCATATTCACCCTGACTTGACGCCCGAGGCGATTCAACGGGGCTCAGGATGCGACCGGGACAAAATTCTAGCCGGCTTCGAGCGCTTCAACTGCGAGTTTTTCAAGTCGCAGTGCGAGGGAAGCGCCCGAAGTGGCCTGCCCGGTTTTCTCCGTGACTTGTGCGTTGAGAAGAGCGCCGACTTTTGCGGCACTTCCTATTGTCCGGAACTGCTTCTGACCTTATTTGATTTCATGGACCGCCACGCAATGGAAGCCGAGCGCACATTTGCGAGGACTGAGGTTGCGGAAAAGGTATTCGACGCTCTGGACTACGCCTGGGCAGAAAAGAAGGCTGTGCGCATTGACGGGAACTCACGATTTGGGAAATCCGAAGGTGCCAGAGTCTGGGCCTCGAAATACCCTGGTCGGATGCGCCTGGTTACGGTGCCTCCTTCAAATGCGGAGTCTGATCTAATCCGGGCGGTTGCCGAGGCGCTCGGGATGGTAGTCTCGTTCGGAGCACGGGGAATGGAACTCCGGGACAAGGTTGAGTTTATCTTGAGGCACGGAAAACTTGGAATGCTTTTGGATGAAGCCCATAATTTGCTTCCGGTAAGGTATGGCCGGAATAGCGTTCCTGCGCGCCTGAATTGGGTCAGGGCCGAGGTAATAGACCGAGGGCTGCCGTGCGCTTTGGCGACCACGCCGCAGACGTTCAACGGGCAGAGTAGCCGATTCGTAAAGCATACCGGATTCAACCTTGACCAATGGAACGGACGCATTGCGTTGACAGTTAGGCTGCCGGATGTGCTCGGGAAACATGATTTAGCCGCAGTTGCCAGGATTCACTTTCCGGAGCTTGGGGAAAAGCAGTTGGACGCAATCATTGCTGCGGCCATGTATTCTGAGAGTTACTTGAAGGCGGTTGAGGATATTTCGTCCAGGGCACGGTGGATTGCGCACCGGCGCGCTTCTGACTCGATTTCCGCTGCCGACATTCGGGCGGCGATTTGTGATGTGGTGCCATGTGCCACAGAGCTTTTACAGGCTGGCGGGCAGCAGGGCGACCCTGCCCATTCCAAAGACAGACAGCTTGCAGCCCCGGCGCGGACTCGCCGCGAGACCACCGCGGAGCTGGTGCGGAGCCTCTGCCCTGGTGAGACACCAACAGCTTTGAGCGTTAACCGACTAACAGACGGGGATCGTGAACAGCCAAGTCCGGCCCCGGTCTTGGAAGCGGTGTAGCGCCGTTTACAGTTGAAAATTTGCTAGCCGCTTCAAAAGCGGCCTTTGGTGTTTGTACACGAGACGGCATCCGGCTTTACGACCCTGTTTCACACCTTTTCACACCTTTTCCTACAGATTATCCGTCAACTCGCACTGATGTCGGCTAGCTTCCTCCTCTGCTCTGACCGCCAAAGTGCCCCGCGCGCACCAGGGTTTTCTCGTATGCCTTCACGTAATCGGTCACCATTCGGTTCCAAGAAAAGTCAGCCGCCATTGCATTCGTGCGGAAGAAATGGAACAGCTCCGGTGCCTCGTAAAGAGCCAGCGCCTTGCGGATGCCTTTGGCGAGTGCAGACGCGGCGTATTCAACGAACTTGATCCCATTGGCCTTCTGGGGATCCTCGCGGATGTCAATGACCGTGTCGTCCAGGCCGCCGGTGGTGCGGACGATGGGAATGGTGCCGTAGCGCAGGCCGTACATCTGGTTAAGGCCACACGGTTCAAACCGGGACGGCATCAGGAAGAAATCGCAGCCGGCCTCGATCCGATGCGACAACCCCTCGTCGAACCCTATCCGCACCGCCGCTTGCAACGGATAACGGCATGCGAGATCCTGGTAAGCCCGCTGGAACGCCGGCGCGCCGCTGCCAACCGCGACAAACTGCAAGCCGGTATTCAGCATTTCTTCCAGCGCGCCCAACATGATCTCCACGCCTTTCTGTTCCGCCAGGCGGCCGATATTGCCAAACAACGGGACACCGGCATCAACCGGCAGGCCGAACTCCTTCTGCAGCTCGAGTTTGTTGGCCGCCTTGCCGCTCAGGTCGCTCGCCGTATAAGCATATTTTAGATAAGGGTCGCTTATCGTGTTCCATTCCTCGTAATCCACGCCGTTCAGGATGCCCACAAGCGAACTGTTCCGCTGGCGCAGCAAGCCGTCCAGGCCGCAGCCCATTTCTTCGGTGGTGATTTCGCGCGCATACCGCGGGCTGACCGTCGTGATGAGATCCGCATAGACGATCCCGGCTTTCAGACAGCTCAGTTGCCCGTAGAATTCCACACCGGCTGGAGTGAAATACTCCCTGGGCAGATTCGTCAGCGCATACTTGGCGGCGGCGAACAGTCCCTGGTATGCCAGGTTATGAACTGTCAGGCAAATCCCGGGTGTGCTGCCCTGCCCCGCCAGCTTTCGCTGATGCTGAAGGAGCAGCGCGGCCATGCCCGCTTGCCAGTCATGCACATGCAATACTTCCGGCTTCCAGCTCAGATGCAGCGCCAGGTGCGCGGCGGCCTTGGCGAAGAACATAAACCGCTCTGCGTTGTCCGGATAATCAGCGCCCTCCGCCTGATACAGATCAGCGCGCTCATAGAACGCCGGCTGGTCCACAAAATACACCGTTAGCCCTTCGACCGGTTCGAGGCTCCAGACCTCACCGCGCACCTCCTGTGCCCCCAGCGGGAACTCCAGCGGCAATTCAAGTCGTTTGAGTTGCGGGAACCGCTCCCGAATTCCGGCATACAACGGCGTCACCACTCCGACCCGGTGCCCGGCATGCGCCAGCGTCTTGGCCAGCGCACCGACCATATCCGCCAGCCCGCCCGTCTTCGAGTAGGGATGGACTTCGCTGCTTGCGAGCAGAATTCTCATGCTGAATCCAGGTCAAGCCCCTCAAGCTTGGATTTGCTCAGTCTTGAGGTAGGCCTGCAAGGCCGATGGAACCCTCAGACTTCCGTCCGCCTGCTGATACGTTTCCACCAGCGCCACAAACAGCCGAGCAAGCGCTGTGCCGCTGCCATTCAGTATATGCGGGAACTTATTGTCCCCGCCGACCCCCTTAAATCGCAGATTCATCCGGCGCGCTTGGAACTCCTCGCAGTTCGACACGCTGGAAACCTCCAGATAACTCCCCTGCCCCGGCGCCCAAACCTCCAAGTCGTACGTCTTCGCGCTGGCGAACCCCATATCCCCCGTGCAAAGCAGCACCACCCGGTAATGCAAGCCCAGCGATTGCAGCACCCGCTCCGCGCACGCCACCATCTTCTCCTGCGCCTCGTATCCATTCTCCGGCTTCACGATCTGGATCAGCTCGACCTTGTCGAACTGATGCACCCGGATCATCCCGCGCGTGCCAACTCCCGCCGCCCCGGCCTCCCCGCGAAAGCACGGCGTGTAAGCGCAATACCGAATCGGCAGCTCGCTCTCCTTCAGAATCTCCTCCCGGTGAATGTTGGCCAACGGCGTCTCGGCCGTCGGAATAAGGTAGAGCTTGCCCAGCGTGTTCGCGTCCAGCCCTTCCTGCACCGCGTAATACTGGTCCGCGAACTTCGGGAACTGGCCCACCCCTTCCAGGCATTGCGGCCCGACCATGAACGGCGGTGACACTTCCGTATAACCATGTTCACGCGTGTGCAGGTCGAGCATGAATTGTATCAACGCCCGCTCCAGCTTCGCCCCCCAGTTTGTGTAGAGCACAAACCCGCTGCCCGAGAGCTTCACCGCGCGCGTGAAATCCACCATCCGCAGATTCTCGCAGAGCTCCACGTGTGACTTCGGCTTGAAGGCGAACGCGGGCTTCTCGCCCTGGAGCCGGACCACCGGGTTATCCACTGCGCTCTTACCAATCGGCACCGACTCGTGGGGCAAATTCGGCAGCCGCAGCATCAATTGATTCCGCGCCGCTTCCGCTTCCGCCGCCTGCTTGTCGAGCGCCGAGATGCGGTCGCCCAAGTCCGCTGTTTCCGTCTTCTTATCCTCTGCCTCCGCAAGCTTCTTTTGGCCCATCAACGCGCCGATCTCTTTCGACACGCGCTTGCGCTGGGCCTTCAGCGATTCGACCTCGCCCAGCAACTTGCGGCGTTGCTCATCCAGCTTCAGCAATTCGTCAACGCGGACCTCATCCCCCGCCCCGCGCGTCGCCAGGCGTTGGCGCACAAAATCCGCCCGTTCACGAATCAGTTTGATGTCGAGCATCGGCGCATTATAGGCGCGACCCCTTCCGCGGCAAGAATGAAGGGCGTGCGGCCGTCACGACGCAATTGAACAATGGCGTAAGTCGTTCTGTTTGACAGGTAGGTTCGGCCTTCGATTTTCGGATTTCGGCCTTCGGATTTCGGATTTAGCCGCATCCTTCTCCCTTTGCGCTCCGCCTATTCCGCATTAAACTCCTCTCATAAACCGAATGAACGCACCCTCATCCCCTGCCCTCCCCGGCCATGTCGCCTCGCTCCACTTGCACCCCGCGGAGCCCGGCGCGCCCTTGCAGCCCATCGAGACCATCGAACTCGTCGCGGGTCGTGGCATTCAGGGCGACACCCGCTATTTCGGCCGCCTCAGTCGCGACACCGGCGAGCCCTCCCGCCGGCAGGTGACCTTGATCGAACGCGAACAAATTGCCGAACACGCCGTCTCGCTCGGCCTCCCTTCCATCTCCCCGGGCGCTGTCCGCTCCAACATCGAGACCACGGGCATCAATCTCATCTCCCTCCTGGGTCGTGAGGTTGAAATTGGCGGCGCCGTTCTGCGCCTCTACGCCCCGCGCGATCCGTGCGCGAAGATGGATGCCATTTGCCAGGGCCTGCGCGCCTTGATGTTGAACAGCCGCCAGGGTGTCCTCGCCGAAGTAGTCCGCTCCGGCACCATTCGCGTCGGCGACCCAATCCGCCCGCGCCAGTAGCGCAGACTGGCTTTAATCGCCGGGCTAACTGGTCCCATGAACCGGAGCGGCCCCTGCGGCACTCTGAGGTTTTGCCTTTCAGAGCGTGTGCTTGGGTCGGTGACCCGATTGGGGCACACGCCTCTACTCTGGC
>Ga0224558_1003810_pt1 | contig 12247 bp, 10 predicted proteins | sample 714S32024metaG_FD_180682 | JGI IMG/M metagenome (GOLD analysis project Ga0224558, IMG submission 180682) | Peat soil microbial communities from Stordalen Mire, Sweden - 717 S3 20-24 | ecosystem: Environmental > Terrestrial > Soil > Wetlands > Peat | place: Sweden: Norrbotten County, Stordalen... | reverse complement strand
TGGCGCGATCTTGGCGGCGAGCACAGGCAGGCCGAAGAGCGCGCCAGCGGTGATGGCGGTGGAGACGAGGTCGTTGCGGTAGAACGGAATCGCGGCGGTGTAGCAGGCGGCGAGGCCGGCGAGCGTGTGGGGATACATGCTGGCCGCGGTGCCGCCGATCCAGACCATGAGGTTGCTGACGAGGAAGAACGAGGTCGAGGAGACCAGCGCGCCCGCGCCGACACGCAGCACGCTGGGCTTTGCCAGCAGGCCCATGCCGAGCAGGCAGACGGCGGCGTACCAGAGCCAGGTGACGAGGTAGGAGCCGGCGTGGAACGCATAGCCGTAAGCGTAGACGGTGAGGTAGTAATCGGTCGCGATGAGGACGGCGAGCGCCGAGGCGAGCATCACGGGGGCGCGCTTCGATCCGTGCATTCTGGAGCCGAAGAAGAGCAGGCCGCCGCCGACCGCGGTGAAGTTCCAGCCGGCGTTGTGGAAGGCGTGGGGGAGGATGCGGCTGACGACGGCAAGCAGAAGGACAACGTAGGCGAGCATGAAGGACCTCGAAAGAATCTGGTAAGCGGGCGTGAAGGCCGGGCGGACAAGGAAAACCTGTCGTCTTCGATTCTCGGTCTTCGCGGCGGCGGGGTCAACTCCGTGGGCGATGTTCGCCATCGGATCAGGCAACAAGGCTCTAGGCGAGGCCGGAGCCGCCCGCGAGCAGGGAGTGGAGGGTGACGTCGTCGAGGAAGCTGAGTTCGAGGCGGATGGTGACGATCTGGCCGAGGTCGGTGGTGATGCGGAGGTGCTTGCGGCGGGTGCAGAGTTCGGTGAGGGCTTCGTGGCCGGAGCGGGTGAGCTCGACGCCGGTGGCGATGATGGCGGCGTAGAGGTCGAGGATGGCGCGGAGCTGGATCTCGATGCGGAACTCGATGTTCGAGGGCGAGAGGGTCTTGCGCTCGAGGATCCAGCCGCCGCAGTTGGTGAAGGCGGCGGTGAGGTCGGGGAGCAGGCCGTGGCGCTGTTCGTAGGTGAAGGCCTGGATGTCGAGCAATTCCATAATGCCGATACGCCGCCGCGGCTGGTATTGTTTGCCGCTGGAGTGTTCATCGGAGATTAAGCGGTGGCGCGTGAATGGCGGCGGAGGTACGGGGGTCACGTGACGGACAGGAAAGGTACTAGGTACCGGGCGCCAGGTGCCAGGAATGCGGAATCGGGCCTTGGCGCCTGGAACCTTGCGCCTAGCACCTCGGTCAGTTCTCCAGGATGACGACGGCGAGGGCTACATCGCGGCTGTGGGTGAGGGAGAGCGAGATGTGGGCGACGCCGAGCGATCGGGCGCGGTCTGCGGCGCGGCCGGTTAGATCCAGGATGGGGCGTTCGCCGGGTGCGCGGGTGACTTCGAGTTCGAGCCAGCTCACGCCGCGGCTGATGCCGGTGCCGAGGGCTTTGGCGCCGGCCTCTTTGGCGGCGAAGCGGGCGGCGAAGCTCTCGGCGGCGTTCTTTTTTCTCCGGCAGTACTCGATCTCGCGCGGGGTGAAGACGCGGCGGAGGAAGCGCTCGCCGAAGCGGTCGACGCTCTGGGCGATGCGCGCGATCTCCATCAAATCCGTACCTACGCCAATGACCATCGGTGGCCCTTCCGCACCGCAGCTTCGGGTTTCCGCATCTATCCCCAATGCAGATTCGCCGGGGTTTCACGGCAGCCGTGTCCCGGGCCGCACCATTTCGCTTCGGGTAAGTCTACCGTGAAACCGCAATAAGCCGGTGCGGTTGGAGTGCGAAATGCGGGCGCGGGATGGTACCCTCTCATCAAGCTTTTTCCGTGGTTTTGAAGCGCGCGGTTCGCACGCGGTCGGCAAACAGGATCGAGGAGGTTTATGCCCAGCCAGCAGGAGGTCCGATGGTCGCAACTGAAGATCGGGGTGATCGTGCTGGTGTCGGTCGTGATTCTGACGATGCTGCTGTTCCTGATGACGAGCGCGTCGGGACTGGGACTCTTCTCGCGCAAGCTGACGGTAACGACATATTTTGAGAATGCCGGCGGACTGAAGGTGGGCGCGGCGGTGAACCTGGAGGGGTACACCATCGGGAACGTGAAGACCATCACCGTGACCACGGCGCCGGAGCGCAAGCTGACACCGGTCCAGGTGGTGATGAAGATCGACGGCAAGTACCAGCCCAGCCTGCACACCGACTCGACGGCAGCGCTGTCGACGGTTGGCATTCTGGGCGATACGGTGGTGGACATCAACAGCCGAATGGCAACCGGTCCGATGCTGCGGGACGGCGACGAGATGAAGGCGAAAGAGGAGCGCACTATCCAGGAGATAGAGGACCAAGGCGAGGCTGCACTCGACCAGTTCAGCGTAATGCTGACGAAGGCGAACACCATCGTCGACAATCTGCAATCGGGCAAGGGCACACTTGGGCAGTTGCTCACCAACCCCGATATGTACAACAAATTCGACGCCACCGTGGATGAAGTCCACCAGTTTACGGTGAAGCTGAACAGCAACGACAACTCGGCGGGCAAGTTCTTCAACGACCACGCAGAGATGTACGACAAGATGAACGACATCGTCGCCAAGTTGGACGACATCACCAACGATCTGCAGAACGGCAAGGGTACTCTGGGCAAAGCGCTGAAGGATGAGTCAGCCTATAACAACTTCAATGAGTCGATGAAGAACCTCAACGCCATCCTTGCCGACGCGCAGGCGGGCAAGGGCGCGGCCGGCATGTTGCTGAAGGATCCCGCGACCGCAAAGAAGCTGGACGATTCGCTGACCAAGCTGGACGATCTGCTTACGAGCGTCGACGCGGGCAAGGGGACCGTGGGCAAGTTGTTCAAGGACGATACGATGAACACCAACATCAACAACTTCCTGACCAATTCCAACGATCTGGTCACCGCCATCCGCCAGGACCCGAAGAAGTATCTGTCAATCAAGCTGCACATTTTCTAGGCGTATGGGTCTTGCGGCGCGGCCCCACGCCCCGGCATGAGTTTGGACGGTTTGAATTCCGTCCCGAATTGGGGGTTGCCTCGGCCTTCCACGGCCTGACGTGAACCCCATGGATTTCCTGAGGAGAACCTATGCGCTGGTTGTACGCCCTTCCCCTGATTCTGATGCTGTGTGTCCCTGGTCGTGCGCAATCTCCCGCCGCGCCTGCCGGCGATGCTTCCGGCCCTTCGACGGCTCCCAAACAGCCCATCAGCTTCGACCTGTCGGCCATCGACAAGACCGCCGACCCGTGCACCGATTTTTATCAGTATGCGTGCGGCAACTGGATGAGGGACAATCCCATTCCTGCCGACAAGGTCCGCTGGGGCCTCTTCGATGAGCTTGCCCAGCGGAACCGATATCTCCTGTACCTTGACCTGAAGGACGCGGCGGCGTCGCCTAAAACCGCATTACAGACGAAGTACGGAAACTATTTCGCCGCGTGCATGAATCTGGAACTCGCCAACCGACTTGGCGCAAAGCCCATCGAACCCGAGCTGGCTCAAATTGCAGCCCTGACCGGCAAGACGCAGCTCGCCGCGTTCAATCTGGAAGCCGATCGCGATTATTACGGGGCATTCCTCTTCGACGTTGGCGTGGCACAGGACCAGAAGGACGCGAGCAAGCAGATCCTTGCGACCCGCCAGGGCGGGCTTACGCTGCCGGATCGCGACTACTATCTGAATGACGACGACCGCAGCAAGAAGATCCGCGAGCAGTATCTCGCGCACGTCACGAAGATGTTCGAGCTGATGCACGACTCGCCCGAGGCTGCCGCCCGCGAGGCCAGCGATGTCATGCGCATCGAGACCGCGCTGGCACGGGGCTCGCAGAGCCGGGTCGAGATGCGCGATCCCGCCAACACCTACCACATCATGACCATCGCACAGCTCGAAGCCAGCTCTCCCGACTACGACTGGAAGCAGTTTCTCGACGGCGAGGGTCTGGCCAAGGTGGAGACGCTGAACGTGGTCTCGCCCGGATACGTCAAGACGGTCAACGCCATTCTCCAGACTGAGAGTCTCGACGCGGTCAAGCACTACATGCGCTGGCACGTGCTGCACGCCGCCGCGCCGCTGCTCTCCGGCGCGTTTGCCACCGAGAACTTCAACTTCTTCCAGGCCACGCTGAACGGCCAGCAGGAGCAGACGCCGCGATGGGAGCGCTGCACCAACGCCACCGACAACGCCCTGGGCGAGGCGGTCGGGCAGGACTGGGTCAAACAGAACTTTCCGCCAACCGCCAAGGCCAATGTGAATAAGCTGGTCACCGCGCTGGACACGGCGCTCGCCGAGGACATCAAGGCGCTGCCGTGGATGAGCGACGAGACCAAGGTTCAGGCCGAGGCCAAACTGGCCGCGATGGAGCGAAAGATCGGCTACCCGGACCACTGGCGCGACTACAGCGCACTGGTGGTCAAGCGCGACGACCCGGTTGGGAACGCCGAACGCGCCGATCAGTTCGAAACGCACCGAAATCTGGCCAAGCTGGGTAAGCCCGTCGACAAGTCGGAGTGGGGCATGACTCCGCCGACGGTCAACGCCTACTATGCGGGCGCGCAAGTCAACATCAACTTCCCGGCCGGCATTCTCCAGCCTCCGTTTTATGACGACAAAATCGATCCGGCGGTAGACTTCGGCGCCATCGGCGTGGTGATTGGGCACGAGATGACCCACGGCTTCGACGACCAGGGCGCCAAATTCGACTTGCATGGCAACGTTCACAACTGGTTCACGGAGGATGACCTCGCCAAGTTCAACGAGCGCACCAAATGCATCGCCGATGAGTACTCGGGGTTTCAGGTTGCACCCGGTCAGAACCTCAACGGAAGACTGACCCTGGGTGAAAACACCGCCGACAATGGCGGTTTGCGAATCGCGTTCCGGGCGCTCGAGGAAACGCTGGCCAGGGAAGGCGCAGCCGCTGAACCCGGTTATAGCGATGGCAAGCGCGACGGATACACACCGGAGCAGCGCTACTTTATCGCCTACGGTCAGGTCTGGTGTGGCAATCAACGCGAGGAGGCGGCCCGGGTCCAGGCGCGCACCAATCCCCACAGCACCGGCGAGTGGCGCGTCAAGGGAGCCGTCCAGAACTTTCCTGAGTTCGGCAAAGCCTTCGCCTGTCACGTCGGCCAGCCGATGATGCCGGTGAACACGTGTCAGGTCTGGTGAAGGAACAGTTGATAGTTGATAGTTGGTAGTTGGCTATCCAGACTCCGGACACGCGTTCAGGTGCGGGAACCACTGCACCATTTACACGGCAGTCTCAACTAACAACTAGCAACTAGCAACTAGCAACTTCCTTTGGAAAGTGGCGCAAAGTCGCCGCAGCTTCTACAATAAGCGGTAGGATTCAGTATCCCCAGAGAGTTGCTCGCAGCAGAAGGCGCGTCGCATTAAGGGCCGTCGGCGAGGATTAAGGAAGCACATGACGTTTCGCAGGATTGGCCGGATCTCCAGGGCCTTAGTAGTATCCATGGCGGTAGTGCTGGGCATGTCGGCGTGCGGTGGCTACACGGTCGGCTTCATGTGGGTCCTGGGCACGCAGTACAACCAGATTGCCGGCTTCAAGATCGACGACTATACGGGCAACCTGACCACGATGGTGAACTCGCCATACTCCTCCGGGGGCGCCAACCCGGTGTCGATCGCGGTGCGCACGGGCGGGAACTTCGTCTTCGTGGTGAACAAGGGCACCGGCAAAGGTGACGGCAATGTTGCGGTCTTCGCGGTCGGTGAGGACGGCATTCTGACCTTCCAGGCCACCTACAACACCGCCGGCAACACGCCGGTGTGGGCGGCGGGGGATGGGACGGGCGGTTACCTTTACGTGCTGGATTCACAGGCCCCGGACTATGCGACCACGGGCAATGGCGACATTACGGTTTTTGCGATCGACGGCAGCACGGGCCGGCTGCAACTGGTGCCGAACCAGTTGATCAAGAATGCCCAGGGGCAGCAGTTGAATTACTTTGAGGTTGGCCCGGCGCCGACCACGATGCGGGTCGGCGGCCAGTGCCTGTACACGCTGGACTCAGGCGACCAGACGATTTATCCGTACGGGATCGGTGGGTCCGGGCAACTGACGGTCGAGACGAATTCGCGGATTATCGTTGGCCAGACCGGCGTGACCAACCTGACTTCAATCAATGTAAGCGGCAGCTACATCTTCATTACCGATGGGGCCCCCACGCCGACTTCCACCGGCGGAAGGATTCTGCCGTACACCGCGGGAGCGGGCTGCAGCCTGAGCCCGCAGGCCGATGGCGCGGTGGCGAATCTGCCGACGACCTCGGATCCGGTGTACAGCATGACCGATTCTAAGAACAAGTTTCTGTATGTGGTGAACCACAGCTCAACCAACTCGAACTACGCGAACAGCACGATCTCGGCGTATGTGATCCAGACGACGGGTGCGCCGGTGCCGATCTCGGACCCGCAGAATCCGTATCCGGTCGGCAATGGGCCGGTGTGCATGGTGGAAGATCCGTCGAGCCAGTATGTGTACACGTCCAACTCGAACGACGGGAGCGTGACCGGAAGGTTCATCAACCCGAACACCGGCCAGCTCTCCGATCTGTCGCGTGGCTCGGTGTTTTCGGCGACCGGCTTGGCGACTTGCCTGGCTGTAAGCGGCAATGTCGATTAGGCGCGGAACAGGGAACGCAGGCGTGATGCGGAGTCGAACGTCAGCTTGCAGATGGGCGGGAGCGAGGCGGCGCCGGCCTTCTGCCCTGCGGGATGAGGGCGGGAAACTTGTTTGCCCCGGAGCTATTGAATCGCATGGAGTTTAAACCGATGGGCCGCGCGGTAAAGGCCTCGATGTTGTCCTTGGCAATGGCGCTCGGCGTCACCGCGTGCAGCAACGACTACACCGTGTCCTACGTGTACATGACGACCGCGAAGACGCTGCCGCACGGGCTGATCAACGCCTACCAGGTCGATTACCAGTCGGGCTATCTGTATACGTTGGCCGATTCGCCCATCGACGCCGGAGGACGAGACACGGTGGGGCTGGTGGTCGCGCCGAGCGAGCTCTTTCTGTACACGGTGAATAACTTCGACTCCGACGTGGTGGAGTTCGCGATCGGAACCGACGGGAAGCTGTATCCGCAGCACACCTACAACATCACCGGGAGTTTGCCCACGGCGGCGGCCATCGATGCGGCGGGCAAGTTCCTGTACGTCACCTTCACCTACCAGAACAACGCCAACGGCACGGAGCTATATACTCCGGCGAACCCGGGACCGGGAGGAATCACGATCTTCCCGATCAACAAGGACAACACGCTGGGCACGCCGACCACGGTGAACGTTGGACGGAATCCGGTGGGGATTATCACCAGTACAGCGGGCAACTACGTGTACGTGATCGAACAGGACTCGGCCAGCTCGGCCAACCTGCTGGGCTTCTCGGAGAATGCGACCACCGGGGCGCTGACGCCGCTTCCCGGGGTAACGATCAACCCGGGCAACGTTCCGTCGACCGGTTACCCATCGGGATCGAACCCGAGCGGCCTGCTGGAGGACGCGACGGCCACCCACCTGTATCTCACCGATCAGACGCTGAACCAGGTGGCCACGTATTCGGTGGGGACGAACGGCATTCCGAGCCTGGCGGGCACCACGACGACGGACGCCGGACCGATGGGCATGGCGTTCGACCTCGACCACAAGTATCTTTATGTAACGGCCTACACCGCGAACGCGCTGGACGGATTCACGATTGGGGCCAATGGAGTGCCGGTGCGGTCGACTGTGGCGGCGAGCGTGCAGACGGGGACGGGACCGACCTGTGTAACCATCAGCGGAGCCCCGAGCAACGCCAATCCAATCCACGCGATCTACCTGTACACGTCGAATGCGCTGAGCAACAACCTTACAGGAGAGCAGTTGAGCGAGACGGATGGCAGCCTGGACCAGATTCAGGGAACTCCCTTCGGCGGCAGCGCCCTGCCCACCTGTGCGGTCACGGTGCCGGCGTTTCCGCTGCGGAATTACTAGAGATAAACGGTTGAGGCAGGTTTGCAGTTGGGCAAGACCAGATTTTCCGCAGGCGGCGCGAAGCTGCCGGGACGAAGGAAGCAGATGAATTTGCATAACATCAGCCGTATGGCGAAGGCCTCGATCGTGTCGCTGGCGATGGTTCTCGGCCTGTCGTCCTGCAGCCTCGACTACGTTGTCGGGTACGTGTACATGACGACGAGCCACAGCTCTCCGGGCGTGATCAACCAGTACGCCATCGACTTCCAGTCGGGCGCCTTGTCGCCGGTCGGGACGCCGGTGGCGGCGGGCAACAACCCGGTGCGGCTGGTGGCCTCGCCCAGCGGCAAGTTCGTTTACGTGGTCAATCAAGGGGATTCGACGGTGCAGGAGTTTGCCGTGCAGAGCGATGGCTCGCTGGTGTCGAAGAGCACCTACAAGACCACCGGCACGTCACCGACCGCGGTCGCGATCGACCCGCAGGGCGCGTTCCTGTACGTCACCTACACCTACCAGACCGGCTATTCGTCAACCGCGCCGGGGCCGGGCGGGGTGACGATCTTCCCGGTGAACGCGGACAACTCGCTGGGAACGGCTACGAACCTCAACGTCGGCAACAACCCCATCGGCGTTTCGGTGAGCTACTTCAACCACTACGTGTATGTGCTGGACCAGGAGACCACAACCACGCCGCAGGTTCTGGGCTTCTCGCAGAACACGACGACGGGCGCGCTGACGCCGGTTCCGGGAACCACGATTACGACGGTGGGCGGCAAGACGGTGGCGATCGGATATGCCGCCGGCGTGGTGCCCAGCGCCATCGCCGAGGAGCCGACCTCGCGATTCGTTTACGTGACCGATCAGGCGGCCAACCAACTGATCGGGTACACCGTGCAGTCGAACGGCGCGCTGGTTCCCATGATCAACGGGCCGTTCCAGACCGGACTGTTTCCCGTAAACCTCACCATCGACCCGCAGGGAACCATCATGTACGTGGCGAACTACAACTCGAACACGGTGGAAGGCTATGCCATCGATACGTTTACCGGTACGCCATCGGGTGCGGTGGGCGCGTTTGGCACGCCGGTTGGAACCGGCCCGACCTGCGTCGCGGTCGATCCCGCGCTGGGTACGTTCCTGTACACCTCGGACAGCCTGGACAATACGGTCACCGGCGAGCGGTTGAACCCGAGCACAGGCGGCTTGTCGGGAGTGCAGAATTCGCCATTCCCGACTCAGGGAGCCGCGTCAGCATCGCCCACCTGCCTGGCGATTGTGCCGAACGGGTCGCACGCCTCGCAGATCATCAATCCGTAGCTCCCCGGCTTCGATAGGGAGCGAATGAAAGCCCCCCGCGTGGGGGCTTTTCTTTTTGCCTGCAGGGGTAGGAACGAACTGCCGGCCATGCACCGACCAATGAGCACCAGCCCGGCGTGCAGGGCGGCTACCACTTCAGCGGCGGCGGCGCTCGCGGCGGCGGACGTCACTAGGAGGCTGGGAACCGGTTCGATTGCGGAAGAGACGAAGGCCCCCAGCGCGGGAGCTTTCGTCGTCTGTGGAGCGGGAGCAGGCTGGCGGTTGGCAAGCGACGTGCGGAAGAGAAGGGTTGCGGCTCGGGATGCGACCTTCAAACGATCGCAGTCCGCCCCTATCTGAACCGCAGCTAGCGCGAGAGAACGGCCATGATTATCCTGATTCTTACCTTCATCACGCTGTTTCTTGCGGTCTTCTCCCCCAGCCTTGTCATCCTTCACAAGTGCTAGCAAACAAATGAGTTAAACGCCTGTAAGGAGCGGCAGCAGGGGCGAATCGAGGCGGAGAACGACCGGGCGTGGCGCAGGAGCAAGCAGATGATTCTGGGCTGACGAGTGGGGGTGCGGCGCGCCAGCATTGGGTGGGAAATAGTTTGGCCAACGCATTGCAATGTCTTGCACGTGCCTGCGTTCGAGAGCAGGCCGGGGGCGGTCTACTGGGCGGCGCGGCGTTGCAGGATAACGCGGCGGGCTGGGCGTTCGACGAAGTACATGGCGGCAATGGCGAGCAGGAGCGTAGCGGCGTAGGAGACCCAGGGATCGTACGCGTCCAGGTGCAGGCGTTCCGGTACGTGGTGGTTGCGCAGCAGGTTGATGAAGTTGAAGTGCAGCAGGAAGAGTGCGTAGCTCGCCTGGCCGATCAGCTCAATCGGTTTCCACGCAAAGATCGATGCGAAGATGTTCTGGCCGCTGAGGCCGATGACCAGCGCGGCGAAGAGCGGTACCAGGAAGCCGCCATGCATCAGGATGTAGGGCACGTGGGCGACGGCCTTGGCGAAGAACAACGCCATCGCCACAAGGCTGGCGCCGGCGACCAGCATGCGCTGACGCGGGGCGAGCACGAGGGCAGCCTGCAGCTTGCCCAGCGTGATTCCCGCAAGGAAGGTGCAGGCGTAGGCCAGCGGCGTGTACTTGAGCGTGCGAATCCAGATGCCCGACGAGTAGCGGTCGGCAGCGCCGGCGAGGTGGTCGGGATTGAAGTGAATGTAGAGCGCGTGCGGGACCAGTCCAAGCGCCCAGACTCCGAGCAGAAGCGCGACCAGGCGGCCGGGAGTCTTGGGCCAGGGCCACCGGATGATCCACGGGAAGGCGAAGTAGAAGGCCGCCTCGCAGGAGAGCGTCCAGGCGACCGTGTTCCAGAAGGTGGCGAGCGCAGGGCTCCAGCCCTGCAGCAGGAGCGGAGTGAGGATGACTCCTGCGAGGAACTGGCCGTGCGAGCGGGCGTGCCACTCCGCGCCCAGCATGCCCAGGAAGAGCACCAGCGAGAGCAGGTAGATGGGGTAGAGCCGGGCGAAGCGGGCCCGCCAAAATTGGCGCTTGTCCAGCTTGCTGGGCCGATCGGCATAGTTGTACGCAAGGATGAAGCCGGAGAGGAGAAAGAAGAAGCCGACGAAGACGTAGGAGTTGTCGATGACCGGATACAAGTACTTCATGTGCGGCGGCGTGAAGTGGAAGAGCATGATGTTTACGGCCAGCAGCGTGCGCACACCGGTGAGCGCAGGCAGTTGCGGCTTGCGTGCGGGCGCGGCTGGCTGGGCTGAGACTGCGGCCGGGGCGTCGAGGGTAAGCAGGGCGTCGGTCACTCTATCCAGTTTAGATGGGGGTTCGCGGTGCGGAGTTGCGGGTGGAGAAAAACTATGGTGTTACCAGCGAGCCCAGCGGCTCGCCCTGGACCACGCGGACGATGTTGCCGGGCTCCCGCATGCTGAAGACCATCATGGGCATGTTGTTGTCGCGGCAGAGGGATACGGCTGCGGCGTCCATGACGCGGAGGTTCAGGCGGAGGATGTCAGAGTAGGAAATTTGCTGGAACTTGGTGACGTCGGCGTTGACTTTGGGGTCGGCGGTATAGATGCCGTCGACCGAGGTGGCCTTCAGCAGGATGTCGGCTTTGATCTCCATGGCGCGCAGCGAGGCAGCGGTGTCGGTGGAGAAGAAGGGGTTGCCGGTACCGGCGGCGAAGATGACGATGCGGCCCTTCTCCAGATGGCGCATGGCGCGGCGGCGGATGTAGGGCTCGGCGACCTGGTGGATCTGGATGGCGGACATGACGCGGCAGACGATCCCGAGCTTCTCGATGGCGTCCTGCAGGGCGATCGCATTGATCACGGTGGACAGCATGCCCATGTGGTCGGCCGAGACGCGGTCCATGTCGATGGCCTGCTGGGCGACGCCGCGAAAGAAGTTTCCGCCTCCGACGACGATGCCGATCTCGCAGCCGAGTGCGTGGACGGCGGCCAGTTCGGCGGCTACTTTGTGAATGAAGACGGCGTCGATGCCGAAGCCCGCGCCTGCGGCCAGGGCTTCTCCGGAAAGCTTGAGGAGGATTCGCTTGTACATGTCAGGAGTAAGTATCGCATGGGGTTGGGAGAGGTGGTGAGGTTGCAGGCTGCGGGTTGCCAGTTGCGCCGGCTTGATGGCAAAGGCCCGGCATTGAAGCCGGGCCTTTGTTTTGACCGCTATCACGATTCCGAGGGTGGAAAGCCGCAGCCTACAATCGGCCGTGGCGACCTATTTCTTGCTGGTTGCGTTCCCGATGAACACTTTGTCCGGACCAAAGATTGCGATGTCGTCGCGGCTGGACTTGATGTCCATGATCTCGAATTTGCCCGCTGGGTAGGGCGCGGTCACGGTGACGACCGCCTCACTCGCCAGAATCGAGTAAAGCTTGTTGAGCAGAGGCGTGAGCGATCCGGGAGCGAACATGCCGTCATAAAGGGTTGCGCCGCCGGTGTTGGTTGTG
>Ga0224558_1003809_pt1 | contig 12249 bp, 13 predicted proteins | sample 714S32024metaG_FD_180682 | JGI IMG/M metagenome (GOLD analysis project Ga0224558, IMG submission 180682) | Peat soil microbial communities from Stordalen Mire, Sweden - 717 S3 20-24 | ecosystem: Environmental > Terrestrial > Soil > Wetlands > Peat | place: Sweden: Norrbotten County, Stordalen... | reverse complement strand
CCTGGACGACTTTGCAAATAACTCCTTTGTTTTGACGACTTTACAGCGCAACCCTGTCTGTAACATCAAGAAAACAACGACTTTGCGTCCAAAGTACGGGTGGGGGTAGGCCGTTCAAGCATTAGCTTTGCCGTCGGAACAAACCAAAGCCCCGAATGGGCGACTGAATATGTAATGCCGGTTTCTTGATTATTTTGCAAGAGGCTACAGGGATTTGCGCAGTTGACGGAGATTTAACCGTCTCAGCCTCTCCTTCCGCTTGAGCGGTGGCCTGCCCACCCCCAGGACCAGCAAGCCCGTTCGCCTTGAGCGGAAGATGAAAGGAAAAAACTCCGGCTGGCCGAGCCTTGTATAGACGTGAGGCTCATCACATCCACTGCGGCACCGGCTCCAGCAAACTGATTGGAGGAAAGAGTCTCTTCCCCGGGAGGCCAGGGCATTTTCGTGTCGGTTCGGCCCTTGAGCTGTATATAGGGGCGACCAAGAACCGGGATGGAGAGTTTGGACCGGCGGCGGACGGGACAAGACCATGGCGCATACAGAGAACTCGGCAGTAGCGCAAACGCGGCAGAGACACATTGCACGGCAGGTTCCCGTGGGATGCGCCGCCTGCTCTAACCGCCGTCCCGGCTGGTTCTGCTCTCTGGGCAGCGCTGTGCTTGCCGATCTTGAGCTGGCCACCAGCACCGTCTCCCTTCCCGCGCAGTCTTCGCTCTTCACCCAGGGCGAGGATGCGAGCTGCCTTTATTTGATCTGCGGCGGCTATCTCAAGCTCACCGCCGGGCACCAACAGGACCGCCAGATGATCGTTCGCGTAGCCGGACCGGGCTCCATGCTGGGCCTGTACGCGGTTCTATCCCACGGCGTCTACGAGGTTTCGGCTGAAACGCTCACATCCGCCCAGCTCCGCCCAGTCGAGCGCGACCGGTTCCTCACCTTCCTGCGCAGCCACAAAGAGGCCCAGATGCGCGCCGTCCAGTGCATCTGCCAGGAATACCGTTTCGCCCTGCAGGACGCCTGCCGGATTGCCTTGGCTGAGACTGTCGCCGCCCGCCTGGGGCGCCTGCTGCTGGAACTCGCCCACCAGATCGGCGAACACCTCGATGGAGGCGGCTTCCGCTTTCCGCTCCTGCTCACCCACGAGGAAATGGCTTCCATGGCCTGCACCACCCGTGAAACCGTTACCCGTACCCTGGGCCAGTTCCGCAAGGAGGGCTGGATCTCCATCGAAGATTCCCTGGTCACCCTCCACGAGCCTGAACAGTTGCAAACACTGAATTAATACCTCAGTTTTTTTCGCTCTCCACAGCCACCCTGCCGAGTCCAAGAGCTATCATCAGAAGGTAGGGAAAAGGGAACAGGGAACAGGCCTCTCCCACAAATGCAGCCGCAGCCACGGCAATTGACCCCTGATCTCTGAACCCTGATCCCTGAAGTGGAGTTCATGGTGCGTATAAACCGTCTTGTTGCCGGCTTTTCTGTTTTCCTTCTCTCGTTCTGCTCTGCCGTAGCTCAGAATCTCGTCGCGCCTCCGGCCGCACCTCAGACCGCCGCCGCCTCGGCCGAAAGCCCTGCGATTCTCGAGTTCCAGAAGATCGAAGACGCCTGGTCCACCGCCATGAACACGCGCGACCAGTACGCTTTGGAACTGGTGCTTTCTCCTTTGTTTATAGACGTTTCCGCCGGCGGCGACATCACTACACGCAACCAGCAACTGGCCCAGTTGATCACCGGGGAGGACAAAACCCTCCACCTCGAGCAGAAGGTGATCACCGTGCGCATGATGGGCGACATCGCGGTAGCCAACGGCACCTACCAGATGCACCACAAGGCCGGCACCGCCCAGGTGGACGAAAAAGGCGTCTTCACCCACGTCTTCGAGCGCGCCCGCGGAGGCTGGATGTGCATCAACTCCCAGCGCACCAAGCTCCCCGAAGACACCAACCCCAAGCATAAAAAGCAGTCAGGCGAGGAAAATCCCTTCCACATCCCGTTTATTGGCAAAGGGTGACAAGGGCAGCCAGTAGGCGGCAAGCCCTTCCAACCCATCACGCCTGCAAATTGGCGAGTTCGGGCTGCGTAAACGACCAATGGCTATGGACGATGCGCCAACCGTCGTCGCCGCGCCGGTAGACCTCTGTTGTATTCCAGCGCATTTCGTCGCCGCCTCCGCGAGAAACAAGGCAATAGGTCAGCAAAGCGATCTCGCCACGCACTTGAACCTCGGAAGCGACGATCTCATAGCTGTCAATGAATATCTTTCCACGCAGTTCCGAGTAGTACTGCCGCAACGCGTCAAGGCCATCGATCCGCTGCGGAAGAAATGGGTCGAAGTACACAACATCCGGAGCGGAGATTTCCAGAAAACCGTCTGGATCGCCCCGGCCCCAACGGTCGAGCGCGGCCTGCTCCATCCCCAGAATTTGCGCGGAAACTTGATCTTCGGGCATCGCATGACACTCCTGAAACTTCAAAAAGAAATATAGTCCCTCCGCTTGGCCCCTTGCAGCCGGATCGACACATGCACCAGCCCAAGCGCCGCCGGTGTCACGCCCGGAATGCGGCTGGCCTGGCCGATGGTCACTGGCCGCACCCGCTCCAGCTTCTCGCGCATCTCCCGCGATAGCCCGCTGATGATGCCGTAATCAATCCACTCCGGAATCGCAACCCCTTCGGCGGCCTTCAGCTTGGCAATGGATTTTTTCTGCTGCTCCAGGTAGCCGGCAAACTTGATCTCCGTTTCAACAGCCCGCGCCTCATTGCGCATGCTACTCCGCTTCAGCGCGATCTCTCCTTCGTCCGTTGAATGAACAATGCTGTCATCCTGAGCGGAGCAGGTTGCGTCCTTTGCAACCTGCGCAGTCGAAGGACCTGCGTTTGTAACCGTGTTCCATTCCGCCAGCAATGGCTCGGCCTCAAGTTCCTCCCGCATCGCGCCCAACACCGCCTCGATGCCCACCTCCGGCCGTTTCAGCAATTGCGCCCAGGTCAAACCAGCTGTTGCCGTCAACTCGCCAAATCCCGCCGCGCTCAGCCGTTCTCCGTCCACCTTGCGGGCAACAAGCAGCCGCTCCAGCGCGGCCATGCGTGCCTGTTTATGCTCATACTCCGCCCAGGCCGCGTCATCGATGAGCCCCAGCCGCCGCCCGTACGGGGTCAGCCTCCGGTCGGCGTTGTCGATTCTCAAGTGCAGCCGGAACTCCGCACGCGAGGTGAACATTCTGTACGGCTCGTTTATCCCCATCGAGATCAAATCGTCGATCAGCACGCCCGTGTAGCCTTCGCTCCGGTCCAGGGTGAAAGCCGGCTCACCCTTGAGCATGAGCGCCGCGTTGATCCCCGCCATAATCCCCTGGCAGGCAGCCTCCTCATAGCCACTGGTCCCGTTGATCTGTCCGGCCAGGTATAGCCCCTCCATGCTCTTCACGCGCAAGGTGCGGTCAAGCTCCGTCGCGTCCACGCTGTCATACTCGATGGCGTAGCCGGGACGCAGCATCTCCGCCGCCTCCAGCCCCGGAATCGAGCGCACAATCTCCCACTGCACTTCCATTGGCAGCGAGGTGGACATGCCGTTCACGTAAACTTCGTGGGTGTGCAGTCCCTCCGGCTCCAGAAAAAACTGGTGCTGCGTCTTGTCGGGAAACTTGACGATCTTGTCCTCGATGGACGGACAATAGCGAGGTCCGATCCCCGCGATCTGCCCCGAATACATCGCCGAGCGATGTACATTCGCGCGAATGATGCGCAGCGTCTCCGGCGTAGTGAAGGCGATGTGGCAACTGATCTGCGGCTGGAGGATTTTTTTTGTCCGGAAGCTGAAAGGCGTCGGCTCGGCGTCGCCTTTTTGCTCTTCAAAAGCCTCCCAGCGAATCGTCCGCCCGTCCAGCCGCGGCGGCGTGCCCGTTTTCAATCGACAAGTCCGCAAGCCCAAAGCCCGCAACGCCTCGCCCAGCAGAACCGAGGCCGGTTCGCCGCTCCGTCCGGCTGGATATTTTTCTTCGCCGCAGTGAATCAGCCCGTTCAAAAACGTGCCGGTAGTAATAATGGTGGCCCCAGCCAGCAGACGGCGGCCGTCTCGCAGCTTCAACCCCAAAACCCGCCGCCTCGCAAATCGACTGTCATCCTGAGCGGAGCAGGTTGCGTTCTTTGCAACCTGCGCAGTCGAAGGACCTGCGTCTTCTACGTCCTGACCCCTGATCCCTGATCCCTGATCCCTGTCGTCGATCACCAGATCGACGACTTCCGCCTGCCGGATGTGCAGTCCCGCCTGGCCCTCCAGCACTTCGCGCATCCTGACTCGGTATAACTGCTTGTCGCACTGCGCCCTCGGACTCCACACCGCCGGACCTCGCGACGCGTTCAGCAGCCGAAACTGAATCCCCACCGCGTCGGCCACCTCGCCCATCACGCCGCCCAGCGCATCCACCTCGCGCACCAGATGGCCTTTTGCCACGCCACCAACCGCCGGATTGCAGCTCATCTGCGCAATCAGGTCCAGGTTCATGGTGATGAGTGCGACTTTGAGTCCCATGCGCGCCGCCGCCATCGCCGCCTCGCACCCCGCGTGCCCCGCGCCCACCACGGCCACATCGTATTGTTCGGTAAATGCCATCTGAAGCTATTCTACGGATTGTAAGCCGCACCCGGCTGTAAACTGCTGGCGTCTAATCTTATTGATGAGAGATCAGATGTGTAATCGATGGACTTTGGCGTTGTTACTGGCTGCCGGATGCGCTCTGGCCGCCGCTGCGCAGAGCAAGAACAGCTTTACGCCTATGCCGCTGGACACCGGCTTTGGCCCGATGGACATCAGCGCGCCGCCCATTGCGCCGGAGGAGATCATCCGCCAGTTTGCCGCCCATGAGAGCGAGTTTCAACGGGCGCTGAACCACTACACGTATCGCCGCGCCGCCCGCGTGCAGACCATCGACGACGACAACAAGATGGACGGAGAGTATTACCAGGTAGACGACGTCCTCTTCGACCCCGCCGGCAAGCGCATTGAGAAGGTGGTCTACGCGCCGCAGAGCACCTTGCAGCGGGTGCAGATGTCACCCTCCGACCTGCAAGAGATCGAGCACGGCGATCCCTTCGTCCTCACCACCGAGGAGATCGGCCAGTACAACGTGAAGTACGTTGGCCGGCAAAAGGTGGACGAAGTGGATTGCTACGTCTTCGATGTGGCGCCCAAAATTATCGAGAAGAAGCAGCGCTACTTAGATGGCCGCATCTGGGTCGATGCAACCGGCCTGCAGATCGTCGTGACCAACGGCCACATGGTCCCCGACGGCGCGCGCAAGCACAGCAAAGAGCTGCATCCGCCCCTCATGACCTGGCGGCAACAGGTGGATGGCCATTACTGGTTTCCGGTTTACATCAAGGGCGATGGCATTCTGCACTTTGCCAGCGGAAACGGCTTCATGGCCCAGAACGTGCACATCCGCGACATTATTCAATACACCGGCTACAAACGGTTCCCTTAATAGAAAAGATATTTCCGCCAGCGGTCATCGGCGCGGCCCAGCATGCGCATGATCTGGCGGCTGGTGTGCAGCGAGAAGGGGCGCGGGTCGCGCAGCAGAATCATGTCGTCGATCTCGCTCAACATGCGGTTGCCTTTGTGGCGATTGCAGGAGTGGCAGCAGGCCACCAGGTTTTCCCAGGTGGAGTTGCCGCCGCGCGAGCGGGGAATCACGTGGTCCAGCGTCAGATCGGCGGCCGGCAGAGCCTCGCCGCAGTACTGGCAGGTGTTGCGGTCGCGCAGCAGAATATTTTTGCGCGAGAGGGCGCGCGTCTGGTAGGGGATTCGGCGGTACTCCAGCAGCCGGATTACCGAAGGCATGGGAATGCGGCTGCGCTGGGCGTGAAGAATCAGCCCGTGCTCCTCTTCGGTACGCGCAACTCCTTTGAGCACCAGCACCAAAGCGCGGCGCGCGCCGCAGATATTGATCGGCTCATAGGAGGCGTTCAGCACCAGCACCGGCATCTGCAGGATGTGCGCGGAATGAACCGTCACCTTCTCTCCAGCCAGCGCCGCGGCCCTGGCGATCGATTTCTGCTTGCGTGCGTGGATCATGGCTTTTCCCAGCGACATCCTTTTTTCCCCCGTCAAAAAGATGATTGCTCGTGCGATGAATCAATGCTTTCCTCTTGCATGGTTGAGGCCGGCGATGTGCCGGCGAATTCAGAATTCTCCTCCGCATCGTCAAAGCGCGCGGAAGTTACGCGACGGTTGTTGCGCACGCGGCCTGCCCTGGCCAGCGTGGCCACCCACACGGAAGCCGCACCGGCCGTGCTCAGCGCCAGGGCCGCGGCGCGAGCTGTTGCGCCGGTGGTGAAAATGTCGTCGATGAGCAGAACATGCTTCTGTGTGACCGCGGCCGGATCGGAGACCTCAAACGCTCCGCGCACATTCAGCCGGCGTTGGCGCGGCGTCAGGCCAAATTGGCTCTCGGTGGCGCGCTGCCGCATCAGCGTGCTCGAGGCCAGCGTGAGCCGCCACGCGGGATGCGATTTGCCGAGCGCGTCCAGCGCATGAAAAGCCAGTGAGCGAGCCTGGTTGAAGCCGCGCTCGGCATACTTCGAGCGGTGCAACGGAACCGGAACCACCAGCATCTCGCCAGGCGCCTCATCCGCCAGTTTGGCGATGGCTCGGGCGAGCATCCGGCCCAGCCCGCGAGCTGCCGCGTGCAGCCGATCATACTTGAGCGTGTGAATGGCCGCTTTCATGCGGCCCTCGTATGGCCCGTAGGCCACCGCCCGCACAAACGGCGGCGGCGCCATCCGGCAGGCACGGCACATCCCGGAACTCGTCGGGCCGGGCTGCACCGGCGCGTCCAGAGAGTCACCGCAACGGGAGCACAACTCTCCACTCTGCACGGGAAACTCCGTCCAGCAAACATCACAAATGGGCACGGAAGCGAGATGCGGCAGAGAGGAGCCGCAGAGGACACAAGAGGAAGGAAGGAGAGCGCAACTCAGCGAATCCACGGGACTTCGCAGCACACGAACCACCGCGCGCCAACGGGAAGTCCCCGAGGCTGGAACGTCGAAAGTCAGTGAACCGGAGTCACTGCGGAAGACGCACCTCACTTGTGGCCGGCCTGGCTCAACGCCTGCCGCCTTGCCGACAGTATACCCGGATCGGGCCGGAGATTCCATCGCATTTCACGAAGACAGTTGTCAGCGACGGAAAGTGAGTATCCCTATTTAAAATGAGGTGAGCGAGCCTCTTGAAAATTGTCTTCAGTTAGCTGAGATGCGTCAGGGCACGACTTCAGTCGTGCCGCAAATGGCCCATTCTGATTCCGGCTTTAGCCGCTGCGGAATTGCAAACAACTGAAAACAGAGACGCAGGGGCTAAAGCCCAACATCTTCTTGCTGAACTATCGGCACGACTGAAGTCGTGCCCTGACGCTTCGTGCTATCTCCATGGAACTTTGCAAATGACGCCAGCGTTTGCCAAAAACTCCTAATCTACGGTCACACGGCATAACGCCGGCAAAGCATGGCGCTGGATGAAAGCTCTATCCGCGCTGTTTCTTTCCAAAATAAATTAGCCCGCCGCCCGCCGCGATCCCGGCCATGCCCAGAATCGGAGGAATATTCTCCGGCTGGTTTTCTTTATCGTCGACTTGAATCAGACCCATGTCCGGAGTCTGGCTGCGAGCTGGATTAGAAAATCCCCCGCAAAAGATGGCCGACAACCCGGCAATAATCAAGAGAATTCCAGCGATCCTCATCTATGCTCCTGTTCCAAGGGCCGACTGTTGGCCTTTCATTCAACTGGGAAGGCGCCCTTGCCAGACGCGCCTCACTGCGCTGGATGAATCTCGGAGATCTGCGCCCTGCCGGATTGATTCTTGTATGTGCTGCGGCAAGTTGCGATTCTCCGCGACGATAACTTAAAGCATTTTTACAGATGGTATAGAGTGCGGCGTGGACCAGGAGGTCCACACAACAGCCGGCCGGGAGGCCGGCGCTACAGGTTCGCGACCCATCGGCACTGTACACGCAATCGGATATCGCCTCTACACCAACAGGCAAAATGCACTAGCAGCACCCGCTCCCGGTCTTCTGTTTGCATTGGTGCTGTACGGAGGCATTATCGTTGGCATCGCGAACCGCATCCTTCGCCTTGCCGATGGCCGTCTCAACTTTGCCCTTGACCTGTTGAACGGCGCCTCTTGCCTGAGTTCCGGTATTGCCGGTCAAGTTTCCGGCATGCCGCTTTGCGCTCCCCACCACTTGGTCGATTGCGCCCTTCACTCTTTGCTTGTCCATTTTTCCACCTCTTGGATAGAATGCTCCTCTGCGCGGCAGCCCGCTGGCCTATAAGGAACACAATGGACTGCCAATCGGGCTTTCGCCCGCAATAACAGTTTTTTTCTGGCACATCTCCTGTTTGGTCAAAGTAAGCGAATCCACCCAGCATTTCGCGGCGGCGAATTTCCCCTTCATTTCTCCTGAGAGCCGCGAGCGGTTCGCGACTGGCGCGTGGTCCAGCTTGTTTTTATCTTTTCGTAGGTAGCCTGCATCTCATCCAATTCCAAATCGCTCAGTCTCTCAATGTCGATCATTTGATTGCGCGCCGAATCCATGGCTCGAATCAACTCATTGAGCTTCAGATTAATTGCGCGCGCATCGCGATTCTGCGTGTTCTGGATCAAAAATACCATCAAAAACGTCGCAATGGACGTTCCCATGCTGATCACCATCGCCCAGTGGTCTGAGAAATGAAAGATGGGCCCTGTGGCAGCCCACACAACAACCACCAGGCCCGCGCCTGCAAACGCCCACGTTGATCCCAGCCATCCAGAGGCCACTGCGGCGAAACGGCCGAAATGGTCGTGTACGGTCAGGTCATGAGCCTCGATTGCTTGTTGATTCATCTCGCCTTGCCTCCGAAATCCGGTTGCTGGTTGACTGTACGCCGTCAGAGCGGAGCCAGACTGTCGCAAAAGGAGCACAAGGCCGCGCAACCGGCAGTGAAGAGCCGGTTCATACCCATCTGCCCATCCAATACATCACAGGAGCGATACAATTCGAGCTATACGAAACAGAAGAGCCTCTTGCAAAATTGTCCTCAGTTAGCTGATATGCGTCGGGGCATGACTTCACAGGCTGCGGAAAAAGTCAGAGTTTCGGGCGAAATCGGCAAAAAACATCCCTCAGGGGCTAAAGCCCTGCTTTGTTATGAATCATTTACGGCACGACTGAAGTCGTGCCCTTTCAAAACAATGTGTTTTTCCGCAAGCTGTGAAGTCGTGCCCTGACGCTTCTTGCCTTCTCCATGGAATTTTGCAAGTGGCTCGCGGTATCAGGTTTTAGAAAACCCCGGCCAGAAAGACCTCGGGGGAGTGGATCCGCTCCATCTTTGCTCCGCTGGCCGCCAGCACCACCGGCGAAAGCGTCATCACCGGGCAGCGCGCGTGGGCCAGCATCTTGTACACCACCCCGAGGTGGGCCTCGGCGGCAAAGGCCGATGCGCCTTGCGCGCCCAACACGATCAGGTCGGCCTGCTGCGACCGTGCCTGAAAGAGCAGTTCTTCAGTAGGGTCGCCCGACGCCACAATCGTTTGCACGGCGATCCTGCCCCGAAGCGCAACCGGAACCAAGGAGACCATCTCGTCCTCTATCTGGTCGATACTCCGGCCGGCAAGAACCTGATGCCGCTCCTGGGGCTGGATCACATGCTGCAAAATCAGGCGCGCGTTGTGCTTTGCGGCCAGCTGCGCCGCAAAACCAGCCACCATGGAACTGGATTCATGCAGGCTGACGCCGCACAGAATGCTCCGGAGGGTAAAGTTGCTGTACGCCCAGTCCACCACCTCAGGACCGACGATGAAAACCGGCACTGAGGCCATGCGCAGCACCGCCTCGGCCACCGAGCCCACCAGTAGCTTGCCGATAGGGCCCGGAGAATGGGTGCCCATGACAATGCGGTCTATCTCCCGTTCGCGCAGGAAACTGAGAATCTGGTCGGCGGCCAGCCCCGGCCGCACCACCGTCTTGCACTTTACGCCCGCGGCCCGAACGCGTTTGGCCAGCGGCTCCAGATGCTCCATCTCGTCGCGGGACGCGGCGGTGGAGTCGTAGTAAAGAACGCTCGAACTCTCCGTCGCCGACACCACCAGCTTGTCATAGGCGTGAAACAGAATCAGCTCCGCGTTATACTCCACGGCTTGCGCCAGAGCAAAGGAGAAGGCCTTTTCATTGGCGGGAATCTCAGAGGCAAACAGAATGGTGGAGGGTTTTTTCCAACCCGGCTTGAGGACAGTAGCCATAAGAATCTCCTGGAAGTGCGTCAGGTAAATAGCAGACTCTCATCGGCTTGCGGCGCCCATTGGCGCAACGCAGCGCGAGATAAATCACGACAGGGCCAAATCAACTCTAGCTTCCGATACGCCGGAAACCAATGGGTTCGTGAAAAAAGCGCCAATTCCAGGAAAATCGATCAATAGAGTGGGAAGTGTGCGCCCATTCCGGGAATTTGTCCAGCAGCAAGTTGCAATTCCCCATTGAATCAGATAAAGTGATCCAAATCACATCCAGTCCTACCCAGTGGCTGCTCTTCTAATTCAGAATCATGGCGCTCGCGCGAGATTTTCCAGTTCAAGGGGCTCTGCTATAGGCTTTCAGGACGGTCTCCTTCCGATGGAAATCATCCTATCGGCAGAGTCTTGGTTAACTTTAATGACGAAAGTTTGCTCTATCCCCTGGCGCACGACCTGCTTCCCGGCCCGTCCGCCTCAATTCCGCAGGAGGTTTCATGCAACCGATGCACAACATTCCCGCCCGTGGCGGATTGAACTTTGACGAAACCCCTTTCCTTGCCATCTGGGAGGTCACCCAGTCCTGCGATTTGGCCTGCAAGCACTGCCGCGCCGCCGCCCAGCCCATCGCCCACCCCGACGAGCTCACCAACGCTGAGGGGAAAGCGCTGATCGACCAGATCGCGGCCATGGGAGTGCCGATTTTTGTCTTCACCGGAGGCGACCCTTTGAAGCGCGCCGACGTGTACGAATTGATCCGCTACGCTGCCGATAAGGGCGTGCAGGTGGCGCTCACCCCCAGCGCAACGCCGCTGCTGACGCGCGAGGCGATTTTCAAGCTGAAGGAGGCAGGGCTAGTCCGGCTCGGCATCTCGCTGGATGGCTCAACCCCTGAGATTCATGACGCTTTCCGCGGACTTCCCGGCGCGTATGCGCGCACCATCCAGGCCATCGAGTGGGCCAATGAGGCGGGCATTCCCATCCAGGTGCATACCACCATTAGCCGCCACAACGCCCACGATTTGGATGGTTTATGCGCCCTCTTCGAGAAACTGGCCATCGTCATGTGGAATGTTTTCTTTTTGGTTCCGGTGGGACGCGGCCAGCTCGACGACCTGCTCAGCGGAGAAGAGTTCGAGCGTATTTTTGGGCAAATCTACGAGCTTTCGCACCGCGTAAACTTCCAGATCAAGACCACCGAGGCCATGCACTACCGCCGCTATCTGCTGCAAAACAACCTGGAGGAGAGGAAGATGGGCCACGGAAGCGGCCATCCGGGCAGCGTTCAGCGTGCAGCGGCAATGGCCTACGAGCCCGGGGTCCCCACGGACAGGTCTTTGTCCGTGGGGTATGAACCCGGCGCGCCCACCAGCGACGCAAAAACCCGCACCGCCAGCTGGGCCACCCGCCGCGTCAACGACGGCAAGGGCTTTCTGTTCGTCTCCCATGTGGGCAACGTCTACCCCAGCGGCTTTCTGCCCATCCATGCGGGCAACATCCGCGAGACCCCGCTCGCTGAGATCTACCGCAACGCCCCTATCTTCAAATCCCTGCGCGACACCAGCAAGCTGGAAGGCAAGTGCGGCGCCTGCGAGTACAAGGAGATCTGCGGCGGCTCCCGCGCCCGCGCCTACGCTGTAACCGGCGACCCCCTGGCTGCGGAGCCCTGCTGCATCTACCAGCCCAAGCACTGGGACCCGCAGTTGGAGAGCGAAGCAGCAGCGTTTGCTAAGAGCTAAAGGCCAGCTTTTAGCTTTTAGCTCGATTTCCAGGTCCCAATGGAAAGACTGGAGTACCCGGCAGTGTGGAATAAGGCCCGAGCCTAAAGGCCGCTACATATTCGCTCTCATTCAGGGGGCTTTAGTGTCTGCGTGAAAACGCTCGCATTTCCGACTGAGCGAGGTGTTCTGGTTAAGGTTTTCCGGCAAGCGGTTGTTATTTGGCGGCGTGCCGGGGCGAATTTGCGGTTTCAGTT
>Ga0224558_1003807_pt1 | contig 12250 bp, 10 predicted proteins | sample 714S32024metaG_FD_180682 | JGI IMG/M metagenome (GOLD analysis project Ga0224558, IMG submission 180682) | Peat soil microbial communities from Stordalen Mire, Sweden - 717 S3 20-24 | ecosystem: Environmental > Terrestrial > Soil > Wetlands > Peat | place: Sweden: Norrbotten County, Stordalen... | reverse complement strand
CAGGCCGGCCTCCCCGACGATGAACAACGTCCCTGTATCCTCCGTAAACAGGGCCACGATGCAATCGTAGACCGAGACCCCCCCCTGCACCACTACCGGCACCGCTTTCACGGCATCGACGGTCAGGCGGTGGACCACTCCCGCCGCCAGCAGGCCGGATTGTTTGCCGTTAAAAAAGTATCCCACCCGGGGGCGAGCCTCCAGCAATCCAGACATCGTCAGCACGGCGAGGTCCGGGCGCAGGGTGGCCCGCCGCACATTGAGCAGGGCGGCAATTTGCTCACCGGTAATGGGGGAATTGCCCTTGACGATCTGGATGATCTGCTCCTGGCGCCCTGTGAGTTCGATGGCCACTCATCTCCCTTCTCCGCCGCAATGAGGCTGCGCCTTGCACTCCGCATGCCTCCGCATCCGGGCGGCAGCCAAGCACTTTTGTGCATCCGCTGTCTTCAATGTGATATACTATTATCCATTTTTGGGTTAATAAATATGTATTATATTTATTTACGATATATTTTTAAAAATTCCTGCTGGATGAGGAAGATTCAACGGACGATTTTATCCAGATCGCCAAACCGTCGCAAGGTTGAGGCAATATCCTTAAGGAGCGCCAGCCGGTTGCCCTTGATGGCCTCATCGGGCGCCATCACCAGCACCTCGTCGAAGAAACGGCCGATCGGCTCGAGCAGCGAGGCAGCAGCAAGCAGGGCCTGTTCTATCTGGCCCTGCTGCTCCAGGCGCAGGATCTCCTGCTTGATCCGCGACCAGGCCTCGTAGAGGCTCACCTCTCCATCCTCGGTGAACAGGGCGGGGTCGATGGCATCAGTGGCGGCATGGCGGGCGAGGTTGGCGGCCCGGGTGAAGGCGGTCAGCAGCGACTCGAACTCCGGGGTATGGCGCCGGGCACTGAGAGCCTGCAGCCGCCTGCCGGCGTTGAAGATCCGGTCGCTGTCGCTGCCCAGGGCGGCATCCACCAGGTCGTAGCCATAGCCCTGGTCCATGAATATGTTCCGCAGCCGGGCGCGGAAGAATTCCTCCAGGCGCCGGTCAACCTCTTCCAGGGAAGCCTGGAGTTGATACTGACTGAACCCCCCATAGGCCTGCTCGATCAGCGCCCTGAGCGAGAGGTCGCACCGGTGCGCCAGGATGATGTGACAGATGCCCAGGGCCTGGCGCCGCAAGGCATAAGGGTCCTGGGAGCCTGAAGGCTCCAGCCCCATGGCGAAGCATCCCACCAGGCTGTCGATCTTATCCGCCAAGGCCACCACCATTCCCGGCTTGCTGGCCGGCGGCTCATCACCGGCATGGCGGGGCTGGTAATGCTCCCGGATCGCCTGGCAAACCCCGCTCCTCTCCTGGTCCACCGCCGCGTAGGCTGCTCCCATGATCCCCTGCAGTTCGGTAAACTCGTAGACCATGCTGGTCACCAGGTCGGCCTTGGCCAGCAAGGCCGCCCGCTCCGCATCCTGCCGCTGCCTGGCGGTAAGCTGCAACTGACCGCCCAGGTAGCGGGCCAGTTCGAGGAGACGCTGGGTCTTGTCATAGATCGTCCCCAGGCCCTCCAGGAAGACGACCTGCCGCAGCTTCTCCACCTTCTGCCCCAGCGGGCTCTTGAGATCCTCGTGCCAGAAGAACTCGGCGTCGTACAGCCGGGCGCGCAGCACCTTCTCGTTGCCCGTCCGGACCAGGTCCGGATTCACCGGGCCGTTGGCGAAGGCCAGAAACCGGGGTAGCAATTTGCCTGACTGGCTCCAGACCGGAAAGTAGCGCTGGTGGTCCTGCATCGGCGTGATCACCACTTCCGGCGGCAGCTTGAGGAAGCGGGGGTCAAAACTCCCGCAGATCGGCGTCGGGTACTCCACCAGGTTGGTCACCTCATCCAGCAGCGACTCGTTCGGCAGCACCTTGCCGCCAACCGCCGCAGCGGCTGACTCGGCCTGCTGCCAGATTAGCTGCCGGCGCCGGGATTGGTCGACGATCACTCCGGCCTGTTCCAGTTTTGCGAAATAATCCCCGGAGGCGTCGAGGGAGAACGGGTCCCGGGAGAAGCTGCGCATCCCGTAGGTGAGGCGCCCGGAATGCAGCAGGTCATATTCGAAATCGACCACCTCCCGGTCCAGCAGGCATAACAGCCAGCGGATCGGGCGGGCAAACTTGACGTCCCGGTCGCCCCAGCGCATCGGCCTGGGGAAGTCCAGGCTGCTGATCAGCTTGGGCGCCAGTTCCCCCAGCACCGGTCTGGCCGTCCTGCCGGCGAGGCGCTTTTGGGCAAACACATACTCACCGCCGGAGGCGGACTGCACCACCAGATCGGCAACGGACACTCCCTGCCCGCGGGCAAAGCCCTCCGCCGCCTTGGTGGGCCGCCCCTGTTCATCAAAGGCCGCCTTTCGGGATGGTCCCTTGACCGCCTCCACCAGGTCCGCCTGCTGCTCGCCCACCCTCCAGACATAGAGGGTCAACCGCCTGGGGGTTGTGAAGCCGGCCAACCGCTGGTAAGTGATCCGGTTCGAACGGAACATCTCCCGTCCCAGTTCCTCCAGTTGGGCCACGGTCCCGGTTGCAAAGCGGGCCGGCAGTTCTTCGGTTCCGATCTCCAATAAAAAGTCCATCGCTCACGCCTCCTTTTTCGCAGCAGGGTTCCGCCGCCGGCTGCCGCTCCTGGTCTTGGCCTCGCCAGAGGCGGTTTCTCCGGCTGTGCCATCCCCCGCAAGCGGTTGCATCGCGCTCGCCGCGCTGGTCGCTGCAGGACCTGGTGAGCATCCGCTTGTGGGCGCGGGCGCAGCGCTCTCCAAGAGCGCCAGCCCCATGGCAGCGCGGGCGTCCTGCTCCTTGATCAGTGGATAGCCCAGGCTCTCCCGCTGGGCGAGGTAGGCCTCGGCGCAGAGCCGGGCCAGGCGCCTGACCCGTCCAATATAGGAGGTGCGCTCGGAGACGCCGATGGCGCCGCGGGCATCCAGCAGGTTGAAGGTGTGGGAGCACTTCAGGACGTAATCGTAGGCGGGCTGCGCCAGCCCCGTGGCAACCACCCGGGCCGCCTCCTGCTCGAACATGTCGAACAGGGTGAACAGCATCCCGGTATCCGCCACCTCGAAGTTATAGCGGGAGTAATCCACCTCGCTCTGGTGGTGGACATCGCCATAGGTGATATTGCCGGTCCAGATCAGGTCATAGACGCTGTCCACTTCCTGGATGTACATGGCGATCCGCTCGATGCCGTAAGTAATCTCGGCGCTGACCGGCCGGCAGTCAATTCCGCCGCACTGCTGGAAATAGGTAAACTGGGTGATCTCCATCCCGTCTAGCCAGACCTCCCAGCCCAGGCCCCAGGCCCCCAGGGTCGGCGATTCCCAGTTGTCTTCTACGAAGCGCACGTCATGGGAGCGCAGGTCGATGCCCAGGTAGGCCAGGCTGTCCAGGTAGCGGTCGATCACGTCTTCCGGGGACGGCTTCAGAATCACCTGATACTGGTAGTAATGCTGCAGCCGGTTGGGATTGTCCCCATACCGGCCGTCAGTGGGCCGGCGCGACGGCTCCACGTAGGCCACGTTCCAGGGCTCTGGTCCCAGCGCCCGCAGGGCTGTGGCCGGATTCATGGTGCCCGCTCCCTTTTCCACGTCATAAGGCTGCTGCAGAATGCAGTACCGTGCCCAGTACTCGTTCAGGGCGTGGACGATCTCTTGAAAGGTCCAGCTTGCCATTTCTTTGAACCTCCTTAAAATGAAAACCGCCCCTGCAGCCATCACAGCCACAGGGACGGGTATTCCGCGGTTCCACCCTGTTTGGCGCCTCGGGGTACCCATCGGGGAACCCGTCCGGTGGACGGGTCGGATGGGTCGGGCACCCTCTCATTTACAGCTTTCGGCCGTCCCGTCTTCAACGGGCTCGCGCCACGCTCCGGAGCGCCATTCACTGCCAGAGTCATCCGGTTTCCACCCTTCCCGGCTCTCTGCGTTAACCCCTGGCGGCTACTCCTCTCCATCATTGCAGATATTCAAGTTTTTATTACCTTACCAATTAACCAATCCTTTGTCAAGGGATACCAGCGTCTAATTCACGGGCTGGCCGGCATCCTCTTCGTCCCTCGGCGGCTCACCGAGGCCCTCGACTTCCAAAGTGCACCTTTTGAACAGGGCGGTCGCCGTTCCGATCGCCCCGAGCACTGCCAATTCCGAACTCATCAGCATGCCGATCACCCCGAGCAGACCGATGCCGGCCGGGATCTCCAACAGCGTCCGATCTCCCTGTTTGAGACGGATCTTGGTGGCTGTGCCCTTATCCATGATCTCCTTGAGGCGGCTCACCACCTCTTCGCTCTTGCCCTGGATCTTCCGGGTCCACTGCTCCTTCACATCCTTCAAGCGCCCCAGTTCTTCTTCAAACTGCGACTCCAACAGTAGCAGCGCCTCCACCGGATCGCCTCCGGCTTTTTCCAGCGCTTCCTTGGCCTCTCTGTAGCTGACGTCCATCCGGTCCCTGATCAGGTCGATCTTTTCCAGCAGATCATTGCTGTCCATGGTCATCGCCCTCCTTCTGTTCAACTGGGTCTTGGCTGCAGCAAATTGTCATCTGAGATTAATTTTACCTGGGCCATCCCTTTTTATGCCTTTTCGCCTCTGAGGCTAACGTCCCGTGATTCGCCGCACCGCACCCGCTATTCTGACGGGCGCCCGGCAGGGCCGCCATGCTCACCGGGCATGGCTCGGCCGGCCACACCGGGTTCCCCGGCGTCTCCCTGGTACCGGGCTCCGGCAAACTGCCAGGAACGCAGCCTGACTTCCCCGTGGTAGCCGATAAAAGAGCGCAGAAAAGAAGACAGTTCCAGCCGGTGCCTCCGTTCGATCCTGACGCGCGCCGCCCGGTCCAGGGGGGCGCTCAGAAAATAGTTCAGGGCGGCCACCGCCGGGAGTGAGAGCGCCAAGGCCTCCGGGCAGTTGGCAGCGCAGGCGGAGCAGAGCACGCCGCCCCTCTCGATGCTGAACCAGACCACGCCAGGAGGTGCCGGCGCCGGGCACCCATCCACCGGATGGGTCGGCGCCGGCACGGCAGCCGGTGGCCCGGGTTGAAGTCTTTGCCAGTCATCGTGGTGGCCGATCACGCACCCCTCGAACTGCGGCCGGTAGCCCATAACTGACAGGAGTTTGGTCTCAAAGACCCGCCCTAGCAACTCCGGGTCCGAACCATCCAGCGCCCTCAATGCAGTCAGCAGGAGCTGGAACAGCTTCGGCTGGGGCTGTCTCTCCATGGTCAGGCGGTCGACCAGTTCCACAAAGCAACTGGCTGCGGCCAACCGGTCCAGGTCCTGTTCGATGAAGCCGAATGTCTCGTCGGCATCCCCCTGGGTAATGGTGTCCAGGTTCTTGCCGCCATAGAGAACCAGGTGGGTGTGGCTGAACAGTTGCACTGCGCCCCGCAGGCGGCTGGAGGGCTTGCGGACGCCCTTGGCGATGGCCGCCACCTTCCCCGTCCCCCTGGTGAACAGGGTGAGGATCCGGTCCGCTTCCCCGAATGCCATGCTGCGCAGAATAATTGCCTCTTCCTTGTAAATGCCCATCGGCCGCTCCCCGGGACTTCCGCCCCTGCTTCGAGGCTATCAGTATCATTCCCCCAAAAAGATTCCACATGTTGAGGGATAGTCCTGCCTTGTTTTCATACTATAATCCTCTCTCCTCCCGCTCCAGTACTGCGTCCGTGAAAACAATTTGGTTGCACTTTCTCCAAGGCGGGTTTCCATAATGGACAACAACAGCCCCAGAATAATAAATTCTGGGGCTTCAACACAAAGGGGGGCATGGCGGTAGGGGCTTTTCAGTAGCGGCTATTTCTGCTTTTCCTGTTCAATTTCGGCTTTGTTATGTGTTTGCCCGGCCATTCCCTCCGTCTGTTCATAATAGGGATACGGTGAGTATGGATACGGAAAGCCTCCGAATACTTCATGGCAGGGTCGACCAATGTATCCATAATTGTAGTAGCAGGGAGTGCCGTGGGGCTCTGATTCGTAAAAGAAATTGAAGCAGGGAGCAGCGAACCTTTGGGGGCAGTGTCCGAACTGCTGGGGGCAGGGCTGACCGTTGTACTGCTCGAAGCATCCATAGGGCTCGGCACAGGGCATCGTATATATCTGATTGCAGCCCTGATCAAGTCCGGGAGCCTTTTCCCAGATTGCCTGGATTGCTGAAATAAGAATGACACAGGTCCCCGCGCCGGTTTCCATGCGCATATCCTGCGGTCCAACATCGATCACGGTACCCGCTAACTGTTTTCCGCTGGCCAGTTCAACAACAATTTGATTGCCTTTGTATCTCGACAAGAGGTCGAACATGTTGACAGCTCCTTTCCAATTAAAAAGCATCCATGCCCATTATATGCAGATTTTCCTGCATGGGATTTTAGAGGGCATATCCAACTCACCGAAAGGTTCGTGAAGTAGTCATTGAAAGCATCCGGCCGCGCCTTTGTCCATCCATCTAGAAAAGTATGGACAGAAGATGATATGATATCTAATGAATTAACTTATGAATGGAGGGTTTGAATGATGGATGGCAAGGTAGTTTATTTTGAGGGCATGGCACCGGAGAACACGGACGTCACCTTCAGGCTGGTGCAGGATAGGACAAAGGCGTTGGGAATCAAAAAACTGGTGTTGGCTTCTACTACCGGCGCCACTGCTAGAAAGGCCATGGATTTCTTCAAGAATGACGGCGTACAATTAGTCGTGGTACCACACCAGTGGGATTTTTATCGGCCGGTCAATCCTTTTCCCCAGGAGTTGATCAAGACTCTCAGGGAAGCCGGACACGAAGTGCACTTCGGCACCATGCTGTTCCATACAGACAGTCTCTATGTGTCCACAGCTCCCACCCTGTTGGCCAACCTGCTGCGCTGCTTTTCCCAGGGGGTCAAGGTATGTTTTGAAATTGTGCTGATGGCCACAGATGCCGGGTTGCTGCAGAGTCAGGAAAGGGTGATCGCCGTAGCTGGCACGGGCAAGGGATCGGACACCGCCCTGGTGATGCAGGCGGCCTCCTCCCAGCACTGCAACAAGCTGCGCGTTAACGAGATCCTCTGCAAGCCCCTCAATCCGCTGAACATCGATGAGTTGCAAGAGAAGATGGCCCGGGAGAAGAAAGACTAAAGTCAGGAGTAAAGCCCAGATAGGTCGTAAATACCCCGATAAACCCCCGCCGCTACCTCCGGACAGACTGCCTGATTGCAGGACCGTGCCGCCATCTCCCACCGGCACGAAGATGTTGTTGCCGTAACTGACCCCCGAGAGAAGATTGGTGGTGCCCGAGGTCCGGATTGTACAGATCGCCCCGTTCTGGGAGGTCAGGACCGTGCCGCCATCTCCCGCCGGCACGAAGGTGTTGTTGCCGTAGCCGACCTCCTCGAGATGATTACCCTGAGGCAGGGGATTGCGCCAGTTCCACTGGGCAAGCGGGCCACTCTAGGCATTGGCGGGGGTCGTCCCTTGCGCAGCAAGGCTTCTAGCATGGAAAAACACTGTTCAGGGAAAGATATAGTGCAAAAGCACGCAAAAGCTCCAGTAAAAGAGGCAAACTGCCTGCGCATCAGGCTGCATTGAGCCAGTTTGGGGAACAATCCGGCTTCAGGTAGAAAACTCTCGGTTTACGAAGCGACAGATCTTTTCTAAAATGTATGGTGTTGCACGGAACACCCATTTTCATACGGTGCTGTCAACGCATGCTAAAATTAACCGTCCGGCGTTGTTCAGGTTGCCGGGAAAACAATATTATCCAGATAGGGTATTATTTTAAAGAGATAACGATTATAATAGATTTAGCATGGGTATTTGTGGTCTAGGCGACGGATGAAAGAGATCCGGGCGCGGACAGGCTCGCCACCAATCAACATTTTGAAAATAACTCAACTCAGGAAGGTCTAGTATGGATACAATAGTCAGCCTATTGAGCATTCTCCTGCTTTTTGTCGGCGTTTACTACCTTTCGATATCCTTCTTCGGCTTCATTTACAGGAAAGAAACCTATACGGCAGACCCACAAAGCGTGTTTGCCATCATCATCGCCGCCCACAATGAAGAGAGCGTGGTCACCGCCCTGGTGGAAAACTGCAGGGAATTTGACTACCCCAAGGAGTTGTACGACACCTTCGTGATCGCCGACAACTGCACGGACAACACGTCACAGGCGGCTGCAGCAGCGGGGGCGGCGGTCTGGAGTCGCTGCAACGATAAGGAGAGGGGCAAGGGCTACGCCTTGGAGTGGGCATTCAACCGCCTCTTCTCGCTCCCAAAAAAGTACGATGCGGTAGTCGTCATTGACGCCGATAACCTGGTCTCTCTCAACTACTTACGAATCATGAACCAGCGGTTGCTGCAAGGCGAAAAGATCATCCAGGGCTACCTTGACTCCAAGAACCCGGACGACACCTGGATCACTCGCAGCATTCACATCGGCTACGTGATCACCAACCGCTTCTGGCAACTGGCCAAGTACAACCTGGAACTGAGTTGCGCCCTGGGGGGCACCGGCATGTGCATTGCCGTTGACCTGCTGCAGCAATTTGGCTGGGGCGCCAATTCCCTTACGGAAGACCTGGAGTTTCAGGTCAAGGCCATCCTGAACGGCTTCAGGGTGACCTGGGCCCACGAGGCCAAGGTCTATGACGAGAAGCCGCTCACCATGACGCAGTCCCTGAAACAGCGCCAGCGCTGGATGCAGGGTCATTGCACAGTGTCCAGCCGCTACCTCCCGAAACTGCTGTGGCAGGGGATCAAGCAGCGGAACGTGGCCCTTTTGGATACTGCCCTCTACTGCTGCAACCCTTATTTTGTAATGCTCTGCGGCTTCGGCCTCCTGTACGAGATCTTTCAGGGCCTGCCGGTGCTGCACCAACCGTGGTTCCTGATCGGCTTCCTGGCAGAGTTTATATACTTCGGCATCCCCCTGCTATTGGAGAAGATCGAATCAAGTTCCTACTGCTGGCTGTTCTATTACCCGGCCTTCGCCATTTCATGGCTGCCGGTAGCATACAGCGGTTTTGCCACCAAGTCCAACCGTAACTGGAACCATACCCTGCACACCCGGGACATCTCCTGGCAGGAAATGCCTGTGATCAACGCCGACGGCAACAGCAGAACCAGCCTGCAAGAGGCGGGCATGCCAACGGAGAGTGCCCGGCAATCGCAGGGAGCAGCCAAATGATCTCCCCACATCCTGACCCCGGCGAACTCAACTGATTTTCAAGCATAAGCAGGGCCGCAAGGCCCTTTCTGATTCGCCTCATGGCCATACGGATAGAAGCTAGCCAGCAAGACAGCGATCGCCTTTCTCTCATCTCAGAGGTGTTTATCTCGTCGCAAAATATACACGCCTAAAACAGCGCCAGGGAGGAGATGCAACGTGTCCTTGCCCATCATCAAGGATCTGAACATCACCGGTTACCTCAAGGAACTGGCTGATGATTCGTTGTTCCCCAGCGCCGGTGCTGCGTCAGGCCTGACCGCCGCCCAGGGGGCGGCCCTGTTTGCCATGGTCTGCCGGGTCAACCTGCGCAAGCTAAAGGACAGCGGCGACGCCACTCGACATGATGCCCAGACGGCCTTTTGGCAGCAGGCGTTGGAACAGGCGGAAGGCCTGACCGTGCGCTGCCTGGAACTAGCCCAGGAGGACGGAGTCGCCTACCGGGACGTGGTGGACAACGATCCCCGGGGACCTGACCATGCCATGAATGTACCGCTGGAGATCGCCCGGCGATCCCTGGAGATCTCCATCCTGATCAGGTCCGCCCTGCCCAGATCCTATGCGCCGGTGCGTGCTGACGCCGAAACCGCCCTCGCCCTGGTGCGGGGTAGCTTTAAGGCCGCCCTGGTAGTAGCCCGGTTCAACCTGCCGCTGCTTCATGACCAGGCCAAACAGGATGATTATGTCAACTTGATTGAGGCCCTGAAGTTGAAGGCCGAGCTGGACCCCGTCGCGGGAACGTAGAAAAGCGGTTCTGCCAACTGCCGGGATCACCAAACCTTCTCAATCCATGGTTTCTCAACGTCCACTCCCCATCGCCGTCCCGTTTCCTTATTCTGCTGCACCAGTCTGCCAGGCATGCCTGAAGCCACGAACTGTGCCGTCAGCGCACCTCATCAATTCCCGCTTTTCGCTCTGATCAATTCATGTATCCGGTCGAATAAGGCAGTGTCATAGTCTTCATGCAGCGAGACATCCAGCACATCATGAAGCTTTTCCACCTGTTTGACGATCTGTTCCAACCCCTGATCGTTTTTGACCAACAGGTATATCTGGCTGGTGTCTCCATCACCGAGTCGTCCGCACAGAATGCCTTCAAGGTTGAACGCCCGCCTCGAAAATAGTCCCGTGATGTGGCTCATGACCCCGGGATGGTTCAGCACCTTCAGTTCGATCACCATCAACTCACTCACCGGTCTCACCGCCGATCATTTCAATGTTTGCTTTGCCTGGGGGCACCATCGGATAAACATTCTCCGCCTCATCTATGGGTACGCTGATCAGACAAGGGCCAGGTTCTGCCAGGGCCATCTTGAAAATGGAGGCAGGGTCACTCCCGTCCTTGGCTAAATCGTAGCCCCTGATGCCAAAACCACGGGCGATTGCCACAAAGTCGGGGTTGGTCATAAATCTGCTGGCAATGTAGTTCTGTTCATAAAACAGCTCCTGCTGCTGTCTTACCAGTCCCAGGTGCCCGTTTTTAAACAGGATGATGGTGACATCGAGCTGCCAGTCGGCCAGCGTGGCCAATTCCTGAATGTTCATCAGCAGCGAACCATCGCCGCTGAAACAGATGATCCGTTTGCCGGGGTTGGCAAAAGCGGCCCCCATAGCTGCAGGCATGCCAAATCCCATCGTTCCCAGGCCGCCTGACGAGAGCAGAGTGCGGGGGCGTTGAAATGGATACGCCTGCGCCACCCACATCTGATGCTGCCCGACATCCGTTGCCACGATGGTGTCCGGATCTGCCAGCCTGCTGACGCTCTTGATGATGTTGATCGGATGGTACAGATCGTTTTCGTCCGGCATGGGGAAGGGATGATCGGCTCTGATCCTGTTGATGCGCCCCAGCCAATCCAGACGGGCATCAGCGTTCACGAGAGGGATCAACTGCTCCAGCACAGTTCCGATGTCGCCACTGAGAGAGGCATGCGCCTGCTTGATCTTGTTTATCTCTGACGGATCGATATCCACATGAACGATCGTGGCCTCCGGACAGAATTTGGCCGCATTTCCGGTGGCCCGGTCGTCGAATCTGACTCCGAATGCCAGCAGCAGATCGGCCTCGCTGACGATGTAGTTCGTGGAGCGGGAGCCATGCATCCCTAACATGCCAAGATACAACGGATCATCGGGGGGAAAGCATCCCAGGCCCATCAGCGTCAATGTCACCGGGATGGAGGCCTTCTTTGCCAGTTCATACAGGAAATCCTGCGCCCCTGACTGGATAATGCCTCCCCCCACATACAGCAGCGGCCTCTTGGACTTGTTGATCAACTCTGCTACCTGCTCAATACCCCCTATGTCCGGCTCTACTGAATCACGGTTTTCTGCCGTAGGCCATGACGCGACCTCGACCTCCTGCTGCTGGACATCCTTGGGAACATCGATAGCCACCGGACCGGACCGGGGAGATTCGGCGATCCTGAATGATTCCGGGATGATCTGCAGCAGATCGGCGGCTGATTTGGCGAGGTAGTTGTGCTTTGTTATCGGAACTGTCAAGCCGTACATGTCCACTTCCTGAAAGGCATCTGATCCGATCATGTTCGAGGACACCTGCCCGGTGATAGCGATAATCGGAATGGAATCTAGCTTGGCATCAGCGATTGCCGTGATCAGGTTGGTCGCCCCCGGGCCTGAAGTGGCAAAGCAGACTGCAGCACGCCCCGTCGACCGCGCCATCCCCTGGGCAATGAATCCCGCCCCCTGTTCATGCCTGGTAAGAATATGCCGGATGCTGCTGCTCCGCTTGAGTGCAGTATACAGGGGCAGGTTGGCGCCTCCTGGAATTCCGGCGATTACTTGTATTCCCTGCCTTTCCAGGAGTTTGACGATAATTTCAGCTCCAGAATATTTCATGCTCATCCCTCCTCTAATGTTTAACGATCAGAAACACCCCTGGACATCCATAAATGACTCCTGAAAACAAAAAACCCCCGTCCGTTTAGGGCGAAGGCTGACCTCCGTGGTACCACCTAAGTTTGTACAAATGTACACACTCGTTCAGGTACGGGCACAAGCGC
>Ga0224558_1003806_pt1 | contig 12252 bp, 12 predicted proteins | sample 714S32024metaG_FD_180682 | JGI IMG/M metagenome (GOLD analysis project Ga0224558, IMG submission 180682) | Peat soil microbial communities from Stordalen Mire, Sweden - 717 S3 20-24 | ecosystem: Environmental > Terrestrial > Soil > Wetlands > Peat | place: Sweden: Norrbotten County, Stordalen... | reverse complement strand
ACTCAATGAACTTTTGGCGTAAGGGAGTTGGATTGGAATGTATGTTATTCATAGCCCGGAGTCTGGAACGCCGGGCGCTCCCTTACGCCCTTAATCGTCCACCCCGCGCAGCGGCTTCGTTCAACCCCAGCATGCAGCGGATGGGAGCCAGCCATTCAGGTCACTGGCAATTCGAGCGTCTGTGGCGGCTGGCTCCCACCGCTGATGCTGTTCGTTAGCGGTCGGGCGCTCTGCCAGGAGCTTGAGCACAATGAACGAAACCTATCTATATTTGTGGTTGTCAGGGCTCGGAGTCCTGGGCGGGTCACTGCTCAAAATGGCGCCCCGCGGGCGAACGGGTCAGCGAACGGCCAGACCGTAGATTGGTCCGGTCAGAGATCAAAGGGGGGCGGCTTGCGATTTGGGCCGGTTTCGTGCGGTCCGTAATCGGAGTCCACTGCGGGATGGACCGGGCTGGCAGTCGGGAGGATACTCCTGCGGAGGCCGAGGACCAGGCACGTTGTACCTCACCGGTGGCCGCATTGAGGTTGTTGGTGGCCAGGATGCTGAAGGAGCCAGCCTCGGAAAAGAAGAGTATTCTCGTTAGGCCGTCCCTATGCGAAAGAGCACGATACGGTTCGTGTTGGTGCCTTTGGCCATGTTGTCCACGCCCCAGCAGTTGGCGGTTTTGGTAAATTGCTGGTCGTTGATCAGCACTAACATCGGCTCCAGGCCAGCGGCGACGCCGCACGGCAGGACGGCTTCTTCGAGCTTGGTCTTCCCAGCGTGAACCTCGCCCACCTCGAAGGCGACATAGCCGCCAGGCTTGAGGACGCGATGCAGCTCGTGGAAGACCTCCGTCATCACCGCCTGCCAGGCGTCGAGCTTCTTTGGGACCGTGAGCTTCACGGACTTGGCGTCAATGCCGAGGAACCAGCAGCGCAGCCAATTGTCGGTGGCATAATCCACGACGTTGAGGAATGGGGGCGAGGTGACCACGAGCGAGACGGATTGGGCCGGAATTTGGGACGTGCTCGCGGCGGGCCGGGTCAGAAGAACCGCTCGTGGCGCGACGGTGGCCAGGACCCGGCGTGTGACCGGATCGCAGTCGCGCAGCAGAATGCGGGTCTTCTTCAGGATCAGGCTCGGGACATCGCGGGGCGACGGGGTTTGGTTCCGCTGGGCGTTGATCTTCCGCTGCGATTTGACCGAGACCGCCTGGTTGGGCGGCAGAGTATAGACGGAGAAGAACCCCGCCGAATGGCCGGTCAGCCGGTTCAGCGCGAGCAGGCAAATCCAGTCGTCCACGGCGTCGAGCGAATTGTCCGCCCGCCGTGAAAGCAGGTAATTCCTGAGCGAGGCAATGGCGCGGAGAGTGTCTGCGTGGAAGAAGACGAGGAGGTCTTCGGGGAAATCGCCGCAAGAGGCGAAGTCAATTTGCCGAAGTCGCTGGGTGACATCTTCGAGGCTGGGCGGGTGTAGCCGCGGCCGGGTTAGGACGACGCTCAAGGGGTTGATGTCGCAGCCGCACGGGACCCGGCCCAGCAGCGCGGCCTCCAAGACCGTTGTGCCGCGGCCCATGAACGGGTCATAGACGATTTCCCCAGGCTGCGTTAGACGCTCGATAAAGAACCGCGGCAACTGCGGCTTGAAACACGCGCGATAGGAAATCTCGTGCAGCGAATTGGCCTGGCGCTGTCTGGCGGTCCAGAACTCATTGACGTAAGTGGGCACCTCGCATGCCTGGCCGTCGGCGCCGGTGAAGCTGGTGATCAGCTTGCTGGTGGCTTGGCCAAACTCGCGGAAGGCGGCCAGCTCTTCGGCGAGGGATTGGTAGTGGGCCGGTTCGGGGGCAGGGGGGTAGCCCAGAGGCAGCTCAAGAGTTGCGGCATCTGAGCGATTCGCGTTGCGAGTCTTACGGACAATGGACGCCATGTGCTTTCCATAAGAAGATCATTTACCGCTGCCGTGGGCAAGCCACGTTCGCGGGCGACGGTAGGGCGCGTCACTCCGTGCGCGCCGTGCATCCCGGAAACGGGTTGAACTGGTATGGTTTATGGGTGTTCGCCGGCGCGCACGGAGTGACGCGCCCCACCTCGCGGCTGGCAAAAAAACCTCTAAACAGGGCTTGCCAAGTCGCCCGAGCAAGTCTAGGCTCGCGTCTCTTTTCGGGGAAACCCTGAGTGTGAGCGGCCCGGACATGGCCGCCGCCAAAGTAAATGATGATTTATGGCAGTTAAAATTCGTTTGAAGCGAGTCGGGGCGAAGAACAAGCCCGCGTTCCGCATCGTCGTGGCGGATGGGCGCAGCCCACGCGACGGGAAGTTCATCGAGGAATTGGGCACGTACTTGCCGCGGAAGAAGGGTGATAATTTCACGCTGGATCTGGACCGCGCGAAATACTGGGTCAGTAAAGGCGCGCAGCCCAGCGAGACCGTCGCGAGCTTCATCAAGAAGGCAATCAAGGCCGCTGCCGCTGCGGCGCCGGCCTAGGTAGAGATGCTCGCTTATGCAGGCCTTCCTCGAATACGTCGTCAAGGGGCTGGTGCAGAAGCCCGAGACGGTGACCATTACTCCGGTGGAGCGCGAGGGCACGACGGTTTACGAGTTGCGCCTCGATCCGCAGGATGTCGGGAAGATCATTGGCCGGCAGGGCATGACGATTAATGCGATCCGCTCGCTGCTGCTGGCCGGCAGCGCCCGAAAGGGGCTGCGCTGCACGCTGGAAATCGTCGAAGACAAGCCGGCCCGGTAAACGGGGTTGGAGTTCAAGCTGCGGCTTGCTCTCCGGGAAGCGTGAGCCGGTCACACGAGCCGAAGCTCGAAACCCACGGGGAAGATGAAAATAGACGTGCTCACGTTGTTTCCCGCGATGTTCGCGGGGCCACTCGACGAAAGCATCATCAAGCGGGCGCGGGAAGCGGGGCGGCTGGATTTGACGATCCATAACCTGCGCGATTATGCGCATGACCGCCACAAGACGGTTGATGACCGGCCTTTTGGCGGCGGACCGGGCATGTTGTTGAAGCCCGAACCGATCTTTGAAGCAGTGGAAAGTTTGGCGCGCGAGGGCTCGCGGGTGATTTTGTTGTCCCCGGCGGGCCGGCCGTTTAGCCAGGCCATCGCCCGCGAACTGGCGGGGCTGGATCATCTGCTGATGGTCTCGGGCCACTACGAAGGGTTCGACGAGCGAGTGCGCGAGCAGTTGGCGGATGACGAGTTGTCCATCGGCGACTACGTTTTAACGAACGGCGCGCTGCCGGTGATGGTGATTATTGACGCGGTCACACGGCTGCTGCCGGGCGTGTTGGGCGATGAAGACAGCGCCCGGGATGATTCGTTCAGCCAGGGGCTGCTCGAATATCCGCAATATACGCGGCCGGCGGAGTTTCGCGGGATGAAGGTCCCGGAAGTCCTGCTGTCGGGCAACCATGGCGAAATCGCCCGGTGGCGGGCCGAGCAGGCCCGGCTGCGAACGCAAGAGCGCCGGCCGGATCTGCTGTGACAACGGAGTGATGGAGAGATGGAGTAATGGAGTGATGGGCGTCTGGCCCATTACTCCATTACTCCAAAACTCCAACACCCCAATGGTGAAATTTATGAATCAGGCATTACTTGATAAAATTGAGTCGGAACAGTATCGCAAAGACGCCGCCGATTTCGGCGTGGGCGATACCGTGCGTGTGCACACGAAAGTAGTTGAAGGCGACAAAGAGCGCATACAGGTTTTCACCGGGGTGGTTATTGGCCGTCGCGGTCATGGCTTGAACGAGATGTTCACCGTCCGCCGCATTAGTTACGGCGAAGGCGTGGAGCGGGTTTTCCCCTTGCATTCGCCCCGCGTGGACAAAGTTGAAGTGGAGCGCAAGGGCTCGGTCCGGCGTGCCAAGCTTACTTATCTGCGCAAGCGCGTCGGCAAGGGTGCCACCCTCGTCAAAGAGAACGAAGGCCGCGGCCCGTCCGGCACTGCCCCGGCGCCCGCGCAGTCCTAGCCTTCGGACATCCCACACCTCTGAACAGACGAAATGGCTCCGTCAGGAGCGCTATGTTTATGGCCACCCGGCCAGCTATGATTGTTCCCAAGCTCCGCTAGGAGCGGCATGGCCGGCACACGCGTTGTCGCGGACAAGCGCGCCGCTCCTGGCGGAGCTTGGCTTTAGATATGGCGCTCCTCCCGGACCCCTTGCAAGCGAGGCTACCTCCTCGCTCTTTTTGTTGCGGCCGGTGCGCGCAGGCAAGGGCCTTCTCACAAATTGGCAGAATCACCCTTGGCTCTCGCATAGCCGGGCAGCGGCCTCGGCCACCGGCACGACGTTTTCCTCGCGTGTCTTGAGGTTCTTCACTTTCAACGTCAACTCACCGGTAGGCATCCGATCGAGCCTGATAGTATGCCTGGCTTTGAGTTCCTGGGCCCGCTTGAACTGCTTATCCGACTTAGCCGGTGTCAGCGAGTAGTCCACGACCAACCCGGCTGCACGCAGGTCATGAATTAGTTTCAGTGACTCGTTGCGCAGCGCTTCATCTTCGATCAGGCAAAAGGCATCGAGTGCGGCGTCGAATCTCGGCAGCAATGCGCGAGCCTTGAGGAGTTCCAGCAGCACCACATCGCCCATGCCGAAGCCCAACGCCGGTAGGTCCACCTTGCCGCCGCTGATTAGCTTGACGAGATTGTCATAGCGCCCGCCGCCGGCGATGGCGCGAAATTCCCCTTTGCGGTCGAACGCCTCGAAAACGACGCCCGTGTAATACGCCAGGCCCCGGATGACGTGGTAATCAATCTTCACGTAATCACTGAGTCCGCGCGCAGCAAGGTTCTGCAGAATCGCTTCCAATTCCGCGGTGGGTTTGCCCAGCTCGATAAAGGCTGACACCTCTTCGAGTGAAAGTCCCGCCCCCTTGAGCTTCTCATCGCTTTGCTCCGGTGTCTCGCGTTCCAGTTTGTCAATGATCTGGTAGAACGCGTATTCTTGTGCGGCGTCTCCGTGGTGATCCCGAAAGAAATCCTGCCAGGCGTTCCGACTGCTTAAACGAATTACAAAATCCTGCTCCGTCAAACCGAAGGAGCGGAGCGTATCAATCAGAAGCGCAATCAGCTCGGCATCGGCGGCGGGGTGCCTCTCGCCGAGGATGTCGGCGTTGAACTGGAAGTGCTCGCGCAGGCGCCCTTTTTGCTGACGCTCATACCGAAAGAGCTGGGGCAGGGCGAACCATTTGAGCGGTTTCTTGTAACCCCGCTCATAGGCGGCAACCATACGCGCCAGGGTAGGGGTCATCTCCGGACGCAGGGAGATTTCGCGCCCGCCCTTGTCGGTGAAATTGTAGAGTTGCCCTACAATCTCCTCACCGCTCTTGGTGGTGAAGAGCTCCAGCGCTTCGAGGGGCGGGCCGTCGTATTCGCGAAAGCCGTAGCGCCGGGCCATGCCGCGCCACTTATCAAAGATGTATTGGCGCGCGTCCGCGCTCCACAACTCTGGGTGTGGCAGCGGCTCGGGATAGAAATCGCGGAAACCGGGAAGACGTTCCATAAATCGAGGCAGAGGTTAAGGAGCGCTCGGCCGAAAGCAAAAACAAAACGCCCTGGCCCGCTGCAGGCACCGTACGCGGAAATGCCTGACGCTCCCGACTCAGCCCTTGGGCGGCTGAGGCTGAGGCTTGGCCACGAGCTGGGGATTGAGTTTTCCGACCCCGAGACGCATCTCTCTGCCAGCCTTGAATTTGACCACGGACCGCTCAGGAATCGGCACCTCGATTCCCGGCGCGCTCGGATTGCGCCCGGTCCGCGCCTTGCGCACCCTGACTTCGAATATCCCAAAGTTGCGCAGTTCCACTTTCTCCCCGTTCGCCAGGGCCTTTATTATGTGATCGAACGTCCGTTGGACGACATCGAACACCTGCTGCTGCACCTGTCCTGTCTCTTCGCAAATGCGAAGAACTAAGCCGCGCTTTGTCAGTGTCATAGGCAATGAGGTTTGTCGTTAAATCCCGTCAGTTGCGGTGCTTATAGCTCCCGCAAAACCTGCCGTCAAGCCAGAAAGTTAGTTGTGTTTTGGAATGCAGGCAGTCTCTAAATCGCGGGGCAAGCCATCCACCGGACCAAGATCAGTTTTCCCGGCGGGTTAGTTGCCGGTATGCGCGCGGCCGATCAGCTCGCGTATATCCTCGAAGCGGTTCTCTTGCAGGTACTGGCGCAGGCCCGCGATGACCTGCAAGGCGGTCTGCGGTTCGTAGAAATTCGCCGTACCGATAGCGACTGCCGTCGCCCCCGCCAGGATGAACTCGATCGCGTCCGCCGCGCTTTGAATACCGCCCATGCCGATGATCGGGATATTCACGGCCTTCGCCGCCTCCCAGACCAGCTTGACCGCAATGGGCTTGATACACGGCCCCGTCAGGCCGCCCGTGACATTGGCCAGCATGGGTCGGCGCGTCTCGATATCAATCGCCATGGCGGGGAAACTGTTCATGATGGACAAGGCGTCGCTCCCAGCGGCTTCCGCTGCTTGGGCGTAAGGCGCGATACTAACCACATTGGGACTCATCTTCGTGATCAACGGCAGCTTCGTCGCCTTCCGGCACGCGGTCACTACTTGGCTGAGCAATTTCACATCCGTGCCGAACTGGGCGCCGCCTTCCTTGATGTTGGGGCAGGATACGTTCAACTCGAGGGCGCCGACCCCGCCCAGGGCGTCAAAACGCCGAGCCACCTCCGCATACTCCTCGACGGTCGTACCCCAAACGTTAATGATCGTGGGGACCTTCAGCCCTTTGAGGAATGGCCAGTATTTGTGGATGAAACCATCCACCCCCGGCCCTTGGAGGCCGATAGCGTTAATCAGGCCGCTGGTGACTTCGACGGTGCGCGGTGTCGGGTTGCCGCGGACAGGTTCAAGTCGGATGCCCTTGACGACCACGGCGCCGAGTTGGTTGAGATCAACGAGCTGAGAGTATTCGACGCCGTAGCCAAACGTGCCCGAGGCCACAGTCACCGGGTTTTGCAGCGTCAGCGTGCCTATCTTGACTGAGAGGTTCACTTGTTCACCTCCCATGCAACTTGTGTGGAATCGAACACGGGCCCATCGGTGCAAGTGCGCTGGTATTCCCAGCCATCTCTGGTCTTGATCGGGACTACGCACGTCAAGCAGACGCCGATGCCGCAACCCATGTGTTCGTCCAGCGAAAGCTCCGCCGGGAGGTCAAAATCCGTCGCGAGTTGGCCGACGGCCTTTAACATTGGTGTGGGCCCACAAGCGAACAGCTTACGTCCCGCTGTACGGCGCTTCAACTCCATCAGCAGCGCTTGAGTCACGAGTCCCTTTGCGCCGTGGCTGCCGTCCTCGGTGGTCACGCGGACCTCCCAGCCCAGCGCGCTAAATTCCTCCTCGCAAAGAATGTCCACGCGGCGCCGGCCGCCGACGAAGGCGATGCCCTTCTGCCGCGACCTTTGCGCTAGCAAGTACAGCGCGGCCATGCCGTAGCCTCCAGCGACCAGCAGCGGAACCTCGCCGCCAGGCTGCGGCACTGTAAAACCATGGCCGAGCGGCCCGATCATGTTCAGTCCCTCACCTGGTTGCATCTGCGACAGCACTTCAGTGCCCTGGCCGATGGTCTTGTAGAGAATGGATAAGGTGTCGCCGGAAACCTGGAAAATGCTGAATGGCCGCCGCAACAGCGCGTGCTTCAGCGGCAGGATGCGGACGTGGGCAAACTGGCCCGGTTGCACCAGCGGCGCAATTTGCGGTGCGCGCACCACCAATCGGAAGTAAAGATCAGTATCGCGCTCGTTGGAGACTATCTGAACCGTTTGCTCAACCATCGCCGTCAAGCATGAGCAGGGCAGTGGGAGGTGTCAACGTTACGGTGGTGGTCCGACGCTGTAGCGGGGCACGGAGTTCAGCGGCTCTCTGCCAAGGACAGGCGAGACGTGAGCACTGCCTTTACCCTGCCGCGTGTTCCCGCGAGCGGCGTGGTTCTCCGCTGGCATTCCCGTTCGGCCTGGCGGAGACGAGGTTGCGGTAGCTCGCCAAGGCCAGCAGCGGCCAACTGTTCCGATACATATCGTATTTGAGATAGAAGACCTTAGGGAACCCCGTTCCGGTCGTCTCATGCTCCGTCCAGGAGCCATCCGGGTTCTGCGTGCGGACAAGATACTCGATTCCACCTCGAAGCGCAGGGCGACACGGGTCATCGAAGGTGCAGAGACCCATCACGGCCCAAGCCGTCTGCGAGGCGGTGCTGGGTCCCTGGCCTTTGAAGACCGGGTCATCGTAAGTGTTGCAACGCTCGCCCCAGCCGCCGTCCTCATGCTGCACGCTTTCCAGCCAGTCACGGGCTTTCGTCAGCCACGGTTCGCTCATGTCCAGATTCAAGGCGCGCAGGCCGCGCAGCACCTGCCACGTGCCATAGATGTAATTCACGCCCCAGCGGCCGTACCAGGACCCGTCTTCCTCCTGGTGCTCCCGAATGAAGCGTAGCGCCTTCTGTATCTGCGGGTGCTCGACACTCCAGCCCTCGTACCCGATCAGTTCCAAAATCCGCGCGGTGATGTCGGCGCATTCCGGGTCGAGCATCGCGTTATGGTCGGCGAAGGGCACCTTCTCCAACACGCCTTTCGTGCAGTCCTTGTCGAACGAAGCCCAGCCACCGTCCTTGCACTGGAAGGTCATCATCCATTTTAAGCCGCGCTGGAAACACTCGTCGCGCTTCTGACGGTCGTTCGTTGGGACCTTGCGTAGCGCCAGCAACACCATCGCCGTGTCGTCCACGTCCGGGTTCCATTTGTTCGCAAACTCAAACACCCAGCCACTCGGCTCGACCGTGGCCGGGTTCTTGTATTGCCAGTCGCCCCGGAACCGGATCTCCCGCTCTATCAGCCACTCCGTCGCGCGTATCAGCGCCGGGTGATCGGCGGGAAGACCGGACTCGTGCAAGCAGACGTTCACGATGGCAGTGTCCCAGACTGGCGAAAAGCACGGCTCGATGCGGACGCTTTGTTCGGTCTCATGTTCGAGTTTCTTCAATTCGCGCTCCGCCCGAACAACTTGCGGGTGATCGTCCGGGTAGCCCAGCGCCTTGAGGGCGATGAGCGAGTTGAGTATGCCCGGGAAAATCGCGGCCAACCCGTCCGACCCCTCGAACCGCTCCAGCATCCACTGCTCGGCCTTGCGCAAGGCCCGCTTGCGGAACGGATGTATCGAATTCTGCGCGAACCACTCCGCGAACTTGTGTACTCGGTCGAGCCAGAGAAAGAAATTCCTCCACGTGATCCGCTCCGGGTCGGGCGCCAGCGCCAGGTCGCGTTCGTGCATGCCCTCGGGGTAAAGCTCGTTGAGATTGATCTTCTTCTTAAGCTCGCGGGTGGGCTTGAAATGGTTGATGATCGCCAGCGGCACGAGCATGGAGCGGCTCCAGGAGCTCATCTCGTTGAAGTTCACGTAGAACCATTTCCCGAGCAGGATGACCTCGCAGGGAATGGTCGGCACATATTCCCAGGGGAACAGGCCCAGCAGCGCCAGAAACAGCCTCGAGAAAGTATTCATGCGGGGCACACCCCCGAGGTTCAACGCCACTTCGCGCGCCCGCAGCATGCGGGGATCGGTGACGGGCAACCCGGCCAGCTTGAGCGCAAGGTAACATTTGATAGTGGCATTCACCTCCGAGGGACCGCCGTAGTAGATGTTCCAGCCACCGTCCGGCAACTGCATCGAGAGTATGTGATTCACCGCCTTGCGTTGCCATTGGAGGTCCACTTTGCCGTCCCAGTGGTGGTAGGCCACGACGTCCGCTACCAGGGTTGCATCCACCATCAACTCGCCGATCCAGTAGCCTTCGGGCTTCTGCTGGCTGAGTAAATAGCGTTGCGACCGCTCAATCGCGGCGTCCAATTCGATCTGAGGCTGTAACCCGAGGTCCTGTTGACGCGGGCGCTCCTCGGTGCGGTTCTCTCGCAACGATACTACATCCACACTCATACACTGCTGAATCAAGCCCCATGTGTAAAGCGCTAACCGACGCAGCCTGTCTGGGAACGCTCAGACCTGGCCCCTATTGGAATTCCCGCAGGCCGAAGCCCGAAACCCGAATCCGCTGCCGCACCAGCAGGGCATCACACTACTCGAACAGGCCCTAAAACTTCGAATTTCCAGCCCCTGTCGTCACGCAGCAGGAACCGCGACCACCCGCCCGCTCCTGACCGATCTGGCCTCCGCCTCGCATATCTCCACCGCACTCAGGGCGTCCCGCGCCGTGACCACCTTGGGGGCCTTGCCGCTTCGGATCGCGTCCAGCATGTAGCTGATTTCGCCGCTGTAACCGTCCGGCCCGTCGCATTTCATGATCCGCGGCGCTTTGCCCTCCTCGGCGATGCGCAAGGCCTCGGCACCACGTGTCAGGTCATAGTCCAGCGTCGCCCGCTCGCAAAACAGGCTGTAGCACATGTTGAAGTTCCCCGTCAGCAGCCAAGTGCCTTCGGCATGAACGGTCGGGCCGCCAGGGAAGTTGTATTGGGTCACCACGTGATCAATCGAGTCGCCGCCGCGCGTCACGCCCATCGCGAAGACGCTCTTTGGTCTGCCAAACAGGAATTGAACGAAGTCCGTGTCATGGATATGCATGTCCAAGAGTGCCCCGCCGGACAGTTTCCCGCTGCTATACGTGGCCTTACTCCAGCCCGGCGAGGGCGACAAGCGGCGGAAGCTCGCTGCCTGCACCTTGCCGTAGGGCTTTTCCTTCACCACCTGCTTTAGGAACGACCACCCCGGCCAAAACCGCATGCACATGGCCGGCATGAAAAAGCCTGACGCCGCCTGCGCCGCCTGCACAATCTTGCGCCCCTCTGCCGAGCTGAGCGCAAGCGGCTTTTCGCAGAGCACGTGCTTGCCGGCCTTGAGCGCCGCAATGGACTGCGCGGGATGCAGCACCGTCGGCACGCATAGGTCCACGAGTTCCACCTCCGGGTCCGTCAGCAAATCGTCGAGGGCTCGATAGACTTTCAACTCCCGGCCCAGATCTAAGGCATCCGAGCCGGCGATGTTGCCCGCCACCCCCGCCAGAACCCCATTGACCGGCACGCGCACCGAGTCGCACACCGCCACAATCTTCGCCGCCTTGAGCGTCTGGTAGGTCTTGATATGCATCACCCCCATGAACCCGAGGCCTACCACCGCGACGTTTACCTTCCGATTCGATTTATTGGATTTCATATGCGTCGTAATCTATTTCAACACTCGCTCACATCTTCGCCACCACGTCTCTCGCCGTCCGGATGTCCGCCACCCGCTGCTTGCCGGCTTCGCGTTCGATGACAAAGTCACCCGTGTAATTCAGTTCCAGGAGCGTCGCAAAGAACGCCTGCCAATCCACCTCGCCCGCGCCAACCGTGACTTCCTCGCCCCATGTGCCCGGCACTTTAGTCCGTCGCGCGTCCTTGATATGCACCGCGCGAATCCACCGCCCCAGCGTGCGCAACGCGGCAATGGGATCACCCTTATCATAAAGGATCATGTTAGCGGGGTCGAAGTTCACCCCCACATTCGGACGCTTTAGCTTCTGCAAGAGCTGCGCCAGGACCGGGGCGGTCTCTTGTCCCGTCTCCAGGCCCAGCGAGATGTTTGCGGCCTTGAAGACATCGGCCGTCTCAGCCAGCCGCCGCAGCAACTTGGCGAAGTTCGGGTCTTTCTCGTCGTGCGGCAGGAAACCCGCATGAAACGTGACCAGTTTCAGACCAAGCCGCTGCGCGAGTGCGGCAGTGCTCCGGATATTGGCCCAGTTCTTTTCCCACGTCGCGTCGGGCGCGATGCCGCCGGTGACACGAATTGTGTCGAGCGTCGAGTAATCCTCCCCCACGCAGCCGAACATACCCGAGACCACGGTGAGGCCGTTGTTGCGAAACAAGTCCGCCGTCTCTCCCCAAACCCCGGGAGTCTCGCGCAGCGGATCCAGCGCGAGCTGGACGCGGCCGATGCCCGTCGCCTGGAGTTTAGTAACCAGATCCTGCGGGCTTGCCGGCTGCAACGACCAACTGCAGACCGCCAACCGCTCAACCAGAGACTCATTCTTTATGCTCATAGATTAATTGTATGTACGTTCTCGCTCGTCAGTAACTCGCCCCGTTATGCCACACTATCGAGACCGGAGCAACAGCATGTTCGCGGCTGCCGGCGCCTGGGGTGCACGACAAGATAGTTACCCGGCTGGGTTTTCATCAGGCCGCTTTTAGCAATGGTTTGCGGTATTGGTTCCAGAACAGGCCAAATTGCCGGTTTTCAAGCAGGCAGC
>Ga0224558_1003805_pt1 | contig 12253 bp, 11 predicted proteins | sample 714S32024metaG_FD_180682 | JGI IMG/M metagenome (GOLD analysis project Ga0224558, IMG submission 180682) | Peat soil microbial communities from Stordalen Mire, Sweden - 717 S3 20-24 | ecosystem: Environmental > Terrestrial > Soil > Wetlands > Peat | place: Sweden: Norrbotten County, Stordalen... | reverse complement strand
GATGCGGCTGGCCATGCTTGGCCTGCTGGAACCCATGTTCAAGCAGAACTACCTGGGCCGCGCCGAGGTCGTCAACATCTTCAGAATCCCGAAGATCGGCACCATCGCTGGTTGCCGTGTCCAGGACGGAACCATCCGTCGCGACTCGGAAATCAAGGTCATGCGCGGCGACGAAGAGGTGTTCAAGGGCAAGGTCAACTCCCTCAAGCGCTTCAAGGACGACGCCAAGGAAGTCACCAATGGCATGGAATGCGGTATCGGCCTCGGCGGCTTCAATGACCTGAAGGAAGGCGATTTGATCGAGGCCTTCTCCACCGAAAAACTGGCCGCCGACCTCGGCGCGCTGGCAACCGACGTAGCCAAAGCGAAGGCCAAGGCCAAAGCGGCAAAAGAAGAAGAAGATGCAAAAGCCGCAGCCGAAGCAGCAGCCAACCCTGCGGAGTAACCTTCCTCGACTGTTCCATCACTCAAGCGGCCCGCTCCTCACCATGAGAAGCGGGCCGCTTTTTGTGAGCCTCTGATTTCTTGACCAAAAGCTGAATCTCAAATTGGCGCGGCCAACAGGCAGCGGCCTTCTCCGTGACAGCTCGTCCTCCCCGCACCGCAGAACAGCCTCTTCTCGTCTACAATTGCTGATGTCAGTATCCGTGGAGGCTTGCCCTGTTTGCCGCACTTGTAAACTGTTTGAATCCTGTTTCCAGCCTGTGCCGAATCCAGCTCGGTAGCCTGCCCATGCGAGTGGCCGAGTATATGACATTTGCGCCCAACGGCCTGCGCCACTACCTGAAGGCGCAGTACGTCGATCAAACCTTCAAGGGGCTTTACCACTGGAACTGGTTTGATCTGGCGATGCTGATTCCCTACTTTGCGGTGATGATCGCTCTTTCGTTTTATGGCGTTCATCGCTACACCATGTGCTACGTCTATTACAAATACCGCAAGAACTACCATCCCGATCCGCCGCAGCACTTCAAGGAACTGCCGCGGGTGACCGTGCAACTGCCCATCTTCAACGAGCAGTTTGTCATCGACCGGTTGATCGAGTCGGTCTGCGGAATGGAATATCCGAGCGACAAGCTGGATATTCAGGTGCTGGACGACTCGACCGACGAGACCCAGCAGGTGGCCAAGAGCATCGTGGATCGCTATGTGGCGCTGGGCCATCCGATCACCTACATTCATCGCACCAATCGCTACGGCTACAAGGCCGGGGCGCTTTCCGAGGGCCTCAAGGTGGCCAAGGGCGAATTCGTGGCCATGTTCGACGCCGACTTTGTGCCGCCGAAGGACTGGCTGATGAAGGTGATTCATCACTTCGCCGAGCCGCAGATCGGCATGGTGCAGACCCGCTGGACGCACCTGAACCGCAACTACAGCATGTTGACCCAGGTTGAAGCCATCCTGCTGGACGCGCACTTCGTCATTGAGCAGGGTTCGCGCAGCCGCTCCGGGGAATTCTTCAACTTCAACGGCACGGCCGGCATGTGGCGCATCAAGGCCATTGAGGACGGCGGCGGCTGGCAGCACGACACCCTCACTGAAGACACCGACCTCAGCTACCGCTCGCAGATGGCTGGCTGGAAGTTCAAATACCTGCCCGAGGTCGAGTGCCCTTCCGAGTTGCCCATTGAGATGACCGCTTTCAAGACGCAGCAGGCACGCTGGGCCAAGGGGTTGATTCAGGTCTCCATCAAGATTCTGCCGCGAGTCTTCGACTCCAAGGCCTCGAAACGCAACAAGTGGGAATCCATCCAGCACCTTACTGCCAACTTGAGCTATCCGCTGATGATTATCATGACGGCATTCCTGCTTCCTGCCATGATCGTGCGCTTCTATCAGGGCTGGTTTCAGATGGTGCTGATCGACTTTCCGCTCTTTGCCGCCTCCACCTTTTCCATCGCGGTTTTTTACGTGGCGGCCGAGCGCGAGCTTTTTCCAAAAACATGGTGGAAGACCTTCTTCTATCTGCCGATTCTGATGGCTTTGGGCATCGGCCTGACGGTCACCAACACCAAGGCGGTGATGGAGGCGCTGTTCGGCATCAAGAGCGCCTTTGTGCGCACTCCCAAGTACCGCGTGGCCAAGAAGGGCGAAAAGTCCCAGGCGGCCAAGTACCGCAAGCGGCTGGTGCTGGCTCCGTGGATCGAGATGTTTATCGGCTGCTACTTTATGGGCGCCATCATCTACACCTTCATGAATCACAACTACTTCACTGCGCCGTTTTTGATTCTGTTCGTCTTTGGCTACTGGTACACCGGCCTGATGAGCCTGCTACAAGGCCGCTTCGAGCGCTGGCGCACCGGCGCGGCGCCCGTTGAATCCAGCCCCAAGCCTTTCCCTGTGGGGGTGTAAGAGAAAACCGTGGAAGGTCCTATTCAAAAATCAGATATCCGATGGGATTCACGCAAGGCAAAGTCAAATCTTCGCAAACACAAGATATCGCTTGAAGAGGCTGCCACGGTTATCGACGACCGGCTGTCGATAACAAAACCCGATCCTGACCATTCAATTACGGAAAACAGATTTCTTACTCTTGGGCTATCATGCAGTCAACAGCTTATTCTTGTAGCCCACACATCAGACCCGGACGAAATGCGAATTATCAGCGCAAGACTGCCAACACGGAGTGAACAACATGCCTACGAAGACGATTAAATCCTCCAAATTCAAGGACACGATGCGGCCGGAATACGACATGAGCGGCGGCGTTCGGGGCAAATATGCGGATCAAATTAGGGGAGATGTCGTGATGGTACCCATCGCCCCCGATGTGGCGGCAGCCTTTCCCGATGCGAACTCAGTGAACGAGGCGTTGCGCGTGCTTCTCAAGGCCGCAAAGAAGATGGCGCCAGCAGCCTGAAAGGCGACTGTATCTTGCAAGCCCACGCGAATGTGATGCAGCCGTATCTCCTGCTTTTCATCCTTGCCTTTTTTGCGGCTTGGATGGCCGTGATCTGCTTTCTAATCAGCTTCCTCACCGGCTGGCACACACTGGCCAAGCGCTTTCGCGCCCAAGCCGAGCCCTACGGAGACACCCGCACAGTAGGCCCGCTCTTTTCCACCGTGTATCTGCGCTACTGGACGCATTACAGCAGCGGCATTCGCCTCACCGCCGCCGAAGACGCCCTATATTTATCCGTGATCTTTCTCATTCGCGCCGGCCATCCACCGCTCTGCATCCCCTGGAATGAAATTCAGTTCGGCCGCGATAAGTTTCTGTGGCGGCGTTACGTCGTCCTCACGCTCGGCAACGAGGAAAAAATTCCCATGCGCATTTCGGAGCGCATGGCTGGCAAGCTGGGAATTCTAGAGCGTCTACCGAACTCAACGCCATACGCAGCACGTGCGTGATTTCGTGCCTCGGTTGCCTGCAGCCCTTGCCCTCTCCATTACAATAGAAAGAACGCCTGTCGCGCCGGGACCATATCTCCCGGTCGGCCAGGCGCTCGGAGCACAATGCTAAACAAAAATCTTCCCGAAGCCCTTACTTTTGACGACGTATTGCTGGTGCCCGCCTACAGTGACGTGGTGCCTACGCAGGTCAGCACGCAAACCCGGTTGACCCGCGAAATTACGCTGAACACGCCCATGCTCTCGGCCGCCATGGACACGGTCACCGAGTCGCGCATGGCCATCGCCATGGCCCAAGCGGGCGGCATCGGCATCGTGCACCGCAATCTGACCATTTCCGACCAAGCCGGCGAAATCGACAAGGTGAAGCGCTCAGAGAGCGGCATGATCGTCGACCCGGTTACGGTCGAGCCTGACCAGATGATCGGCGACGCCCTCGAAGTGATGCGGCGCTACAAGATTTCCGGCGTTCCGGTGACGAAGAACAAGCGGCTGGTCGGGATTCTGACCAATCGCGACCTGCGCTTTGAAACCCGCACCGATATTCCCGTCGGCGACGTCATGACCAAGGACGATCTGATCACGGTGCCCGTCGGAACCACGCTCGAAGAGGCTGAGCAGATTCTGCACCGGCATCGCATCGAAAAGCTGCTGGTGGTCAACGATCAGTACGAGCTAAAGGGCCTGATCACGGTCAAGGACATCCAGAAAAAGCTGAAATATCCTTTCGCCAGCAAGGATGAAAAAGGCCGGCTGCGGGTCGGCGGAGCCATCGGAGCCACGGGCGACTACCTGGAGCGTGCGGCGGAGTTGATTCGCGCACGCGTGGATGTGCTGGCCATCGACTCTGCACATGCGCACTCCACGCGAGTCCTGGAGGCGGTCAGCGAAGTCAAGAAGCACTTCCCCAGCATCGGCTTGCTGGCCGGCAACGTGGTTACCTATGAGGGAGCTCTGGCTTTGATCGACGCCGGAGCTGATGCCATCAAGGTGGGTATTGGCCCTGGCTCCATCTGTACCACGCGCATGGTCACCGGCGCTGGAATGCCGCAGATTACCGCCATCGCCGAAGCCTCGCGCGCCGCTCGCGAGCGCGGAATTCCTGTCATCGCCGACGGCGGCATCAAATACTCGGGCGAAATCACCAAGGCCATCGCCGCTGGAGCCGATTCGGTGATGATCGGTTCACTGTTTGCCGGCGTGGACGAAAGCCCGGGCGAGACCATCCTCTACCAGGGCCGCAGCTTCAAGAGCTATCGTGGCATGGGTTCGCTGACCGCCATGAACCAGGGCTCAGGCGAGCGCTACTTCCAGAGCGTCGAAGATATGGCCAATGCTGAAAGCCTCGTCGAGGGCGTGATGCAGCGCGAGCGCGGCAACCAGAACCGCTTGACCAAGTTTGTTCCCGAGGGCATCGAAGGGCGCGTTCCTTATCGAGGACCGCTCGAGTCCATGGTTTACCAGTTGGTCGGTGGTCTGCGTTCCGGTATGGGCTATTTGGGGTGTCACACCATCACGGAGCTACAAGAGAAGGCGCAGTTCGTGCGCATCTCCAGCTCCGGCTTGCGTGAGAGCCACGTGCATGACGTAATCATCACTCGCGAAGCGCCCAACTATCGTATTGAGTAGTGTTTTTGATTGCCTCTGTCATAAACGATTGGATTCAAGCAGTTTCTTTTGCACTCCGGCGACCGGTCTTCGTCGCTGGAGTGGCAAAAGAAGTTATGTGCTCTGTACCGCAAGAAAGGCCATGCCCATTGGAAGAGAGCTCTAGCCGTCACAGCCTCAAGCTCTGGTTGAACGCCTGGCTCCCTGTTGCCCTGGGCGTCGGCGTCATCTTGCTGGAATCCACCGAATTCATGGGCGCCGATCATACCAGCGAGCCGTTGCGCTGGCTTTTTCAGGCCGTCTTTGGACCCGTCAGCAACGCTCGCTGGGAGGTGATTCATCACCTGACCCGCAAGTGCGGGCACTTTTTCGGATATGGGGTGATCGGGCTGTTCTGGCTGCGCGCCTGGTGGATGACGCTGCGCCGTTCCAACTTTTTCAAGGACGCTTTTCTCGCGCTGCTCGGAACCTCTCTGGTGGCCAGCCTGGATGAACTGCACCAGGCTTATCTGCCCAATCGCACAGGCTCGCCCTGGGATGTGCTGCTGGACTGCTGCGGCGCCCTCACGCTGCAACTGGTGATCTATATCTATATGCGTCTGGAAAGGCCCAAGAGCCTGACGAGGGCCAAGTAATCCTCGTTAAGCCGATCCGCCAAGGCGGGAATTGCCATCCTCTACAGGTGGACTTGATCGTAATGCAAACTAGAGCGAAACCACAGTAGGTGTAGCCTAACAAGATTCACGAGGGTTGCCGCTCTCTGTTGGTTGCGTCAACTTGAGATCTTTGGTTTCTGGATACAGCAACTGTGGTTTCGCTCTAGACCATCGGGTACCCCCACCCCTATTTTGTGGGCAAGTTACTTGTTTTCTTCGGCTTACAGGTATGGTAGCGCTGTAAAATCTTGAAAACAATGAAGTTCCCTGCAAAATCGTCCAGGAAAAGAAGTTATGCGCAATTTCGGTCTCTGCCAGCAACTTCCAGCCGAAAGACTGCACGAAACGGACATACCGGGACGATGCTTGGAAAAAAAACTTCCAAGATCATTGTGCGACAAGGGGAAGAAATCATCTGCAAGCACCTGCGGTGCGGCTGGCACGCTTCTCGCGTGGGGTTCGTGACGCTACAGCCTTGGACTGAGATACGCCCGAGGCATTGCCAGATCGCTGGCTGAACTGCGCCCTGCCAGCGCTTCACTGGATGATATACATCGTCGACGAACTGGTCATGGATAAAACCGATTTGGGGACAAACGGAATATTGTAGGGGAATTGATAGGTAATCGTAACCTGCACTTGATGACCAGGAACCTCATCGCCATTCAGGTATTTGGCTTTAGGGTCCAGCGTTCCGCCGCCAAGATTGGGCCACCCAATCCCCTTCACATACGTGGCAACGCTCGTTGCATCGCTGTCTGTGGCTGATGCCGTGCAGGAAGCGCCACTAGGAGAAGTTACACAGGTTGACCCATGAACGATGGCATACCGTGTTCCTTCCCGCGCCAGCTCGGAGATGTATTCATGCGTGTAAAACGCCAAACATACCTCCATCAGGCCGAAAACAAAGGCAAGCAGTATGGGGAGGACCAGCGCGAACTCAACCAGCGCCTGCCCTCTCTCACCCCGCAATGGAATTCTTCCATGATCAAGCCGCGCACGAAATCGACGCTCCCTGTGGAACAGAACACTCCGGAGCCGCCGTACTGCCGCGCAACTCTGCCGCCATGTTGAATCTTGGAATGTCATGGCTACTCCACCTCCATGACGGACGACCTGGTCAAGGTGACTGGTGACTTAAGTCCGCAACAAGAAAACGGAAGAGTCACCGGCGCACTGACCACCACCTGAACGTATTCCAAGCTAGAATTCCCGGTGCCGGTGCACGCTGTAGTGGCAGCGGTCGAGCTGGCATATTGTGCTCCCCCTTGATCCGTGGCGCAAGCGTAATATGCGGTCGGCGTCACGGTCAAGTTGGCGCCAAAGTCCGACGCTTCATTTTGCGCTGCAAGCGTTATATTTGCTGTATCCGCTGCCAGATTCGGGGCCGTCATGCCGTACATGACCCCCGCGTGAGCGGCATTGGCAATTTCAATGGAGCTGTAAATCAGCACCGCCATATCGCTTACTCCGAACAGCAGTGGTGGAGCAAGGAACGCAAGAATTACAGCCATCTCTATGACGGCATTCCCGCTCTCGCCGCGCAAGCTCCTGCAATGGCCCTGAATGCTGGCCCAGCGTCTTCGAAAACAGCTAGAAATGGCTTGGCTCATAATTTCCCCACACTTACTGCGACAACTTCGGAGTACCGCCGCCCGTGCCACTGCCGAGAGCAGGCGTGGCAAAAGTAGTTATCGTTGCGCCGCCTGCCATGTTCAAGGTTTTTGCAACAAAATCCATGTCCAGCGTGGTGCCGGTTCCGTTATTCGCGACAACATCTGCGTTGGGAGCATAAACAATTCCAGAGAAGGATGAACTGTTTCCTCCATCAATTGTTATCGAGGTGCCTGAATCGTAGAACAATACACCGGGGTCACCGTTGCTGTCCAGCGGTGCTGAAAGTGTTTCCGTGGATCCATTGCCCATATTGATGTTCCCCGTAATGATGAAGGTTACACCTGTTCCGTACAGCTTCGTGCCGCCTCCGGTGGTAAAATCCCCGTTGATATAGTAGGTGCCAGGCGCAAAATGGACCTGCGAGGATGAACTCATGTCAAGACCGTTGTAGCAAACCGAGCTGCCTATCACGGTGTCGTTGGGAATACTAGATGTCTTGCCATTGCTCTTGTATTGTGCACCGCTCATGGGCAGCGAATAGCAGTTGTTGTAGTCGTTTGAACAATAGGCGTTTGCTGCGAGAGTACCTGTATATGTCGCAATCGGGTTGGTGACACAGGGAAGCGTGGTCGGTTTGCTTGTCGGTGTCAAGGTAACCTTGCATGTTGGTCCGTTTTGGACATCTTTCGTGCAAGGCGAACACCCTTTTGGACAGGTGCTATTACCGGAACTGTTGTTGTTGCTGAGATTGCTGGCGATCCCAGTCGGTCCTGTCTCGCTAAGCGAAGTGGAGCAAATTCCCGCGCTGTCAGCAACGGAAATAGCATTGGGAGAATTCGAGTCAACCGTAATAGCACAACCCTTCGCTGTGAGTTGGGCATTGTTGTTCACGTTTAGATCATTTCCCGATCCACCTTCCAAGCAGATACAGGTTGGACTGGCAGCACCGCCGCCGGCAATCGCCGATGCTGAAACAGTCAGCGACCTCATACTGTGGATGAAAGCGCCCAGAAAAAAGCTATGGATGGGCTGAGAAACAACCGCTTGAACCCAATTCGTAGGTGCGGCGGCCCCACCAGAGTTCGAGTAATTTCCCGCAGCCAGTGGCGTCAGAGTAACCGTTGCAGGATTGGTGGCAAGGGTCGTATCAAATCCATTCTTTGCGGCAGCGACTTTGGCCGCATTCACTACATTTGCGGAATCAATCGCATTTCCGTTGGTATTGGTATATTCTTCCGCAGCGGCAACTGCAGCCGCATCCGCAGCGGCCTGCGCCATCCTCTTCTGGTGAAACATATATCCGACATCAAGCGCAAGCGCCAGAAACCCCAGCAAGAGTAGCGCCATGAAGACCGCCATGAAGATAGTGGCTTGCCCTCGTTCCTCGCGTGGAATCTTCATCATTCACTCCCGGTATGGCAGATCTTCCGACGCAACAATGCCGTCATTCGTATCAGATAAATCGATTATGGGTAATCGCTAACATTATAGCAAATCGAGACAACTCGCCCATCTCCCCATTTCTCAGTATGCGATATTGAACGTTACTTTTGTACTGCTGGCCTGACTGCATGAATTGGTATTTTGGACAAGCGCGAGCGGGAACGCTCGCACTACAACCAGCCGGGAGGCTGGCGCTACTATTCAAATCACGTGGTCACGATACGAGGCACAGAAATCATCGATCGCTGCCAACCACAAAAACGAGCACGGACGCATCCGTGATGGGATGCGCCCGTGCTCGCCTTCCAAGCGAAGGGTAAAACCGCCGGAGAACAGCCGCTATTAAAGCATTTTGGGAATACACGTAGACTTTTCAATAGCGTTGTTAGGTGGCTTTTTCTTAAGGAAAAAGCCACCTAACAGCACGGCTTCGGTCTACACCAATTCCCAAAATGCTCTAGCAGCCTGTGGTGAAAGTAAGAATCCGAGAAAAACCTTCCCGCAAGGGCTAAAGCCCGCGTTGATTTTACGGCACTTACGGCACTACTAAAGTCGTGCCCTTTCAAAACCCGACTTTCGCCACAGGCTGCTAGGCTGCGCCCTTTTCATTGCTGACTTCTTCCTTGGTTTCTTCTGTTTTGGCTTCTTCCAACTGCTTTTCGAGATCGGCGCGCTTCTTGGCCTTGATTGCGTCGCGCTTCTCGCGCTTGGCGTCAAGCTGCTTTTCGGCACCCAGCAGTTCGATGAAGGCCTTTTCCGCCCCATCGCCCTTCTGGAAGCCGGTGCGAACGATGCGCAGATAGCCACCCTGGCGATCGCCGTATCGCGGCGCCACGGTATCAAACAGCCGCTCGACGGCCTTGTCGGTCATCAGATAGCTGAGGGCTTGGCGGCGCGAGTGCAAATCGCCCTTCTTGCCCAGGGTAATCATCTTTTCCACATGCGGACGAACGGCCTTGGCCTTGGCCACGGTGGTCTCCACGCGGTCTTCCACGATCACCGAGGTGGTCAGGTTGCGTAACAACGCGCGACGGTGGCTGGTGTTACGTCCGAGCTTGTTTCCTGCATTGCGATGGCGCATGGTGCAACTCTCTTTCGATATCAGATGTCAGAAATCAGTCAGCAATGAAAAGCCTTGTCCATGGATTCGTTAAAAACTCAATTCTGAACCCTGATCTCTGTCTTAAAAGTTTTCCGTCTCGGTGGGCAACTGCTCGGTGGGCAATTCCAAATCCACTGAATCGAGCGGCTCATCTTCGTCGTCGTAATGGCTGTAGTTGGCAGCCAGCGCGACGGCTGGCAAAATGCTCGTGGGCCCTGGAACCGCATTGCCTGCTTCATCGATCTTCATGCCCAGCGAAAGGCCCATCTGGGCGAGAATTTCCTTGATCTCGTTCAAGCTCTTGCGGCCGAAGTTCTTGGTCTTGAGCATTTCTGCTTCGGTCTTCTGCACCAGCTCGCCAATGCTCTGAATGTTGGCATTCTTCAGGCAGTTGTAACTGCGGACCGACAGCTCCAGTTCTTCGACCGAGCGGTTGAGATTGTCGTTGCGCAGCAGAGAGTGGCTATCGTCGCCACGCCCTTCGGTCTCAATCTCTTCCTCGAAGTTGATGAAGATGTTCATGTGGTCCTTCAGCAGCTTGGCGGCGAGGCCGAGAGCGTCGGCGGGCAGCACGGCACCGTTGGTCCAGATCTCGATGTTGAGCTTGTCGTAGTCGGTCACCTGACCCAGGCGAGCAGCTTCCACCACATAGTTGACGCGGCGCACCGGCGAGTGGACCGAGTCCACGGGAATGAAGCCAATACCCAAATCGGCATCAAAATTCTTTTCGGCGGAAATATAGCTGCGGCCCTTCTTGAGGCGCATTTCCATATCCAGCTTGCCGCCTTCGGAGATGGTGGCGATATAGACATTCTTGTCCAGAATTTCGACGTCGCCGTCGGCCTCGATCATGCCGGAGGTAACCACGCCAGGCTGGTCGGAGCGCAGATAGAGCGCCTTGGGTCCCTCGCCCGCAAGCTTGAAGGGAATCTGCTTGAGGTTCAGGATGATGTCGGTTGCATCCTCGACCACGCCGCTGATTGCCTGGAACTCATGGAGCACGCCCTCGATGCGAACCGCTGTAATTGCGGCACCCTCGATGGAGCTAAGCAGGGTACGGCGCAAAGCGTTGCCGATGGTCGTGCCAAAGCCGCGCTCAAAAGGCTGGGCGCTGAACTTGCCGTATGTATCGGTGAGCGTCTCGGCATCGACTGCCAGGCGCTTCGGCTTCTGAAATCCCTTCCAAAGCATATCTTCGTCTCGTTTCCCGCACGGCATGTACGTCGCGATGCATTTTGCGGCGGCCGCGCAAGTTCTCCTTCGTTTGAGATGCAGCTAACAGCTTTCAGTTGACAGCTAACAGTTGAAAATCAAGCAACTGTTAGCTGTTGGCTGTCTGCTTACTTGCTGTACAGTTCAACAATCAGCTGTTCGTTGATAGGCAGGCTGATGTCCTTGCGCTGCGGCAGGGAAAGCACGCGGCCAGAAAGATTCTCGTAATTGACTTCAAGCCAGGCTGGCACGGGATTGGCCGAAGCGTACTGCACGGCCTGCTCCACGATGAGCAGCTTCTTTGCGCCAGCGCGAAGGCTGACCTCGTCGCCCGCCTTCACTTCAAAGGAGGGAATATTGACCTTACGGCCATTGACCTCGATCTGATTGTGACGAACAACCTGACGTGCCTGGCGGCGCGAGATGGCGAATCCAAGCCGGTAGACCACGTTGTCCAGGCGGCGCTCCAACTGCTGAATAAGCAGGTCACCGGTAACGCCGGCGGAACGATTGGCCTTTTCGTAGTACGCGCGGAACTGGCTTTCCAGGGTGAAGTAGATGCGCTTCGCCTTCTGCTTCTCATGCAACTGCAGGCCGTAACCCACGATCTTTGCCCTGCGGTCCTTGCCATGCTGTCCAGGAGGAAAATTGCGCTTCTCCAGCGGGCAACGGTCAGAGGCGCACTTGGCGCCCTTCAAGAAAAGCTTGGTTGCCTCGCGACGGCAAAGGCGGCAGACTGCTCCGGTATAACGAGCCATTATTTCTCCTTACTTCGGATGACGGCCGGTTTACATGTTCGGAGGACATTTCATCCCGGCCCGAATTAGTTAACAGTGGACAGCAAACAGCAAACAGTTCTTCCCCTTCCGGGGTGGAACGCCGGCAACTGTTCGCTGCCGGCTGTTGGCTGCTTCTTATACTCTGCGGCGCTTCGGTGGACGGCAGCCGTTATGCGGCACCGGCGTCACGTCGCGGATGGTGCGCACTTCGATGCCAGCGGCAGCCAAGGCGCGAATGGCCGACTCTCGGCCCGAACCAGGACCGGAAACCCGCACATCAACCGCACGCAGACCGTGATCGCGCGCCATGGTGGCGGCGTTCGTGGCCGCTTGCTGCGCCGCGAAGGGCGTGCCCTTGCGCGAACCGCGGAAGCCCAGCGATCCTGAGCTCTTCCAGCTCAGCGTGTTGCCCATCTGATCGGTAATGGTAACGATGGTGTTGTTGAACGTGGCCTGCACGTGCGCAATGCCAAACGGCACATTTT
>Ga0224558_1003804_pt1 | contig 12255 bp, 10 predicted proteins | sample 714S32024metaG_FD_180682 | JGI IMG/M metagenome (GOLD analysis project Ga0224558, IMG submission 180682) | Peat soil microbial communities from Stordalen Mire, Sweden - 717 S3 20-24 | ecosystem: Environmental > Terrestrial > Soil > Wetlands > Peat | place: Sweden: Norrbotten County, Stordalen... | reverse complement strand
GTTACGGCACGATGGAGGACCTCGCCAACAAGCTATCGGGACCCGCAGGCGGTGTCGTTATCGACAAGACGGGACTGGGGACGAAGACATTCCTGTACGGGCTCAAGTGGACTTCGGACAGCCAGAACGGCATCGCTGCCGGCGCCCCTTCAATTTTCACGGCTCTCGAAGAACAGCTCGGACTCAAGTTGATCCCCGCCACAGATCAGGTGGAGGTTCTCGTCATCGATCACATCGAGAAACCGACTCCGGGATTTTACCCCAAGGCCCCTTCGGGATCAGCGCTCTAAAAAGCAGTTGCAGAGGGGCTGTCACGCCCCTTTGCGGCTTTGTTAGGCAATCCGGAATTGCACGTTTTCGATCATTGGTCCCGAATGTTCGCCTACTGGCCTGCCAGGCTCACCAGCCGCTGAGCGCGCTGGAAGGCGTCAATGCGGCGCTGCTGCTGGGCCTCAATCTCCTGCGGAGTGAAGTTGGCGCCGCCTATGCGCTTGATGTTCGAGGCAAGCGAGTCAGCAAAGGTCTTGTTGATGGCCGAAACGGCTGTCTGCGCTTCAAGCAAGGCGATGTGGTAGTGCAGGATTTCTTCCTGGACAAACTCGGGGTGGTAACTGAGACGGTCACCGGTTTGCATGGCGTCAACCAGGGCGTCAGGCGGAGCGGAGACGGGCCAGGTCTCCTGCATGGCGTCGTAAGCGGCGCGCAGCCGGGTCATGCAGCCGGCGAATCCATCGAGCTCGCTGCGCCGGGCAGTGAGCCCGGTGGTGCGCGTGATTTCGATGGTGGTTTTGGCGGTGACGGCGCGGGTCGGGCTGGGAATGATGGTGGTGAGGGTGTTGCCCTCAAAGCTCCATCCGCCATCGCCTTTGGCGTGCGACTGCTTGACGGGAACGCCATTGAGGCTAACGGTTGCGGGCGGCCAGTCGGCGGGAAGGCGAAGCTCGTAGGCGCGGTTGGGCCTCATGCCGGGATAGCTGCCGACGGCCGCGCCAATCTCAACCTTCAGGTCGTCGCCGGTTTGCGTGGCCTTGATCGGCGTGCGCGCGAACACGCCTTTCTGGTAATCGACGGCGACGCCTGAGTCTTCATAGACCTCGTACGCTGAGGAGGTGTCGGGCGCGAGCGGCCACACGCTCACGATGAGCGGATCGACCGGCTTTTGCCCGGTGTACAGCATGGGCGGCTGCATGGGAACGATAGCGCCGGCGCGGAGATAGACCGGAACCTGGTCGATGGAGAAGAGGCGGTCCTGCGTGGTGGGGCCGGTGAAGTGCTTGCCGGTGGGCCACTCGATCCAGTTGCCCTTTGGCAGCCAGACCGTTTCCTTGGCGAGCGAAGTGGCCTTGTCGGCAGGCACGGTGACCGGAGCGGCGAGCATCTGGTCGCCGAAAAGGTATTCGCCCTTGTTGTCGTAGGCGGCAGAGGCATCGGGCCAGTCGTAGTAGAGCGGGCGGAAAAAGGCCACGCCAGTATCGTAGGTGCGGCGCGCCTCAGTGTAGGTGTAGGGCTCAAGCGCGTAGCGGAGCTGGAAGGTGGAACGGAGAATTGCCGAGTAGGGCTCAGGATAGGCCCAGATGCGGCGCTCGGCCTCAGGATTCTTGGTGGTATGGGTGCGGAGGATGGGCGAGAATGCGCCGAACTGCACCCAGCGCGTGTAGAGTTCGGGATCGACAGCGCCGGGCATGTGGCCGCCGATATCGTGGCTCCAGTAAGCGTAGCCCACATTGGCGGCCGTGGCGGTGAACCAGGGCTGGAAGGCGAGCGAATCCCACACGGAGAAGGTATCGCCGGAGAAGCCGATTTGATAGCGGTGATTGCCAAGACCGCCCCAGCGATGGAAGAGCAGCGGGCGCTTGCCCTCGCGTTGCTGATCGGTGAAGTGGACGTAGTTGAGCCACCAGGTCGGCATCACGCCGGGCATCAGGGTCTTTTGTTCCTGTTGCCAGTCGAGCCACCAGAAGTCGATTCCCTGCTTCTCAAGCGGGTGGTGGACCAGGTCCATATAGTTGGTTGCGAATTTCTGGTTCGTGATGTCGAAGGGCACGTACTTTTTGGTGGCAGGATCGATGCCCATGGCCTTGGCCATGTCCGGATAGGCATTTTCCCACGGCTCAATGCCCGAGGCCGGATGAAGATTGAGTGTCGCCTTCAGGCCCTCGGCATGAAGGTTCTTGAGGAAATCGTCGGGATCGGGAAAGAGCTCCTTGTTCCAGGTGTAACCGGTCCAACCCAGGTCGTGGCCTGACTGATCTTTTTCACCGGCAGCCTGGAGCCGGTCCTTGCTGATGTGCCAGCCCATGTCGATCACGAGCACGTCGAGAGGCACATCGTTTTCGCGGAAGCTCTGGACGAGCTCATCGAGTTCCTGGTCGGTGTAGTCCCAGTAGCGCGACCACCAGGCGCCAAAGGCGAACCGGGGCGGCAGCGGGATGCGGCCGGCGATGGAGACGTAGTCGCCAAGGGCTTTGCGATATTCGTGGCCGTAACCGAAGAAATAAAGGTCCTGGCGATCGCCGGCGGGGCGCTCGATAACCCAGGGCCAGGGGCTTTTTTCGCCCTGCAGGAAGCGGAAGTCAGAGGAGTCAAAGAGAGGGCGCGTGGAGTCGTCGACGAGAGCCCAGCCGGAGCGGGAAACCAAACCCGGCTCAATCGGTTCTTTCGTCTTGTCGCCACGTGCGCCGTCGAGGGTGCGCGTGGTGCCCTGCAGATTGAGCGGGTCGGCGAGCCCTGGATGCCAGACGACTTGTTTCCCATCGACGACGATCACGATCGAGAGATTGTCCGCGGTGAATCGACCGTTAGCCGTCGGCGTGTACCTGAGCTTGAGGGCGGCGGTGTTGATGGTGAGGGTCTTTCCACCCTCTGAGGCCGTTTGCGAGAAATCGGGGACGGGCAGGTGGCGATTGAGAAACACGAAGGAGGCGTGATCCTCAAATTTTCCGTCGGCCGCCCACTCCATGCGGATCAGTTGCGACGTCAGAACGGTAAAGCGCGCGTTGCCGAGAGTGACTACGGCTTTAGGATCGGCGACGGGATTGCAGTTGCCGTCGCCGCCGGGAGCTTGGGTCGCGGCCTTCGGTGCGGTGGTCGGCGTCGCTGTCGCAGTGGCAGAGGACGCGGTCTTGGGAGTCGCGGCCGGCGTGGTTTTTGGGGCGGTAGCAGAGGCGGCCTTTGGCGTGAAGGCTGGCGTTGCTGTGGCGGCGCCAGCTGCTGCGGCCTTCGCAGGCGGGGCGGGCTTTGCTGCATCGGGCGCTTGCGCTGCCAAACCCAGGCCGCAGCCGATAAAAATAATGATCGCGGCAAGAAAACGCATAGAAATTCGCACGCTTGGCTCCTTGATCTGCTCCACCGGAAAGGCTATCACCGCAAGGTGGCTTGCGGAATTACACGACGGAGTCATTTCAATCGCGGGTTTTTGCCGAGCCGCTACTTCTCGTCGTCTGCATCCTGGGGTTTGCGGCCGCCCGCGAGGCGCTCAAGTTGGTTGCGCCAGTCAAGAGATTCGATGAAGGTTCTCGATTCGCGCCAGCCGGGCTCGACGATGACGCGCAACTCGAGGTAAAGGCGGGTCCCGAGCAGCGACTCGATCTGCCGGCGCGCGCGGGTGCCGATCTCCTTCAACTTCGAGCCGCCCTTGCCGATGAGGATCGCCTTTTGCCCGTCGCGCTCGCAATAGATGGCGGCGGCAATGCGGGTCAAGGGCAGCCGGGCCGGGGCCTGCCCCTTTTTTCTCGGCGGCGCGGCGGGTTCCGGCTCTTCGAATTGCTCAATGACGACGGCCGAGGCGTAGGGAACTTCTTCGCCGGTTTCAATAAGGATGCTTTCGCGAATGAGTTCGGCGACCATAAAGCGTTGCGGCTGGTCAGTGTATTGGTCTTTCGGGTAGAAGCGCTCACCGGCGGGCAGGGCCGCAACAATTTTGCGGATGAGAATATCCAGGCCGTCGCGCTTGCGTGCGCTCACGGGGATGATCTCAGCAAAGTTGAACTGGCGCGTGAGCGAATCGATGAGCGGAAGCAGATGGTCCTTCTGCACCAGGTCGATTTTGGTCAGCACGAGAAAGACGGGGCACTCGAGCTTGCGGATGAGGCCGAAGAGGAACTCGTCTTCGCTCGCCCAATTGGGCGCTTTGTGCTTGGGGGCGTTCTTCGCCACTGCTTCCGCAGGGGCTGAAGCCGCGGCCTCTTCGGCTGGAGTTTCGGCACCACTAACCTCGTGCCCTGGCACAGAGCCGGGCTCATCAGCGACCTTCGCAACTTCCTCCAATTGAACGCGGCGGGTGGCGTCCATGAGGACCAGGACGACATCGCGGGCTTCGATGGCTTCGTAGACTTCCTGCAACATGCGGCGATCGAGCTGCGTGCCGGGCTTGTGGACGCCGGGCGTATCGACGAAGACGATTTGCGCGGCGGGATTGGTGTTCTTGTGCGCGGGAACCTCGACCACGCCCAGGATGCGATTGCGCGTGGTTTGCGGCTTGGCGGTGACGATGGCTACCTTTTCGCCGGTGAGGGCGTTAAGAAGGGTGCTTTTGCCGACGTTAGGCCGGCCGACAATGGCGACGAATCCTGATTTCAAAGGGCTGGGTTTCTCCTGCACTCCTATTATCGCGGATTGGATGGTCTGGCGTTGGTATCATCTCGGCATGATTGTCGAAGGCAGAACGGAACGGCTGGTGCTGCGGCCGCTGGAGTTGGCCGATTCCGCGCAGATCCAGGAGGTGTTTCCGCGCTGGGAGATTGTGCGCTTTCTGATGAACGTAGTGCCGTGGCCCTATCCGCCGGACGGGGCGGAGTTTTACGTGCGGGAGATTGCGCTGCCGCAAATGGAGCGGGGCGAGGCGTGGCACTGGACGATCCGGCCTGCCCGGGCGGCGGAGACGATCATCGGGTCGATCTCGCTGATCAGGCGGGAGGTGGACAATCGCGGCTTTTGGCTGAGCCCCGAGTGGCACGGCCAGGGACTGATGAGCGAAGCCTGCGTATGGATCAACGACTTCTGGTTCGAAACGCTGGGCTTTGAGGTGCTGCGTGTGTCAAAGGCGGTGGCCAACACGACTTCGCGCAGGATCTCAGAGAAGCAGGGCATGCGCCTGATTGGACACGGAGAGAAAAATTATGTGTCTGGGCGTTTGCCGTCGGAGATCTTTGAGATTACGCGGGACGAGTGGCGGGCGTGGAAGGCTCACCTATATTGATCCGGCGGGGTTCGGGCATGGGTTTTGGGCCCGAGTTTCCGTGTGGACTGTGTTCAATCCCCGGTCCCTCCGCCGCGGCGGACGAGGGACCGGGGGCACCCGGCACGCGCAGATTGAGCCCGAACACCGGAATCCGGAATAGGCGGCGCGATCGGGATCCAATCCAGCGGCCAGCGAGGCGATACGGCCATGCGGACCTGCCCTTGTCGGTCGAACTGCGGACGAAGGCGGGGAGCGGCGCCGCCAATGCTCAGCGGGCGTTATAAAGTTTTACCGGGATTCTCACTACTTTTGTGAATGTAAATCCTCCTCCGTTCCAGACGAAATCGGAGACGTCAAGGTTCTTCGCACAGCATTCTGGGGAACCATCGGTGGTTCGGGACCGGATTGTCAGACGCCTGGAATTGGCATCGAACTTTACGCCAGACCCGTTTGCTTTCTCATCAAAGCTTAGCTCTTGCACCAATTCAAGTCGCTTGTTGGCGACCGTAAACACTTGAACGAACCCATCGAATTCACCAGTGCCCCCATAGTCATGCGACAGTGACACCACTGCATACTGCGAACCATCGCGAGGTTCCGTCAGGAACCAAACATCTCCGACTTCGACATCCTCCCAGTTGGCCCCTTCCCGATAGTGAAAGACACCGCTCTTGACCTGCACCTCTGTGCCATCCAAGTTATAAGACCGATTCTTGAAATCCAATGCTTTCAGAGTAGAGACAGACTCCGCATACACTCTCAAGCTTCTGACGGAAACTGCACTCGGATTCGATGCTGGCTGGGCAACCGCATGCGGTCCGAAACATAGAAGGCAATGACTCAGAATTACAAATTGCACTGGCATTCTGGCGACCACGCGTAGACTCATGAAGCCTCCCAACAAAATGCACGAAATTATGCATGAGGTGCTTTTGTTCGTAAAACTTCCTCGCCGATCTCTCAAAAGCGGCCATGCGTTGCCACTTCAAAACCGACCATAGAGATCGGCCCGAGCCGGAATCTCCATTTTGAATACAGATTTCCGGAAATTGTACGCCGTTGGCGCGAATCGAGCGTCCGTCTCGGTGATGCAGATGTTTCCAGGTAGTTGGTAGCGAGCGGAACAGGGAGATTTCGACCCGAATGCGCATCCCCGCCAATATGAGCAATGCAACAGTTGGTGGGCCGGTAACGATGACGATCAACGGGACCTCTGGTTCGCTCACCGTAACCGCGTCAATTGCGCTCACGGCGAATGCGGCATCGAGTTTTACTCTTTCTGCTTCGGCAGGAACTTTGTCTGTTGTTCAGGGCAGCATCAAACGCCGATACCATCACAGTGAACCTTGACAGTGCAATAGTCCAATTCGACCTTCTTCGGTTTCCCCAACAGGGTTTGTCCTTGAAAACGCCGCAGTGTCTGGGAATAGTGTCTGGGAATTAGGTCGTCCTGAGTAGTCGCCCAACTGTCAGTAACTTCCCCGTCAACAAAACGACCGCTGACTCCATCTCAAAGAACCAGCACAAAAGCTACGTGTGTTTTTCAGGGCGTGCAGGTTATCGAACTCGGTGCGCACTCAAGATGAGGGGCACCCGGGCTTGGGTTTCGGCGTCAAATTTTCGGGTTGGCTGTGTTCATTCCCCGGTCCCCAAAAGCGAGGGACCGGGGGGCACCCGGCGACCGCATCGAGAAGGCCGGGATCGGCTCTAGAAGTTCGGCGACAAATAACCGCACTCGGCCGCGGTCCGCAAGTTCGAGGGGCCGAGCATGCCTGCGTCTGCGCAAGTGGCGCCGTGATCGATGACTGCCTGTTGATTCTCCATCGCGTTTAGATACATTTGGACCTCGGCCGAACTGCCGGGCCCCTGATTAAGTGATGCCGAGGCGGGGGCTGTGAAGAGAGCAAACTTTTTCTGCAGCCAGGCAGGAGGTATCTTGTAGCTCTTAAGGACGGCCGCAACGGTAGGCACATCCTTGGCTGCTGCGGCGGTCGGGGCCGATCCAAACGTCAAAAAGTTCTTAAAAAACTGGAGGGAGTCTTCGGGAAGCGAGCAGAATATGCCCAGGGCATCACCCGGCGTGGCGATACCGGAAACGGCGATAACAAACACGCCGCATTGGAACCCAGCCGGTAGCGATTGAAGAGGCGCCGCGTAAAGGAACTTAATCTGAGGAGCCGGATTTCCGTTGAGCGCGGCACGCTGCTGGAAAACCATCGTGAGCTTGTCAGTAAGCTTTGCCGAGTACGGCATCGACATATTCGAGCCGTCGGGTCCCGTCTGTCCCATTTGAAAAGGGCCGTCGTGCGCGATAATCCCTTCTCCAAGGTCGATGACCTCGCCTTGTGGCCCTGACAATACAATATTTGTTTGCGCGGCTCCGACGACTTTCCATCCGGCAGGCACGCCGGCGGAGGCGCTTTGGTCCTGCGCAGTGTAGGTCTGCAACTGGACTGGGGGTGCGGCCGGGGTGGTAGACGGATTCGCCTGTGCTCGAGCGGAGACAAAGGCTGAAACCCCGATGACGATCGAGATCACCGGCACAGCGGCGATCCGCAGAAACTTCATGGCGTTGCATATTTGCATGGTCAAGGTCCCTCGTCTTTGGTTTCTTGGGCTCTTGCTTTGCGCTAGGCTCAAGCCGCGGTGATTCTGCGCTTGTTCCTGCGCCGGGATATGCGCAGGGTAACATTCATCGATCGCTCATGGCTATCATCTTTGAGCGCGAAGACGAAGAACGTAAATTGCGACAAAAACAAAGACGTCGTGCCCGGACCCAGATGGGGCACCCGGTTTGTTGGGTCAGGCGGGCTTTTCGGGGGTGCTGGGTCCAGGCGGATGGATGCGCAGGCGTTCGACGCGGCGGTCAGTGGAAACAACGATCTCGATGCGCAGGCCGCTGGGCTCAAGGACAACCACTTCGCCGGCCATGGGAATGCGGCCTTCAATCTCGCTGACCAGGCCGCCGAGCGTTGCGGCTTCGTAGTTCTGGCCCAGATCGATGGGCTCGCCAAAGAGGTCTGAAAGCCCATCGACTTCAAAGCTGCCCGGCACAAGCCAGACGCCGTTGGGCTCGCGCTGCGGCTCCTCCTTCTGCACGTCTTCCTCGTGCTCGTCGCGGATGTTGCCGACGATCTGCTCGAGGAGATCTTCAATGGTCACGAGGCCGGACACGCCGCCGTACTCATCGATCACGATGCGCATGTGCTGCTTTTCACGCTGCATTTCGCGCAGTAGCTCGTAGCCACGCTTGGTTTCAGGAACGAAGACGGCCGGGCGCTGAATGCTGCCGACGGTGCGGGTGTGGGCGTCCTCATCCGCGATCTGCAACAGGTCGTGAGCGAAGGCGATGCCGGTGACGTTGTCGAGCGTGCTGGAGTAGACGGGCACGCGGGAAAAGACGTGTTCGCGGAGCAGCTCGAGGAAATGCTCGAGCGTGGTGGAGGCGGGCACGGCGAAGACGGCCGGGCGCGGCGTCATGACTTCGCGGACCAGCTTGTCACCGAATTCGACGGCGGAGCGCACCAGTTCGCGATCGCTCTCTTCGAGGATTCCCTCTTCCTCACCGGCTTCAAGCAGGGCTTCGACGTCGACGGCGGTCTCTTCTTCAGGGCTGGCAGGCTCCTCAGCAAGGGCGGCGACGGAGAAGAAGAAGCGGATGAAGACGCTGATGGGCGTGACCATCCAGAGGAGCATCCGAACGGGCCAGATGAGGCGCACGGCCCACAGGCCACGCGTGCGGTTGAACAGGAGCGAGGGCAAAAACTGGTTGCAGAAGATAACGATGAGAATGACCGCGAGAACGGCCTGCGCAATTTCGCCGTAGGTGGGCGGCCCGAGATGCGGAGCGCGATTAAAAAGCAGCGCGCCGAATTCGAGCGCGATGATGCCGAGGGCGAGCTGCTGCAGGATGGCTGCGCAAAGGGCGGCGTGCTCGCGGCTCAGGCCGAGCAGCGGCTCGACATGGTTTTCCCACGCATCAAGATTCTCCTGCACTTCGCGGGAGAGGATTTTGCCGAACTCGGAGTAGACGCGGCTGATGTATGCGGCGAGGGTTTCAACGGCGGCCAGCAGGATCAGCGCGGTGATGACGAGGGGCGTCATGTGCGGGCCTTGGGCGCGGCGGCACGCTCGATGAGGCCCAGCGGCAAGCGAAGGCGGGCGCGGAGAAGACGTTCGCGACGAGCCATCCGGCCGGAGTCGGCTTCGTGATCGTAGCCGGCGAGATGAAGCAGGCCGTGAAGGATGAGGATTCTAATTTCTGTGGAGAGAGAATTGCCCTGGGCCGCGGCCTGCCGTCGCGCTGTGGGAACGCTGATGGCAAGATCGCCGACGATGCGCGCGCCCACAGGGCTGGCTGGGTCGGTGGGGAAGGAGAGAACGTCCGTCGCCTTGTTCTTGCCCCGAAAGCGGCGGTTCAGGCTGCGGAGGCGGGCGTCCGTGGTGAGCAGGACGGTGACCTGGCCGCGGAGTTTGACGGCAGCCTGGGCCTGGGTGAGGAAACGGGCGAGAGTTCTGACCGACGGGGTGCGCAGGGGACTGGATTTTGCCGGGGCAGGGCTGGATCTCGTGTGCGCAGAAACGGGCTTCATCGCTTTTGAGGGCGATGCGGGGTCTGGGTCCAGATCTGGGTCGAGGAGAATCATCGTTCTCAGATCGGTAATGGTTGCTCGGAAATGGGGCCGCGCCGATCTGTCTTGATGATACGCGAGTTGGCGCGGAGGCCGAGCGGGGCAGGCCCTAGACCAGCTTCGAGCCGATCCGGCGCGCTCGTTCGCGGGTGCGGTTGGACAGGGCGTGGTGGGGCTCGCCGGCGGCAAGGCCGATCCAGAGCTTGGCGACGGGCTTGGCGCCCAGCATTTTTGCGCTGAGCCGGAGAGCCTTGGCGGCGCCGGTGACAAGCGGAATCAGGAAGCCCGGCATGCCCGACGAGGCCACAAGCACGGCCTTCAATCGCGGCTTCGGGTTGCGGAGCGTGGGCGAGTTCTGACCCCAGGGCCAGTACGTGTAACCGATCGACCGCTCAAGAAATCTGCGGTAAAGGGCCGTGACGTTGTAATAGTTGACGGGCGAAGCAAGAACAACGGCGCTGGCCGACTCAATGGACATCAGGGCGGACTCGAGCCCGTCATGCTGCTCGCAGCGCCCGCGCTCCTCGCCGGGTAGCTGCGTGCATTTCCGGCAGTTGGTGCAGAACTCGATCGGCTCATCCATCAGGTGGATGGTCTGGGTAACGGCGCCCTTTTCCCTTGCGCCCATGAGAACCGCCTCGACGGCGTGGTCGATGGTGCCTCCCTTGCGGTAGCTGCCCACGATGGCCACAACCTTCGTGATCATTTCAGGCCTCCAGTCTCTGGCCCGCGCAGCTTACACCAAAACCGGCCCCTACGGCTGTGACGGCGGCAGTACCTTTGAGCGCAAAGCCGCGTGCGGCAAGGCTCGGTCAGACCCGTGGTTTGGTATCCTTAACGTCGTGATCAGACGCTTGCGCAGTGGCAGATGGATGGGACTTGGACTGGCTTTGGCGCTCACTCTGGCCGCCTGCCACAAGGAAGAACAGGCAGTGGTTGGTGTGGCCAAGACGGCCGAAAAAGCCGAGCAGAAGGCCCAGGCCACGGCCAGCGAACGCGACAGCGAGCTCGCCCAGCTGGCGCTGATTCCACTGCCCACCAAGAGCATGTACGTGGACGTCCATGAGCCTTCCGCATGGGCCAATCCCTTCCTGTCAGTGGGTGTGGACATGTTGAACCTCCGCATCACGCGGGCAGACGCCAATCCCAGCACCATGGGTGAGGGAACGATGCTGCGCCCGGCGGCGGCGCGACGCGAGGAGTTGCAATTGCGCCCCGCTGACCTGGCCAAGGCCATTGCCGCAGTGCCGCCGTCGGCGTGGAAGTACGGGCGGGTGATCGCCGTTGCCGAATCGCCTTATGAAACAGCGAAAGACCGGCCCAAGGTACGCAGGAATGTCGAAGCTGCGATCCAGCAGTTGAACGACCTGGGGATCGTGGTAGAAGAGTGGCCTGCGCGCTAGAGCCTGTCGCGCTAGATCATGTCATGACGCGCGCTTAGGCCTGGAGCGCTGTGAGCGAGTCTTCGCGGCTGGCGTCAAGCGAAAGGAAGCCGTCCGTCTTGGTCAGCTGAAGTAGCTTTTGCACGCGCGGCGCAACGCCGCACAGGCGCAGCGCTCCGCCTTTCTCATTGAGCGCGCCGTAGGTACACACCAGCATGCCAAGGCCGGCGCTGTCCACGAAGTCCACACTGGTGAGGTCGATGACCATTTTGCTTACGCCTTCAGCAATGGCCGTCTGCACCTGCGCATCGGCGAGTTTAAGGGAAGTGCCAAGGGTCAAAGGGCCTGAGAGTGTGACAACAGCAATGGCGTCGGGCAACCTGTCGATTGTCGCGGTCATCAGCATTGCGCAATTGTACCCGAGGCGCGGATTAGGGCAACGGATTTATGGGCGGCGCGTTCAAAAAAACGGCCCTGCCGGGATGCGCAGCCGACGGATCAATTTTCTTGTGGGATTGAGGGGAGCCGTGATGGTAGGGTGAAGTTCATCTCCCGGGAGGTTCCATGCGGTCAACGATTTGCCGCCTCTCTCAGCGTTTTCTCCTTTATGGGTTTGTTCTTGTTGCCGGCGCACTTGTGGGTGCGTGCGTGGCGCATGCGCAGACGTTTGACGCCACCAATCTACACGGGCCTGTGGACATGGCAGCCAAATGGCTGATTCAGGCGGGAGACAATCCGGCGTGGGCGGAGCCGGGATTCGACGATTCCAGGTGGACGCCCTTCGACACTTCAACTTCGCTCAAGAGCGTGTTCACCACCAGCCGTCCTGAGGTGGTGTGGTACCGGCTGCATGTGAAGGTGGTTCCCGCCGAGACCGGCCTGGCGCTGGCTGAGTGGAACACATCGAGCGCCTTTGACATGTTTGTCAACGGCGAGAAGATTTTCCATTCGGGGCAGGTGGCGCCGTTTGTTCCCTACACGCAAAACGGCAGGCTGATTAAGCGCATCCCGGACGAGCAGATCGCCACTGGCAACCTGGTGATCGCGCTGCGCGTACACATCT
>Ga0224558_1003802_pt1 | contig 12256 bp, 11 predicted proteins | sample 714S32024metaG_FD_180682 | JGI IMG/M metagenome (GOLD analysis project Ga0224558, IMG submission 180682) | Peat soil microbial communities from Stordalen Mire, Sweden - 717 S3 20-24 | ecosystem: Environmental > Terrestrial > Soil > Wetlands > Peat | place: Sweden: Norrbotten County, Stordalen... | reverse complement strand
ATATGGAGCGCCGCTACACTGTCATCTCTGCCGACTCGCACTGCGGGGCAGACGTCATCGACTACCGGCCCTACCTCGCTTCGAGATTCCACGACGAGTTCGATGTGTGGGCGGCGACATATGAGGTCCCTTTCGCTGACCTGCTCGCCCCGATCCGCTATCGCAACTGGGACTCGGACCGACGCCTGGCCGAGCACGAGGCCGACGGGATCGTAGCCGAGGTGTTGTTCCCGAACACGGTTCCCCCGTTCTTCGAAGAGGGCAATCTGGTGGCGCTCCCTCCCAGTGAGGCCGACTACGAGCGACGCTGGGCGGGGGTCCAGGCCCACAACCGCTGGGTGGCGGACTTCTGTACCGCGGCGCGCGGGCGGCGGGCAGGCGTCGTCCAGATATTCGTCAACCGCCTCGAGGATGCGCTCGCCGAGGTCTCATGGGCAGTTGAGAACGTTGACGTCTTCGGCGGAATCCTGCTTCCTTCGATCCCGCCAGGGTCTCACCTCCCAGGCCTGTACGACCCCGTCTACGACCCACTGTGGCGGCTGTGCGAAGAGGTCGGTGCTGTGGTCAACGTACATGCCGGTTCAGGCCTGCCCGACTACGGTGACCTCGAGATCGCCAGGGCCGTCATGCTGATCGAGCTTCCTTGGTTCAGCCACCGTCCGCTGTGGCACCTCATCTTCGGAGGCGTCTTCGAGCGTTTCCCGACCCTCAAGGTGGCGCTCACCGAACAGGGCGTCGCCTGGCTGCCTCGTGGGCTCGAGACACTCGACTGGTTCCACGGCCGCATGGCGGGTGGCGGCGCCGCCGAGGCCATGTTCTTCGGGGCGGCGGCCCAAGGAATGTCGATGAAACCATCGGAGTACTTCGCGCGGAACGTCTGGGTGGGAGCGTCGTTCCTGAGGTCGTCGGAGTCGGCACTGCGGGCCGGCTTCGGGGGCGACCGGATCATGTGGGGCGACGACTATCCGCACTCGGAAGGGACCTGGCCGTTCAGCCGCGAGGCCCTCCGCGTGGCGTTCGCCGGTGAGGACCCCGACGTCGTCCAGCTCTGCGTCGGCACCAATGCAGCCGCTCTCTACGGGTTCGACCTCGACGCCCTCGCCGCGCTGGCAGCGAAGTTCGGCCCGCTGGCCGAGGAGATCGCAGTGCCGATCGCGGCACAGGATTACCCGGCCGCGTCGACCTCGAACGCGTTTGACACGACGCAGGTCCTGAGGGCCTGGTAGGTCAGCGGGTTGGCGTGATGCCGTATTCGGCGAGCCACCACTTGGCCGATGCAGGGGCATCGACGTCGGCAGCCAACGACGGGTCCTGACCCAGGTCGTTCGGCGTCGGGCCGATCCGGTCGGCCACGACCTTCAGCACATCGAGGTCGAAGCCGTAGACCCGGGCGGCGGTTTCGCCCAGGAGCTGCCGGGTCTCCTCTACCGGAACGTCGCAGAAGTCCGTCTTGAGCTTGATCGCCGTGTTCGGCCACGAGCCCTCGGGATGTGGGTAGTCCGTCCCCCACATGACGGCGTCGAGGCCGAGGACGTGCCGCCGGCGGATCTCCTCCTTTGACATGGTCGATGCCCCGGCGAACAGGTTGGTCCCGAAGTACTCGGACGGAAGCTTCGAGATCTTCCCTTCGAGCAGCGCAGCCATCTTCTTGGTCGTGTGCCCTCCGCCCATGTACTGGTCCCACTTCCACTTCGAGTCTGCAATCCAGTAGGCGGCAGCCTCCGTGACGACGAACATGAGATCCGGATGGCGCTCAAAGGCGCCCGAGAACAAGAGGTGCCATGACGGTCGTGCGGCCCACCAGACAACTTCGGCCAGGTAGATGCCGAGGTGGCCGTTGTAGTCCTCCTGTGGCGCTTCGCCGGAGTGGGTGTGGACGGGCAGGTGAGCGGCGGCGCATGCCGCCCAGAAATCCTCGTAGATCTCGCTGCTGTAGGGCGCTCGCTCGCGCCACATCGTCGGAATCATGACTCCTCGGATGCCGGGCTGCGCCGCGGCCCATTCGGCTTCTGCAACCGCCCGTGACGGGTCGTGACACAGCGGGATGAGGGCAATGCCGGCCCTGCGGTCCGGGCTCGTCGAGCACAGTTCTGCCAAGAACTGGTTATGGGCGCGGGCCCCGGCGAACGCCAGCTCCGGATCTTCGATCTCCCCGGCCGATAGGCCGGCGCCGAACGGCGGCGAGCCCATCCCCGTGATCGCGTCGGCGTCGGCGAAGAGCACGTCGGCCGAAACGCCGTCCTGATCGAGCTCACGATCGCGTACAACGGGGTCATAGGCCCCGCGGAGTCCTTCCTGGTTGGAGGTCTCCCAGCCCATGATGTATTCGAAGTTCTCCTCCAGTTTCATTGAGCGCTGAGCACTCTTGCTGGCGACCCAATCGTCGAAGGCGGGGTGGAAGCGGGATTCGAGATAGGGCCTGTAGTCGGCCAGCGGCAGGCCGCAGTGGCCGTCAGCGGAGATGATCACATAGCGCTCGGACACAGCGCCTCCCTTCCAGACGGTGGGGCCGACTGCCAGCCATCGACGCGATGTCGACCTCACATGGCCACAACGAGCATTCCACATCGACCGGGGGCGTGGGAATCGATCCGTCGGCGAAACCATCCAGCTGCGGGTGCCGAAACTGCCATCCGGCCAGCTCAGACCACCAGCCGGTATTCGTGGATAAGACCGAACACGGCATCCTTGCGGCGTAGTTGCGTAGGAGCGGGACTGCTTGCTGGCGGTGGTGTATCGGCCGCGAGCGGGGCCTGTTGACCCAAAGACCGGTGCGGGCGGTGCCCCCGTTGTAATGAGCGGTGTAGCCGGCGAGGACGCGTTCGAGGTGCCGACGGCCGAAGATCACCATCAGGTCGAGGCACTCGCGGTGCACAGTGCCGACGAAGCGTTCGGCGAAGGCGTTGGCCCGGGGAGCCCGCACCGGGGTGCGGATGACGCGGAACCCGTCAGTCCGGAAGACCTCGTCGAAGCTCGAGGTGAACGTGGCGTACCGGTCCCGGATCAAGAATCTCATTGGAAGGACCCGTTCGGCGAGGAGCATGCTCAGATTCCGGGCCTGCCGGACGACCCACACCCCGGTAGGACGAGCGGTAATCCCGGTCAGGTAGACCCTGCTGGTGTCGAGATCGGTGAAGATCAGCACGTAGAGCCCCTTCAGCAGCACCGTGTCGGCCAAGAAGAAGTCGCAGGCCAGCATCGATGATGCCTGGGAACGGAGAAATCAGTTCCCGGTCGGGCCATTGCGCATCGGTGAGGGATCGATACCGTCGTGGCCGACGAGGCCGAAGGTGTTGTCTGTCGTCGGCCCCGTCGGCCCCGTCGGCCCCGTCGGCCCCGGACCCGGGCCCTCGACGAGTGGCTCCCCGAACAGCTACCGACGACGCCGCCGGTCAGCGGCCGCCCCGGGCCGGGCCCTCCGACCGCCGCCCGCCGCCCGCCGCCCGAGAGAGGCTATCGCGCTACCGCAACGGTGACATCGGTGGCTTTGGCGCGTGGCGCACGGTCACCATGGGCGGAGCACTTCCACCGTGCCCTACGAGCACGGTGTCGGGGCGACCTTCCTGAGCACCGGTCCCGACTCACCGCCAGAAGCCGGCGGAACCCCCCCCTGTCGGCTGGAGTTTTGTCGACGCGCCCTGCCCAGCTCTGCTGACGCCTCCGTGGTGGGGTGGCGACAGAACCCAACTGACCAGGGGAAAGCCTTACGCCCCGAGGTCAATTTCCCACGCTAGGCGCTCCAATTTCCCATTTCGCTGTTGGTGCAACCAACCCAACAGAGCTCCTGCTCAAGGCAACGGATGGAATTCTCCGCACCACGTCCGCTGAATCATCAACGTGCAGGAGCAGAAGCTCTGGCGCGGGATGGCTCACTGAAGGCCTTTAGTTCAAGTGCGATACAACAGGCATCCTGGGACCGTAGGCTCAGCCAGGATGCCCCACCGCGTCGAAGTCCGATTCTTCGATGGTTTGGACGAACTCCTGCCGCCGGGAAGACGTGGCCGACCCATCAGGGCTGAGGTGGCGGCCGGAACAACGGTCAAGGATCTGGCGGAGTCGCTCGGCGTGCCGCACACCGAGATCGCCGTGATCGTGGTGAACGGTGAGTCGGTGGACTTCGCGCACCGACTGCGCGAAGGCGACCGGATGAGCGTCTACCCGGTGTTCAAGGCCCTGGCCGGGTTTCCGCTAGTTCGGTTGGATCCGCCACCGTTTCGAGAGCCTCGGTTTGCCCTGGACGTTCATCTTGGTCGGCTGGCCCGAACCCTTCGGCTCCTCGGTTTCGACTGCATCTGGCGAAACAACATCGCGGACGACGAGCTGGCGGCGATCTCGGCAGCCGAGCAGCGGACCATCCTCACCAGAGATCGGGGCATATTGAAGCGTGCCAAGGTTGTTCACGGCTATCTCGTGCGGGAGACCGACCGTCGCCGCCAGACCATCGAGGTCCTGCGACGGTTCGACCTCTTCGGGGCGATCTCTCCGTTCGGCCGGTGTCTCGAGTGCAACGGCGTGCTCGAAACGGTGGCGAAAGGGGATGTTGAACATCGCCTGCCGGCCCGCACGCGCCGGGACTTCGATGACTTCCGAAGGTGCCCGCAGTGTGACCGGATCTACTGGAAGGGCTCCCACTACGAGCGGCTCGCCGCCATCGTGGAGGACGTCCACCGTGCTGGCGCGGTGGCGTAGCCGTGAGGCCCGCGACGAGCCAGGCACAGACACCGCGGGCCCGCGCAGCCGTCGACTCGGTGGTCCGTGGGTGGTCGGTCGTTCCCATGCACAGCGTCGCGGCGGGACGCTGTTCATGCGGTGATCCTGACTGCCCGGCACCGGGCAAGCACACGCACGGCCCTTGGAAGAAACGCATGATGGATGCCGCCGGCATCGAGCAGGTCCAGCGATGGTGGCGACGATGGCCTGACGCCAATGTCGGCGTCGTCACCGGAGCGGTCTCCGATCTGGTAGTCCTCGACGTCGACCCCCGCCACGGCGGGGGAGAGTCGCTCGCCGCCCTGGAGGGCGCCCACGGAGCCTTACCGCGCACCGTCGAATCGCTGACGGGGGGAGGCGGCCAGCATCTCTACTTTCGCCATCCCGGCACGAGGGTCCCGTCTCGCTCGATCGCCCCCGGTCTCGACATCAAGGGCGATGGCGGGCTCGTGGTCAGTCCGCCCAGCGGGCACGTCTCAGGCCGCGTCTATGCCTGGGAATCGGGGTGCGCACCTGGTGAGGCTCCTCTGGCCGACCTGCCCGGGTGGCTCCGGGCCATGGCCCGGGAGCCGTCCCCCTCCAACCCGGGAGCCGGCACAACGGCACATCAGGTGCCGGTCCGCACGAGGGGCGAGCGAGCCGAGTTTGAGGCGCTGTGGGAGCTGGTCGGCATCCAGCTTCGTGCCGGCGACCATAACTACCTGTGCCCGTTCCATGACGACCACCACCCATCACTCCATATCGATGCCGAGGGTTGCCGCTTCTACTGCTTCGGGTGCGGGCGTGGCGGCGGGAGCAGCCGTTTGCGCCGTCTTGTGGACGTGCCGCTCCGACCGGCTCCGACCCGCGACGGAGCCGTGAACCTTCTCGCTTCACGGCCGACGACCGCCGTCACCCTTTCGGGCGTCACTGAGGTCCGCGTCGTGGGAGACTCTGGCTACCAGGACGTTCTCCTCGAGCTCACCGGCGGCCGACGCCACTATGGCGGTGTGCGGATGGCAACGGTGGCGCATCTCGTCCCTGAGCCGGGCAACCCTGGCGACCCCGCAGCTATCGCCGTGACAATCGACGACCGCACCGTGGGGTACCTCTCGCGTCCCGACGCGGCACGGTTCCGCCAGGCGATCGGCGCGGCTATCCAGCGCTTAGGCGAGGCGAGTTGCAGAGCCATGATTGTCGGGGGCTGGGAGCGCGAGCACGGGGACGTCGGGTTCTTCGGCGTACGCCTCCGCCTGGGTGCCCCACAATTGTAAGGGGCGGCGACAAGACCCACATGGCCAGGGAGGAGGTCGACGCTGAGGAGTCCGTCCCCCCGCGATTGAGCCCGATCTACTACCAATCCACTCAGCTCGCCGAAGTGAAGTCCTGTGGGTGCAAAGAACGTCATCCACGGTCAAGCGACCAGGCAATACTCGTGGATCAGTCCGCCGAGCCGATTCGTCCGCTGGAGTCGTGAAACACCGACATTCTTCGATTCTGCTGGGGCTACGACCTTCGGCGGCTCCGTCGCGTTAGCTGATCGTCGAGCGCGGTCCTGTCGACTGCGACAAGATCCGCAGCTCAGACCCTGATAGATCAGTCCAAAAACAGCGTCGGTGCGACGCAACTCCGCCGGCTCCGGATCATCGATCAGTGGTGGTGAGTCCATCGTGAGCGGGGCCAGCTGACCCAGGGCCCGGTGTGGACGGTGGTCGTTGTAGTGGGCGATGTACTCGGCCAGGACGGCTTCGAGTTGCCGGCGGCCGAGGATCACCCGGTCGAGGCACTCACGGCGGACAGTGCCGACGATGCGCTCGGCGAAGGCGTTGGCCCGGGGAGCTCTCACCGGTGTGCGGATGATGCGGATGCCCTGAGCCCGGAAGACCTCGTCGAAGCTCGAGGTGAACTTCGCGTCCCGGTCGCGGATCAAGAACTTCACGGTATGGAATGGATCCTCCAGGGCGATCGTCAGGTTCCTCGCCTGCTGGACCATCCAGGACCCGTTCGGATGAGCGGTGACCCCGGCCACGTATACCCGCCTGGTGTCGATCCCGATGAAGAACAGCACGTAGAGCCGCTTCAGCACCACGGTGTCGACCGAGAAGATCTCGCAGGCCAGCAGCGAGGATCCCTGGGAACGGAGGAACTCATTCCAGGTCGGACCCTTGCGAATCGGTGACGGATCGATGCCGTGGCGACGCAGGATGGCCCTGATGCTCGAGGGAGCAACGACCACGCCCATCGTGGTCAGCTCACCCTGGATACGGCGGTAGCCCCAGGTGGGATTCTCCCGGGCCAGTCGGAGGACGATCGCCACCGTGCCGGCCGGAATACTCAGTCGACCTGGTCGATGGGGCTGAGTCCACTTGCGGCGGACCAGGTCCCGGTGCCATCGGAGCAGGGTCTCGGGCTGCACGAAGAACCTTCCCCGAAACCGGCGGCCGAGCCGTCGACCCAACCCGGCGAGCAGGGCACGATCCGAGGGCCGCAGTGCCGGTCGGACGACCTGACGGCGCAGCACGGCAACCTCGTGGCGGAGCATGACGACCTCGATCGCCAACTCGTCCCCGTCTCGCCGACCGAGGCGAACCAACTGGAGGACCCCGGTGAAGACGAGGTAAAGGAACGACAGGGCCATGGCCCAGTTTCGTGCCTCCACGCCAATCCGCGAAAGTCCTGGTCACGGTACCCAGATGACATAGTCGGCACCCACAGGGTGGGTCATCCCGTTCGGAGTGAAATCCGCCCCATGACATTGAGTTTTGTCGACGTGCGACGGTCAGTCTTGTCGGGACCCCCTGGTGGGCTACCGACACAACCCGTATATCCGGGGACGACGGGCGAGCCGGCGCACCCATTTCCCACGCTCTTGCTTTCGATTCCCACATCATTGCCCAAGCAACCAAATATGGGAATCTCCTGATCGGCGTACCGGGGCTCGACACCCACAAGTGTCATTGCGTTTCTGATCGGTCACGCTCCGCACTGACCGGGAGAGGTGCTGTTGCAGAAGCTCGACGGCCCCTGCCCGCCGACCGAGAGCTCCAGTAGCTGGCCTGGCGCACCGGCGGCGAGACTCACCGTGACGACTTGACCAACGACGTAGTTCTTCGGATCCGAGCTTGCCGTGACGGCTCCGTTCGCCGCATCGCCGGTGACCGACGTCAGCTCGAAATCCATCGTGCTGCTCGGTGCGCTCCCGAACGAGCAACTGGGGCAGAGTGTCAGATCCGCATAGGTCAGGTTCCCCGTTCCTGTCGGGCTGATTTCCAGTTGCTGCTCATGGGCACCCCAGGCTCCGGACCAGACCGTGAACTCGGAAGCCGCCACCGTCGACGGGGATGACGACGAAGACGCAGTAGACGGGGGCGCCGAGGAAGGTACCGCCGCCGTGACCGACGTGGACGTCCCCGCGCCACACGGCTGCAGCCCCCAGCCCACAAGAACTGAGCTCGGCACCGCCGAGAGGTCCGGACCGGAAACGTTGGTCCCGGCGACGTGGCAGAAGCCGATATTCGTGGGTCCGATCAGTCGGCCCGTGCGTAGGTCGAGAATCAACTCGTCCAGATCGCTGCGGGCTTCCTGGACACTGGGCGGCTGGTCATTGCCTGAGTAGAAACCCAGCCCCTGAACGAACACCCACTCAGGGGACACGGTGGAGACATGCATCGATTGGAACGCGCACCGATCACCCTGGGCGTCGTGAGCCCCGATCGCTGAGCACGCCGCCCGCTCGACGGTAGTGATGGTCGGCTGAGTCGAGGACGAAGGCGGCAGTGTGGTCGAGCTGCTTGCGGCGTGCCGTGCAGCCGCCCGTGTGGTGACGGAGGTGGCCGCCGACCCGCTGGAGGCGCTGCACGCTGAAAGCAGCACAGCACTGCCGATGAGGACCACTAGGCCGCTCCAAATGGGCCGTCCAGAGCATTCTGTCTGTCCGTTCATTGTTCCCCGTTTCCGCCACGACGAGCACGCCACGCCAAACACGCGGAGATTGTCCAATGTACCTCGGACGAGTGCATGAAGTACCCACAGATCCTCGACCACCAGTCGGTGGCTTGGCACGACTGCGGAGAGGGATCAGTAGACAGAGCAGACGACGCTGCCGAAGGGGGGCGGGTCATGGCCGAGCGCTGCGACTGGGGAGGCGACCCCGCCGTGCCCATTGCCGGAGCCGAGGCATTGGGACCCGATGGTCGGGATTCGATGCGACGGATCTTCGAACACCTGTTCTCGAGGGGAAGCTGAAGGACTGCGGCAAGTGCAGGGATGTCGGCTCGTGACGCCCGAGATGCCCGCACCCACAGGCCAGATCGCCGCGGTCACGCCGATTCAGGCATGACGGCTGGAGCATCCTGACGAAGGCGAGGCAGGGAAACGGGAGGGCGATGGCCAAGTATCGTGCCTCAGTGCCGGTTCGCGAACGTCCTGATCACTGTGCCCGGATGACATTCTCGGCACGCACACGGTTGTACCGATGCCTCCGTTCATGCCGCCCCGAAGGCGCCTAGGGCGCGTACGCCCAGATGAGCTGGATGTGGTCCACCTCGCCGGCTACCAGGGTGATGTTCTGCGGTTGGCTGCATTGGCCATTGGCTGTGCCCGACGCCGCGGGACCACAACCGATGACCGTGTAGCTGCCCGGTGAGAGATTGATATGGAAGTGTCCTGATTTACCCACGTGCTTCTCAAGAACGAGGGGAACGGAGTTGAACTCCACTTCGACTGTTCCGGCCGTGGGATGGAACCCACCAGGGGCTGCCCCACCTTCGAAGCCCAGGTCGCCGACTATGGCGGATTGATGGGCGGGAGTGGTGCCTGCGTGGGCCGGAGCGGACTGTAGTCCGATCAATGCGATGCTGCTGGCGGATAGCGCCAGGGCCAAGTTGGTCAAACGGGACATGGTTCTCCTTTCGCTTTCTATCTTCTGGTTTCAACTTTGCAGGCACCCGACCAAGGTCGGCACTTGTCGATGAAGGTGACCGATCAGGGCTCCGGATCTCGGTGAGGACCCCACCTCGCTGTCAGCAAACAGACCTCACACAGCCACGTTGACGTACTCCACTGCCACGGTGGCTGCCTGAGAGGTGGGCGGGCTTTGCGGGAAGGGCACGAAGGTGACCTGGCCCGTTCCGCCGCAGGGAACATTCAAGGACGTGGGGATCGACTTGGTGACGCCGTACTTTGTGAAGTTCACCTGTCCAGGGCCATTTGCGGCGGGCGGGGGCGCCTCGAAGAATGCGCCGACTGAGGTGGCGTCGTTGCCCGTATAGCCCGAGGTGGAAAGGATCGCCTTTGGCTCGGTCACTTCCACAGTTTGTCCCTTCAGGGGGTGTCCGGTCTGACTCTCGGGCCCAGGGCACACCACCTTGATGATCGCTGGGCTGCCGACGCCGATCGACCCATTGACCAGTCCGTCAAAGTACTGGTGCGGGCCAATCTTGTCATGGGTCGCTGCACCTGCATTTGCTGAGACGGTCGCGGAGGCGGTGAGCGCCAGGCACGCCCCGAGTAACGGAAGTTTCCGATTCACTTCTGCTCCTTCTTCCCGGGATCTCGTATTTCCAAAGCCGGATGCCAGCCAGGTGCCGTCCGCACTTCGCTCCTCTGGCCACGAGTGGTACAACCCTATCGGAATGGGCCGCCCACCAACCACCGATCACGACAACGAGTCATTGGCACATTCCGTTACAGCCAGCAGTTCCCAGTGCCCGTGGCACGACCCGGAAGCGGGAGAGTCCGGTTGTCTTCGCGAACGCGTCACATTGTGAAGGAAGGTCTTGCGAGCGCGCCCCAAGTCGTTCCTGATTTGCGAAAGCCACCGATGACACAATTCGGAGGTGAGGGAGGTGGGGCGCTCTGCCCGGGACCCGGACCAAGATCACGGTTTCCTTGCTCAGCGATGGCCCGTCGCAACCCCACCGATCCAGCCGTCGGTGGTGGCGGTGACCCTATGCGAGGATCTTGGTGAGTGCCAGCGCGCGGGAATTGCCTGTCGAACTGCTGAACCAGCTGACGATCAAGGGCAAGATAGTCATTCCCGTGCAGTATGACGTCCTCGAGGTCACAAAGACCGCTGAGGACGACCACCGGACAAGGAGGCATCCCGGATTCGTATTCGTTTCCCTGGTCTGACGGCTGGCGGCTCCGTTGGTGGATTCTCGGCCCCAGGATCCTCAAGGAGAAGTGCCAGCCCACGGGCACAATTGGGATTTTGGTGCCTTACACCTCCTTGACATGCCTGACGTTGCGAAACTGGCGAACGAGGAGCAGGTGGAGTTCGTGGAGTTCGCCCGCGGCCTGAGCCCGGAGGAATGGTCGGCGCCGTCTAAGCATCGGATGCTGCGGTGCACAAGCTGATCTGTGGCAGGGTGGGTCGGTGGTGACCGATGACTGACGGGAGCAGTCACCGCGTGGGATGGCGTCTGTTCCTCGTCGTTGGCGCCTTCGCCTTCGTGATGGCGGGATGCAGCTCTTCGTCGTCTTCGTCCGTTCCGTCGGTCAAGTACTACGTCTCGCTCGGCGACTCCTATGCAGTGGGATACCAGCCCCTGCCCGCCCCGCACGCGTCCCCCGGGTACACCGCCTACGTGGCCACCGCGGAACATCTGCAGCTGGAGAACTTTGGCTGCGCCGGGGCGACCTCGGCCTCGATCCTCAGCACCAACGGTTGCGCCGGTCACGTGGCCGCGACCGATGCGGTGGCCTATCTCACCACACCCCAGGCCACTTCCGCCGAGGCCTTCATCAGGGCGCACAAGGGGTCGATCGCGCTGATCACGGTGTCGATCGGCGGGAACGACGTGACGAAGTGTGCAACAGTCGCCAGCCCCATCACCTGCTTCTACTCGTCCGTGAGCACCGCTGCCGCCAACATCACGACGCTGGCCAAGGGGTTGCGCTCGGCGGCGGGATCCGGTGTCCCCATTATCGGGCTCACCTACCCCGACGTCCTCCTCGGGCTGTGGGTCCACCCTGCCGCCAGCCCGGACAAAACCTTCGCCTCGCTATCGGTCACGGGGTTCCAAGACGACCTCAACCCCGCCCTCAAGGCCGCCTACACTGGCGCCGGCGCCAAGTTCGTCGACATCACCGCCGCCACCGGGGCCTACACGCCGCTCACCGAGACGACCACCTTGAGCCCCTTCGGGGTAATCCCCGTCGCCGTGGCCCAGGTCTGCACGCTCACCTGGTACTGCGCCGCGGGCAGCATCCACGCCAACACGCAGGGCTACACCTTCATAGGCCGGCAGATTGTGGCTGAGTACTCCAAGTTGCCCCATTCCTGACCGCGCTCGCCGTTTCCGGGGTCGGGGGTGACGGACCGTCGACACGGGCAGGGCGGTTGCGCCCGCAACAGCAGCCGCACCAGCTCCGGTGCTGTAGGGCGCCAAAAACCTAATTGGGCCTCTGGACTGGCACTTCTCGTTGCGACTCGAACATCGTTGAGCGTGGCCTTCTCGCTCCCCTACACCGGGTTGTGTCGGATCCTCGGCCTCGTGGTGTCGTCTCGGCGGACGGAGTCGGACAAGGACATCGAGATCATGGTGCTCCGCCACCAGGTCCGTGT
>Ga0224558_1003798_pt1 | contig 12263 bp, 14 predicted proteins | sample 714S32024metaG_FD_180682 | JGI IMG/M metagenome (GOLD analysis project Ga0224558, IMG submission 180682) | Peat soil microbial communities from Stordalen Mire, Sweden - 717 S3 20-24 | ecosystem: Environmental > Terrestrial > Soil > Wetlands > Peat | place: Sweden: Norrbotten County, Stordalen... | reverse complement strand
AGGAAGTACTCCGAGCGGACCAACCGCCGTATGCGGAAAACCGCACGTACGGTGGTGTGGGAGGGTGCCGGGGCGCAATCCCCGGCACCCGACCCGATCGGCCTGGCGGCACGTGGTGGCGGGCGTGAAAGATGCGTTCTAACCCGCGACCTTTTCCTTCGCAAGCCACACGTCGGCGATTTGATCAATCAATACCTGCAGTTCCTCGAACTTGGCTGGTTTGGCGGCGTAAGAGTTCGCGCCCAGCTCCAGGGCGCGGCGGATGTCCGCGCGAAACGACGAGCCCGCCAGGACCACTACTGGCAGGGTTTTCGTGCTTGGGTTGGTCCGTATCCAGTGCAGCACCTCAAAGCCGTCGAGGCGCGGCATCTTCAGATCGAGCAACACCAGGTCCGGGAATGGGAACTCCTCGCGGTCAACATATGCCTCGGTGCCGCTCAAGTAAGCAATGGCCTGTTCACCGTCGGCGGCATGCTGCAAGGAAAAGGGCGTGCCGCATTTCTTGCTCGCAAGTTTGAATAAGAGGAAGTCGTCCGGACTGTCCTCCACATAAAGGACGGTCTGCAGTGAATGGTGGCTGCTGTCCATAATCGTCAGTCGTGCATCTGCGGCGCAAGTCCGCCCGCTCTCATGCCGAGCAAGCGCACCTCACGCCCTTATGTCCCTTCCTCTACCACCGACGGCGCGAGATTGCCTATGGGGTGAACACCCCATTTCACAGCCGCAGCAACTCCAGCCCCATGATGTCCGGGTTCCCGGCCCTGATCGAACCCAGCAGCTCGCCCCCCGGCTCGGCATCGAGCTGGATGCGGCAACTGGCCGCCGCCGCGCCTTCGAAGATGACATTCTGGACCTCCTCGATGTTGATGCCCGACCGGCGAATCTGGTCCATAACAAACGCCAGCACGCCCACCCGGTCGTAATGGCGCACAACGAGCTGCCACTTCGCCGGCGTGCGCCTGGCCAGGTTGACGCAGTTCAGCACGACGCCGGTCTGGACAAAGGTCTGGATGATGCGGATGGCTTCCTTGGCGATGGCTTCCTGCGCCTGTTCGGTCGAGGCGCCGATATGGTGCGTCCCGCAGAGATTGGGCAGGTCCAGGATAGGGTCGTTAAAGTCGGCCGTAGCCTCGGCTGGCTCGGGGTCGAAGACGTCCAGTCCGGCCCGCAGCTTGCCGCCTTGGAGAACTGCCCGCAACGCCGCCTGGTCCACCACCTCGCCGCGGGAGGTGTTGATGAGGATGGCGTTCGGTTTGAGCAGGGCGAGTCGGGCGGCATTGACAAGCTGCCGCGTGTCGGGTTTGAGCGCCAGGTGCAGCGTCACGATGTCGGCTTGCCGGAACAGGTCGTCCAGGCTGTCGCAACGTTCAACGCCGAGTTGTTGCGCCTTCTCGGGCGTGAGCGAGCGCGACCAGGCGATTGAGCGGAGCCCGAACGCATGAGCGCGGGTGATCACCTCGCGCCCGATCCGGCCCGTGCCGACGACTCCGAGGGTCTTACCGTAAATGCCGTCGGCCTTGGAGAATTCCTTCTTGTTCCACTTGTGGGCGCGCAAGGCGGCGACGTTGTCCGGGATGCGCCGGTCGATAGCGAGCAGCAGGGCGAACACCAACTCCGCCACGGCAATCGAGTTCTTGCCAGGACAGTTGCTGACAAAAACACCGCGGGCACTGGCGGTCTTCACGTCAATCGTGTTAACGCCCGCCCCGGCTCGCAGCACCAACGCCAGTTCGCCGCCAGCCTTTAGCGTATCCGCCGTGACCTGCTTGCTGCGCACGACCAGGATCTTATAGGGGGCAATCAGCCCCGGCAGCTCCTCGGTCTTGGCCGTTGGCTTGTAGGTAACTTCGCAGCCGAGTTGGTTGAGCTGGGCGATGTGAGCTTCGGAGAATTTGTCGGCGATGAGAGTCTTCATGTGTGTGCGCCTTTCATGCCAATAGTGAAACAGAGCCGCCCGGAGCGCAAGCGCCATCGCTTGACCGCGCGGTAAACCGGCGCAGGACGGATTTCTTCCAAGCAGGCCCGATGTGGTCCTGGGTATGCCTCCGAGACGCCAAAGGCGTCACTCATACCAGCCCAGGGCATTCGCCCTGGGTTCATCGCCCCGAACACGATTTCCAGCGCTGAAGGCGCGACTCATCCTTCCTCCACACCAAGCAACCGCCTCTATGCTATGAAGCAGGCCGTTGGCCTGCACTGGGAAAACGGGGCCATGAACCCAGGGCGAATGCCCTGGGCTGGTATGAACCAGGCCGTTGGCCTGAAAGGAACGGCGTTTCTCCCCAAGCCCGGATTGGGCAGCAGGGTGGAGGCTATATGAAAATCTGGGTGGCTGCTTAACTCAAGTGCCCCCAAGGGATAGTGTCTGAAGAGCGTGAATGTATGTGTCAAAACCACAATCTGCGGGATGCGCTTGAGTCAAGCAGCCACCCAGATATGAAAATGTATATACTTCCCATCTACGAAAGGCGCCCCAATCCTGCCCTATCGCGGCTGTTGAAGAAACTCGTCCTGCGCCCGCGGTAAACCCCGGTCCATTCAAACTCAACCGAAGTCTTCGGCTAGGAGCGCAAATCGCTCATGGTCCTTCCAGCGGCCATAGATCTTCAGATAGCGGCGTGAATAGCCCTCTCGCACAAAGCCGCACTTTCTTGCCAGGGCAATCGAGGCGTGGTTTCCTGGCTGAATGTTGGCTTCAAGCCGGTGGAGCTTGAGCTTGCGGAAGGCATGATGGAGCACGAGCTGGGTCCCCTCGTACATCAAGCCTTCCCCTAAACGGGGCAGAAAACTGTAGTACCCGAGAAACGCATTGTGGAAGGCACCACGAATCAGGTTGTTTAGATTGATGACCCCAACGATGCCCCCAGTGTGGCGGTGGATGATTAGAAAGCCCCGATGGGACTCCGATGAGACGCGCTCCACATAGCTGGCAAATGCCTTGGGAGTGGCCGGTGGTGAAACCCAAGGGTGATGAAGGGCTCGACTGCGGCGTACTGCAGAGAGAAATGCCCGACCGTCACCAAGAGTTGGTGCTCTGATTGTAACACGCGCCTTCGAGAGCTCTTGCATAGGCTACGAGCCGCAGTTGATGTTCCATTTGTCTCTGAGCGAAACGGCTGACTCCCGTTCGCCGCAGGGTCTTGTTCCGCCTTATTTAAGGCCGAGTTTCTCACCATTGGCAAGCAAGGCCAAGGATTCCTTGAGACGCCTTGCTCTGGTCTCAGGCCTTTTCGCGGTGACGATCCAGCCAATAAAATGCTTCCGGTAAGTCGGAGCCAGCCCTTCAAGGAAATCCCTTGCCTTTCTATTCTCTGCAAGGGCCTCTGACAATTCCTGGGGTATGTCCATGCTGATCACGGGGCGCGGGTCCTTCTCCCAATTGCCCGACCTTTTCGCCGCCTCGACCTTCGCCAGGCCGAACTCTGTCATCCTGCCTTCTCTGATGATCTTCTCCACTCGCATTCTGTTTGAGGCCGACCACCTGCTGCCTTCCCTCCTTGGGGTGAATTTCCTGCAGTACTTGTCGTCATCGATTCTCCTGATAGTACTGTCAATCCAACCGAAGCACAGGGCTTCCTCCACGGATTCCTCATACTGAAGTGAGGGTTTGCCCGTCTCCTTCTTGTAGAACACGAGCCAGATTCCATCCTCTTCCTTATCGTGATTCGCAGCCAGCCACCGTCGCCATTGGCCTCGGGTTGAAACGTGGACTTGCTTCATGCAGAACGGAAAAGGTGAGCGATGGCGGCCGCTGCACGCGCCCGACAGGGCGAACGGCGCTCACCCGCAGCTACGTGTTCCGCTGATTTAGACCGCTGCGGATTGTATTCAAGATGGCGAGCCCCCTCGCTTTCCCTCAGGCGAGTCGCTTTCGATACACGTTCTGAGTCTTCGTATTCGCATAATCAAGCGCCACATAGAAACCATGGCTCTCCGCACGTTTCACATTGCTGCGCACCACAATAGCCGACGCGCCCATCCGGATAGCCCACGACTCCGCATATTCGACCAGCAACCGCCCGATACCAAGGCGGCGCATCTGCTTCGTGGTAACCAATCCGACGATCTCTACGCGGAAACCCGACTCCAGAGCCTCGGAACTGTGTGCCTGCAGCCAGCCGCATATCTCCCCGCTGTCGGATTGCGCTATTGCGACGAGGTAGTCGCTCCGGCCAGCCAGCCGCGATAGCCGTTCGCGCGTGATGTCCTTATCTGCCGCATAACCCAACTCTCCCACCAAGGGCGCGATTGCCTTTGCGTCTTCCTCGGTCGCCGCCCGCACTGAAACCCCAATGCTCCTCATGCCGGACGAAACCGGTCAGCGGTGCCGGGCGAGGGAGAATAGTAAAAAGCAGGCCGCAACGCAGCGGTCGCTGCCCCGCCCTCGTTCGGCGGTTTGGGAAAAGGCTCTGTCATTTGTCCGACCACACCGCAAGCTGATTGCCCGCAGGATCAACATATTCAAAGCGCCGTCCTCCAGGAAAGGGGAAGATATCCTTCACAATTCTGCCCCCTGCCTTGATGACTCGCGCCTTAGTTGTTTCAAGGTCCGACGCGAACAGCACCACCAGGGGTGCAGGAGGGCGATGAGACGGATCCGAGTTGATGCCGGAGGCGATTCCGCTGCCTTGGGTGTCCACATAGTTGTCGGCCCAATCTTGGAACGACCATCCAAACACTTCGCTGTAGAACATCTTGCTCGCTCGAAGAGCTGCAGCCGAGGGGGCTGGGAACTCGACGTAATCTACTCGGTTTTCTTTTGGGTTGTTGGTCATAAATGGGGTTGCGGCCGCGTCTTCCATGCCGTCAAGACCTTCTCAATCAGCGCATCCAGCTCCGGTTTGAGGTTCTGCTGGTCGGGATGCTCCCGCAGCCAGCACACGGACTCGCGGACGCCCTGGCGGAAAAGGGTGCAGCAGCGAAACTCAGGAACGAAGCGCTTGATCTTCGAGTTGTCGAAGACGCCGGGGTGGGCCTTGTCACCTTTGAGCGTGCCGGTCATCTGCGGCGCCACCTGGCAGATGAAATCAGTCGGCACCTTCACGATCTGGGGAGACTGCACCCCCAGGGCCGCCGCTATCTCGGCATAGATCTGGTTCCAAGTCAGCACTTCGTCGCTGGTGATGTGGAAGGCCTCGCCGATGGCCTCGGCCCTGCACAGCAGGCCGGCCAGCCCGACGGCGAAATCGGCGGCAGTCGTCAGTGTCCAGGGGCTCTGGCCATCGTCGTGCACGTACACCGGTTTGCCCTGCTCCAGCCGCGCCGCAAAGGTATAGCTCCCGCTTGAGACGGCGTTCGGAATCCACCGCTTCGAGTAGGTGTGGGACGGGCGAACAATCGTCAGCGGGAAGCCGGTGTCCTGTCGGCGCTGCTGGAGCCACTGCTCGCAGGCCAGCTTCTTCTGGGCGTAGTCCCACCACGGGTTGCCGAGCGGCGCGTCCTCCGTCAGCGGCAAATTCCGCGGCGGCCTTGCATAGACGACAGTGGAGCTAATAAAGACATATTGCCGCACCGCGCCCTGGAAGAGCTCGTAGTCCATCTGCACATCCGGCACGTCGTAGCCGAGGAAGTTGAGCACCACGTCGGGCTCCACTCCCTTGAGGGCCGCGCGCATGGCTGCCAGGTCCTTGCGGTCGGCCCGGATAGCTCGATATTCGGAGGGCACCGCCGTCTGGCCCCGGCTCAGGACAAGGATTTCGTGCCCGCGCCCGTAGAGCAGCGCGGCACACTCGGCTGAGATGTTGCCAGTGCCACCGATGAAAAGGATCTTCATACTCTAGTTTATTCCTCCGTGATCACCGACAACTCCGCCAGCGAGGCGTAGGGTTTGGCCGGTTCAAAGCTACTGACGGCGATTAACTTCAAGAACTTCGCTGCCGCCGGCCTGGCGAACTTGATGGTATGCAGGCTGTCGTCCTCCTTAAACATGCCTTGCACCACCGGCGGCCCCCAGTCCTTCCCATCGGCACTCACCTGGACGGCGTAGTTCTTGATCCAGCCGTTGTGGTTGCCGTCCTGGCGCGGCAGGCAGGTGAGGCCCGCCACGAGCACCGGCTGGGGAAATGCCACAACGAGTTCATGCGGGAACTTCGGCGCCGGCTCATCCCACGGCGTGTGCCACATCGTGTCCGGGTCACCGTCCATCGCGTTGGCGGCGGGATGGTCTCCTTCTTCGCTGTCGGCGCGGATCGTCGCGCCGAGTGCCTTCAGCTTGTTGGTGAGCTTCGGCATGAACAGCTTATCCAGCAACTCGTCGCTGAACTCCTGGGCCGGCTTAAACGCCTCTGATCCCACGTAGGCATAAAGACTCGCGAGCAATTGCTTCGCGGCCGGGTCCTTCGTCATTGCCGGCAAATCGAATCCGCACGCAAGCAACTGCCCACGACCGGCGCGCCCCTCGAACACTACGCCGAGCTTGTGGTTGCGGGCGAAGTTATCAATCACCTGGAGCACCGGGCGGTACGCGGGCGGTGTGTCGTCGAGGATGAATAGTCGCGAGCGTTGCATCAGTTCGTACCACTGCCAGTCGCTGTGGAAGTCCGTGGGAAACTGCGCGAAGAGCGGATGCGCCGGGTCGCACAGCAGGCTCATGGTATTCGGCTTCTGGCTCGGGAACCAGACGGGGCTCCAGAACACCGGCAGGAACTGGCCCCTCATGGATTGCGCTACGTTGCCGGAGGATGCGAAGAAAACGACCCTTTTCCCCTCGGCCAGCGCCGCCTTCGCCGTCTCCCACTTCTCGCAAACGACCAGCTCCGCGGGCGGCTTGGGGGCGATGTTTGCCGGGTACACCCAAATGTCCCAGTCGTTGCCAAACTCTGTCCCTGGCAACGACACGGTCACGGTCAGCTTAGCCGGCGCCGCGGCTTTCGCCAGGGACGCGCTGAACGCGCCCAGCGCCGTCAATCTGCCGGTTGGCACGTTCACCGCCGGCAATTTGCCCGATGCCACCTCGCGGCCTCGCTCATCCTTGATTGTCCACATTGGCTGGGCGTTGGCGATGTCAGCGGGGCCGTAGTGCGCCAGATCCGCCGTCGCTTCGAAAGGTTCGTCCACCATGTAGGTGCGCTTGGGCATCCGCAGCAGCGGCACCGTCGGCCCGCAGAACCGGCGGAACGCTGCCGGCGTAATGAAACCCTTCGAGTCCCAGAAAGGATCGAGAGGCCCGATCAGGGCGGTGCCTTGGTTCGGATAATCGTGCAAGTCGAGCAATGAAAAGCCGGCATAGCCCGGGGTGCGCAGCAGCACTTCGATCTCCTCCTTGTAGAGCCGCACCGCGAAGCGCCCTGAGGCTTGCTCGTATTCAGGCGCGAGGTCGAGCAGGTGTTTCTTATCCAGGTCGTCGCGGATGAGCTCGAAGTTCTTCGCCGCCATCACGCCGGCGTATTTCTTCATCTCGTCGAAGTCCGGGAAGAACATCCACTGACCGATCTCGTGGCCGACGATGGGCCGCGCGTCACTGCCCACGATGCCACGCAAGTCTCGCTGCGTGCCCACGCCGGGGATTCCGCGGCCGTCGGCCAGCTCGGTCCACTGGCGGTTCGTAGTCGTCTGCGCGCAGGACGCCGACGAGTAGAGATGCCGCGGGTCGCGCTGGATCAGCATCTCAACCCAGCGTGTGAGCAGCTCGTCCTTGCCGCCGTACTCGTTGCCGAGCGTCATGGTGCAGAATGATGGATGGTTGCCGTAGGTGTCCACGATCCGCTTGAATTCGGTCTCGATGAAGGCGTCGCGGGCCGGGTCCGCCCCGGCCTCCACGTTCGCTTGCGGCCCTTCCGCCTGGATCATGATTCCCTCGATGTCCGCCGCCGCAAAAGCCGCCTCGGGCGGGCACCACGAGTGGAACCGGATGAAGTTCAAGCCATACGACTTCATGATCCGGTAAATCCGCTGCCAGGCCGGCACGTCCGTCGGCGGATAGCCGGTCAATGGCCACACCGAGCATTCCAGCGTTCCCCGCAGAAACACCGGCCTGCCGTTTAACGTGAATTGTGTCCCTTTTGCCTTGAACTCACGCATACCGAACCTAACGGTGCGTTCCTCGCCGCCGAACTTCACGGTCAGCTCGTTCAGATTCGGCGCAAACTCGTCCCACAGCTTCGCGGCGCTCATGTCCACTTCTGCCTCCGCCACGCCGCCCTTGGCATCCCAGGCAGCGTCCACGCTCTTCGCTCCCACGCTCAACGCTCCACGACCTCCTTGGCCGGTCGCGTTGCCGATGCGCACTCTTACCAGAGCGGTTCGCTTTGCCAGGTTCGGATATACTTGTATATCTTCGATCCACACCGGCGGCGTGGCGGCAAGTTCGATCCGCCCCACGATGCCGTTCATGTTGCCCCAGGTGCCACCGAAAAGCGCCGAGACGAAGGGGCCGAGATTGAGTTTAACGGTGTTGTCCACGCAGATCGTGAGCCGGTGCTTGCCCGGCGTCACGCTCGCCCCGAAATCACAGACATGTGGCGCAATCAAGCTGTCCTGGGCGCCGATCCGCTTGTCATCGAGCCAGACCGTGGTAACCCACCGGCAGCGTTCCAGGAACAATGTCACCCGTTTCCCCTGCCATGCCGTGGGTATTTCGATATCTCGCTGATACCACGCCGACCCGGCGTAATCGTATATGCGGTACGGCCCGTCGAGCGCGGGCGGCTTCGTGTTCTTCGGCCCGAGGCCGGCGTCGTCCATCGTCCCGGGCAAGTGGATCTTCCCTGGCAACTCCCGGGCATACGATTCCGCGTTAGTGCCGGCGATTTCAAACCGCCATTCGCCCGCCAGGGAAATGGATTGGTCTGGCACCGCTGCAACGGACAACGCCAGGGATGCGGCAAATGCGGAGCACGACGCAGTCAGGACGCGATTCCAGTTCTTCATTCAGTTTCTTCTTGGACCGGCATTGGCTGACCGTTTACGATGGCTAGCCATCGCTTTCGAGAATTTGTCCTGGCGCCTCGACCAAGCGATGGGGCAGGTCCCGAGCACCGTGCATCAAAGGCCATGCCTGAAGTGCTTGCTCTGTGGAGCGATAGAATACCAGAAGCTTGTCAAAGGGAGGTTCCGCGCGGAAGGAGCACAGGCCTCGCAGCAGCGGATGTCGGAAGCGCCGGAGCGATCCCATATCGGGCTGCTTCTCAAGCTTGGCCAGTGTCAATTCAACTGCCGCCAGGAACCGCCATGCTACTTCCTCTCCCGCCTCATCTACGTACCAGGCAAACTGGCTGGTAACATCCGTCTCGAAAAACTGGGATTTCTCAACCGGCAGACTCATCCGCGCTTGTCACGGACGATTCGTTCGCAGGCGTGGCGCATTTCGGTTGCCGAATACGGCGTGAAAGGACCATGGGCGGCCTTGAGCAATTCCGCCTCCAGTTCAGGACTTTCCTCCTCCTCACCCTGAGCAACCCGGGGTTCCAACGCAACCTGCTTGTTCCCGTCAGTCACCACGATCAACTCGCCGCCACACGCCTCAGCAATGAGCTGTCCAAGCTGGTGTTGAGCTTCCTGCACTGTAACCGCTTTCATGCCGAAACCTTACCTCGATGGGTTGGACCTGGCAAGGGTGTTGATCCCGCAACTACGGGTGAAACCGCCCCCCCCGCCAGAGCGCTTTCGCGGAACGGCAGAAGCGGACCAAGATTGACGGGTAAAACTACTACCTCGACCAAGCCGTGCGCCGGACACGAGAGCTGCTGGCGGAAAGGAAAAGGCCTTGCTGTTATGGCAGCCGGTGGCGCTTCTGGCATCGTAGCACATCCGCCGATGAATATCGCAAATGCGACGAAGGCTTAGACCGGACAATTCATTTATGCCACACATTCCGCCGCGAGGCGCCAGAACCTGCCATGCTCCATGCGTTCAAGCTATGGCTGACCCGTTTAGGGTGCCCCGTGTTCGTGCCAGCACCCCGCGGCGCGGCACCCGGGGCCAGAGTAGCGCAGCTCTCTCCCGACAGGTTACGCGGAGGGCTCGCAGGTTTTTCTTCGGCGCCATTCGCGTCCCTGTGCCAAACCCCACAGACGAGTCCAACCGTTGCGATCTGAGGCAGGAAACGCCCAGAAGGCCTTGGAAACCACTATACCTGGGGTTCTTCGGATGAGGCCGGCCCCAATAGATAGTGTGCTTGGGCCGGTCCGGTTTTCCGGTGCCCGGACCCCCTTCCCGTCAGCAGTGTACTCTGTGCTTCCCCTCCGCGCTCTGACCTCTGACCTCTGTCCTCTGGTTTCAGCTTTTCCCCCCGCCTCCCCACGCCGAATTGTGCTGAAGCTTTGCTCTGACCCCGATTCAGCCACGTCTTCCCCGGCCTCCGCCTGCCCGTCGCACCGCTCTTGGCCGGCGACACCGCCAAAGACCTGGCGGCATCGACGGGCCATGAAACCAGTGTCAAAGGTGAGGACACCGGTTAGAAGTGTCACTTGGAAGGACTGACTTGAACGTTTCCGAAGTAGCGGTGCGGAAACCCGGTCATCTTCTTTATCACAGTATCAGTGTGCCACAACTCCACCTCTTCACATTGAGCAGTCGCGGCCAGCAGCCGGTCTGCCGGGTCCTTATGGCTCCAAGGCCAGAGGACCGATTGCCGGGCAATGGGCACCGTCACAGGCAAGATCGTCCAGGACGGCAAGGCAAAGTCCAACCATGAATCCGGGTTGTCGGGAACAACTCCCTTCTGCCACAAGCGGAACAGCTCAATAACCGACACGGGAGACAGGCAGCGCTCAGTGTCAGCGCGCGAAAGAACCCGCTCGACATTGCTCGGAAGCGGCAGGCGGCGGCAGAATTTGATGAATACGTTGGTATCCGCCAGAATCCTCATGCCCAATCCTCCATGACGGGCGCCTGCAAATCGCCGTAACGCTCAGGATCGTCCGGGACTTCCGCGCGCCATGGCGACCCGGTCTGCCGGTACGCGGACAATACCGCCTTTGGCTTGCCGTGTGACGTGAAAACAACCTGCGCGCCTGCCTCCACCTTCTTTAACAACTGACAAAGGTCAGTCCTGCCTTCCCCTATTGGAACTGAAATTGTTCTCATGGGCAGAAATTTGCACATATCACACCCGCTTGCAAGCCCCTTTTATCCCCCACTCGACTGGCGTGCAATGCGATCGGCATGTACGTGGCGGTGAAAGTCATTGACCGGGACAAACTCGACAATACTGAGTGTTACGAGCGCGAATTTAAGGGGATTAGCGATTATATGCCAATTTCGCTGGATCACCCGGGCCTGGTGCGCGTGCTCCACGTTGGCCGATACGATGAGGCAGGGTTTTATTACTACGTGATGGAGCTGGCGGACGACGAAACTCGAGGCCAGCATGTTGAACCCAAGGGCTATTTGCCACGCAACCTCGCCAAGGATTTGAAAAAGCATCTGCGGCTCCCATTGGGGGAATGTGTTGATCTGGGCTTGGCACTCGTCTCGGCGCTCGACTACCTGCATTCAAGAGGTTTTGTTCATCGGGATATCAAGCCGTCCAACATTATCTATGTGAAAGGCTCAGCGAAACTCGCGGACATCGGGCTGGTGACCGAGGCAAACCGTGCGGACATGAGTATCGTCGGCACACCCGCTTTTATGGACAAGGCGCTCCAGGGAAAGGTTGCTGGGGATCTGGTGAGTTTGGGCAAGGTGCTTTACGTCAGCGTCACCGGATGTCCGGTCGAGAGGTTTCCGCATCTGCCCTCTGACCTGGAGAACGAGTTGGAAGGCGGGCCGCTTTCCCAGTTCAGAACGATCATTTTCCGGGCCTGCCAGCTTGAATCGTTTCAACCATACCGCTCAGCAAGGGAAATGGAATCTGATCTGGTACGGTTACATCAGGAGACTTCGATGAAGGTAAATCCGGGCGCAGACCGAGCGCCAAAGGGGCTGCCCGGTTCTGCCTGACCTGCACGATTCTCCGCGTGAAAAGCAGAACTGGGCTTGTTCCTACCTCGCCGTTGGCGACACTTGCTAGGTCAGTTGAAGAAAAAGCCCAACAGACGCAAAGAACGGTGATTCGGGTTGCCCGCGAAGACGTGGTCCGACACTTCTATCTGGAAAAGCTGACCCGCGCGGATAAAGTCGCGGGTCAAGTTGATGTCGGCCCGAGACGGTTGCCGGTGCGCCACTCGACCAGCCAGGCGAACCCGTAACGGTTGGCCTGGGTTTCGTAAGGGATCAAGAACATACTAAAGTACCATTAAAGGCTGAATCGTTATATCCCACCATGGCAGGTCGTCTGAATGCGACAGCCGCTTTTCAAGCTCCTGCTTTTCTTTGCCGCAAAG
>Ga0224558_1003797_pt1 | contig 12265 bp, 16 predicted proteins | sample 714S32024metaG_FD_180682 | JGI IMG/M metagenome (GOLD analysis project Ga0224558, IMG submission 180682) | Peat soil microbial communities from Stordalen Mire, Sweden - 717 S3 20-24 | ecosystem: Environmental > Terrestrial > Soil > Wetlands > Peat | place: Sweden: Norrbotten County, Stordalen... | reverse complement strand
GCTGGTGGTGAGACCGTACTGGAAGTAAATGGTAGTGCTCGCCCCGTTTGGGTTGACGTAGCTGTTCAACTGGGCTGACGTGGAGGTGATCGAACTGGCGGCTTGGGTTGTAGCGGTCGGTGCTGCGGCGGAAGCCGGTTGTGAAACGGCGAAAACAAACAGGGCAAAAAGAGAAGCTGCGATTTTAGGTAGTGTTTTGGTTCTCATGGTTTTCCTCTCTGAGCAGGCCCTTGGTCCGGAACTAAAGGGGCGCGAACTCAACGCGCCTCAGTTGCAGGCACCGCCAGGCGCCTTCCACAGAAACACGCCAAGCCGCGCCCGATTGGGCGCGCGCCTGGACGGTTCTGTGGGATAGAAACTGGCGGTTTCGCAACTGAACCGTAGCCAAGGGCTACGCAAAATGGTTTTGTGTTAGGTCTTTTACATTATTGATGACAGAATTCCTGAACGAGCGCGATTTTCGCAGTGCAGAGGGACGTTTGCAAGACTTATCTTGCACAGGTGACTAGACAAGTATTGCTGGTGTGAAAACAATAGACGGCCAGATGGCCGCACGGTTGGCAGTTTGGGAGGCGTCCGGGCGCCTTGCGCGATGGGCCGGCCTAACGCGACCAATGCCGTTTACGCGATTCAGGCCGTTGGCGCAACCAAGACCGGAAACTACTCCGTGGTCGTGACCAGCTCGGCGGGCAGTGTGACGAGTTCCAATGCGTTGCTGACGGTGATTGTCCCGCCGACGCTGGCCTTGCAATTGTCGGCGGGCTATCCGCTGCTGAACCTGAGTAGCATGTTGAGCAGCAACTTCGTCGTGCAATACAGCACCAATCTGGCGGGCACCAACTGGGTAAATCTGCTTTCCTTGACCAACTTGCCGTTCAGTCCGTATCTGTTCCTTGACCCTGCGGGTGACGGGGAACCAGCGCGGTTCTATCGGGCGTTTATGCAGTGAGTGAGTTGAGGGTAGGGGGGAGTTAACAGCGAAGACGGGAAGGCGCGAAGATGAAGCGGTTGCCGAGGCGGGAAGTTACGGTCGGATTTGCGGGGGTTGAGGGAGTAGGTGCAACCGCTTTCAGGGTTGGGGGCCTTATCCGATGTTTCCCCAGCGTAGGCCCGCCGCCCCTTTTTTCCTGGCGGTCCAACGCTGGGCTGAGTGACACAATCCTTTCAGGATTGAATTGACGCGGCGCCGGTGACGGTGAATCAGCGCGGTTCTTTCGGGCGTTCATGCGGTGATGGGGGGCGGGGCAATCATTGGAGTCGTTGAGGGTTGAGGGTTGAGGGTTGAGAGTGGAACAAGAGTCCGCGAAGTCCTGAAGCTTGCCCATAGCCTCGCCAGTTCTTCCCTTTGGTGGCGGAGTCGTTCGAGTGAAAGGGTTGTCCAATCAAACTAGCGCCAGCTCCTTTTGAATGGCGACCCACCCCAGAAAACGACCAAGAAAGATCCGCTGCCAGCCGGGGCCTTGACGGCAGACCCGCCCGGATGCTGAACCGGTGAGGAATTCGCGCCCACCCGCCCGCAACTGGCCGACGCTCGCGCAAATCGCGGATGATTCTGCCTCTCCTCCCGTCCATGCAACGATGTGACGATTTCGCACCACCTCATCCTTCAGATGCGGCATCCGCGAGGGGCATTGTGCACGCTGGACTTCCGAAAAGCTGAGTTTGCCACATTTCCAACCGGTGCTACACTGCCCACATGAGCGCAATCGAAATGGTCATTGAGAAGGTGAAACAACTGGACGAGGCGCATGCCCGGCAGTTGCTGACCTGGTTGCAGGGGCAGGAACACGCAACGGCGCCGGCTCGGCAGCCGGCAGGAGCGCTGGCGATGCTGGGTTTCGCCCGGCGCTTTCGGCCTGCACCTCGCACCACCGCCGATTGGATGGATGAACTCCGCGCCGGAGAGCATGAGTGATGGCCTGGGTGGTGGATACGTGCCTTCTGATTGACGTCGCCGAAGCCGACCCGACGTTCGGCCTGGCATCAGCCAAGCTCCTGGACCTCAAACGCGCGGAGGGTCTTACGATTTGTCCCGTCACCTACGTTGAACTTGCGCCGGTGTTCAATGGCGATCAAACCGCTCAGAGGGAGTTTCTGTTCAACCTCGGTCTGACTTGGACCGAAGCCTGGACTCAGTCGGACACCGAGGAAGCGCACCGTGCCTGGCATCGTTACGTCGCCGCGCGCCGCACCGCCAGAGTTCCGAAGCGCCCGCTGGCGGACATTTTGATCGGCGCCTTCGCGTCGCGTTGCGACGGAATCCTGACCCGCAACGAAAGCGATTTTCGGACGGTGTTTCCGAGCCTGGTCATTGCAGCTCCGTGACAGTCAGCCCATGCTGAAGGGGCTTTGGACGGCGCCATGCCTCAGCAAACGACCAGGGAATATCCGCTGCCAACCGGGGCCTTGACGCCAGACGCGCCCGGATTGAACGCTGACGCACCTCGCGTAATAGCCGCGAAAAGGAACCCGCCCGGCTGCTGAAAAACGGCCAACTCGACGCCAACTGCAATTCTGTCCTGCTGCTAGTATCCTCATCATCAGCGCCCGGCGCGCCGGAAGACGAGAACGAAAGAGCTATGAAGAAAGCAACTGGCAAAGCAGCCGAACCGGAAATGCGGGCGGAATATGATTTCTCACATGGCGTTCGTGGCAAGTATGCCCGGCGCTATGCCCAGGGCGCAAACGTGGTCGTGCTCGAAGCTGACGTGGCGACGGTATTCCCCAAGGCCGAGGCGGTGAACGATTCATTGCGCGCGCTGGCGGGCATCATCCGCCGACAGCACAAGGCGCTCGCGGGCAAGTAAGGTTGTTGCCCCAATCGCCCGCTGGCTGAGTCGGCCCCTGTAGAATCTGCCCAACTGCCTAACCAAACGGCCCGCCTGTCCCCGGGAAAGAGAGGCTTTTTTGTGAATGGGCAATGGTATGAGCCGCATCGGGGTTACTTGGGGTTCAGCGAAAGGCAATCACGCCGATACCCGCCCTCCACAACGCGGGCCGACGTGCGGACGCCATGCGCTCCCTGTCTTTGTCACTGGCGGTGCCTGCCCGCACGCTTTCTGGCTTGAAAAAGTAGGGCGGGCGTCCCGCCTGCCCCTGGAGTTTGGAGGAGGTCGCCGCCCCCAGGGAATTCCCCGGCGACTTCCGGCTACCGTCTGGCAACCCTTTGGGTTGACGGCTCAAGAATGTCCAGCGTCCAAGGGCAGGCGGGACGCCTGCCCTACTTTGCGGAAGTGTCTTGGCCACTCGGCACGGACACGCGGCGGCTACGCCGCAGCCAGCGAAGGCAGCGGATGGAGGGTGGGGGATGGAAAAGCCCGCTTTCGCGGGGATTCTTCCGCGCGGACTAGGAATCTTGCCGGCAATGCCCGCTTTTTCGATGTTCGACTCGATATGCTCGCCGTCGATAACATTTGGCTCAAAGCCACCCTCAGGCCACCCTGAGGCCATCTGGTAGCCAACCGGTAGGCACCCCGAAGCCACCCTGAGGCTACCCTGAGGCTACCCTGAGGCTACCCTGAGGCTACCCCCGGGCGAAGGCAGAATGATGCATGCAGAATGCAGAATGCCCGGAAGCGGCACTCCAGGGTCCGCGTAAGGCCAGGCTCAAGCCAAGGACATGCAGGGCGCATGCGAGGTTCGTGTGAGGTACAAGCCAGATGAAGGTCCCGTCCAGGCACGGCCGATACCAGGGCAAGGCGCCGGGAAGGCGTGGACGCTGGCCCCGGTTTGTATCGGGCTCGAGTCTGCCGCAGTCAGCCTTTACGCTCAGCTTTCGCCGTGGCTTTGATCGGGCTGCGGGCGGAGATTGCGACCGTTCGTATCCTGGCTGCCGGGGGTTCTTCTCGTCGCTTTCCACGAACGAAAAGGCTGGCTGAGCTGTCTCAGGCAGCGAATATCAGGGCGATGACAGAGACACTGGAATTGCGGGTCCACGGCGACGCTGCACTGCCGACGCTGGTTTATCTGCCGGGTCTGCACGGCGATTGGACGCTCGTGGGCAGCTTCCGCCGCGCGCTTGGCGGGCAGGTGCGCTTTGTGGAGGTGACCTACCCGCGCACACTCACGTGGTCGTTGGAGGATTACGCGAAGGGGGTCGAAGCGGCGCTGGCCGCACAGGGAATCGTCCGGGGGTGGTTACTGGGCGAGTCGTTCAGTTCGCAGGTCGTGTGGGCCCTGGTCGCCAGGGGCCAGTTCCAGATCGAAGGGGTGATCCTCGCCGGTGGTTTTGTGCGGCACCCGATGCGCCGAGGCGTGCGGCTGGCGGAACGCCTGTGTGGCGGCATGTCGCTCAGACTGCTGACGGGCATCCTGTTTGGTTATGCGAGGGTGGCGCGCTTTCGCTTCCGCCACGCGCCGGATGTGCTGGCGAACATCAATGAGTTCATCGCCCGCCGCACGGAACTGGATCGTCAGGCGGCTGCGCACCGCCTTCACCTTATCGCGCAGAACGACCCCCGCCTTATTGCCGGACAGGTGACCGTGCCGGTCTATGCTCTTAGCGGGCTGGTTGATCCGGTCGTGCCCTGGTTTTGGGTGCGGCCGTGGCTGAAGAGGAACTGCCCGCGCCTGCGCGATTACCGAATCATCTGGGGTGCCGATCACAATGTGCTCGGCACCGGTTCCCGGGCCGCGGCGGAGCAGGTCTTGCGTTGGATGGGCGAGAAACAACCGCACGGGTAGCCGCGCGTGACGGGCACTTCATTTGCTGGCGGACAAACAGCGCCCGGCCGGCTGCCGCTCGCGTAATCGCAAGGCTTCGCGGGCGCGGATCAAGGTCCAGACCTCCTGAGCCAGTTGCTGGGACGGGAGCTGAGCAAGGAGCTGGTGTGTGCGTCCTCCCCATGATCCTCAGCTTGACGGACGGCCCCCTCTCCCTATCCCTCTCCCCCTTGGAGGGGGCGAGGGTGCCGTTCAGAGCGGGTGAGGGGAGATGGGTGGCCGCACCCGGTTTCCAGGGGCTAGGATGTCTAAAGCTGCTTCGCTTCAGCCCACCGCGCCAGGAGCCACAGCAAATCCGAGAGCCGGTTCAGGTAGGTCACGATCTCCGGGTTGTCGAGCTGGCCGGCGTCCTGTAACGCGCAGGCGCGCCGCTCCGCGCGCCGGCAGACTGTCCGCGCCAGGTCAAGCGCCGCCGATCCGGTGTTCGCGCCCGGCGTCGCCCAGCCTTTAGCGGAGACGTTCGCCGCCTCCAGTTCCGCAATCCACTTCTCCAGCGCGGCGGTCATGGCCGGGGTCACCAGCGAGTGGCCATCCTTCACGTAGCGCGGCAAGTCATCCACCGCCGTGGCCAGTTCGCCCATGAGCAGCACCAGGTCCTTCTGGATCGTCGGCAGGCGCTCACGCAGGAGATCGTGTGCGGCGGCAGCGCGGGCCAGGCCGAGGGCGGCATTCAACTCGTCCACAGACCCGTAAGCTTCCACGCGAGGATGGCACTTGGACACCTGCCGGTTGTACATCAATGCCGTCATGCCCCGGTCGCCGCGCTTGGTAACGATGCTCATGAGGCGCTAGAATCGTCGAAGCGCTGAAGGGTTACAAGGGGAAGTAGGGCTACGGCTTGCCGGGGGGCTGCATGAACGAACCCCTCTCCCCAGCCCTCTCCCCGCTCGTCCCTCGCGGAGAGAGGGAGCCAGCGCGCACTCCTGTGGTACGTCCAAGGTGCGCCGTTTCTCAGGTTTACGTCGTCGGCTCCACTGCCCGTTTGTAGGCGAGCAGGCCCTCGACGATGGCTCGCGCCATCTTTTGACGGTAGGCCGAAGTGAAGATTTTGCGCCCCTCCGCAGGATGCGACATGAAACCAGCCTCGATCAACACTGCTGGCATCACCGCGTCGCGCAGCACGGCAAAGCGCGCCCGGCGCACTCCACGGTCCTCGACGGCGAGGGTTCGCGTCAAAGCTTTCTGCACCTGGTAGGCCAGGAACAGGTTCAGGTCGTTGTGCCGATTGCCGGGGAACGCACCCGCGCCTGCGCCTTCCCCGCGCGCATTGGTGGAACTCGCGCCCACTGGCGTCAAGCAATACACCTCCGAGCCTTGCACGGAGTTGCGCGCGGTGTCGGCGGCATTGAAGTGCAGACTGACAAACAGGTCCGCGCTGCGGCGCTTCGCCAGCTCCGGGCGCGTCGGCAGCTCGATGAACGCGTCCGTGCTGCGCGTCAGCGTGACCTTGAACCCGGCGCGCGTCAGTTGGGTGCGCAGCTCCTGCGCCAGCAACAGTGTGTGTTGCTTCTCCTGGTTCGAGCCGACCCGGTTGCCGGGGTCTTTGCCTCCGTGGCCCGGGTCGAGGCAGATGGTTCTGATCCTGGCGCCCGGCTGACCTCGCGGCGGAGACAGCAGCGGGCGTAGCGTCAGGTTCACATCAAGCTGTGCCAGGCAAACCGCCCCGTTGCGCGCCACCACCGGGAACAGGAGCCAGACCGCGACCCCATTGATCTGGGCCTCGCGGGAATCTACCGCCAGCACGACTTTCGACGAGTGATTGCTCAGTTGGAGGGTCTCATCCTGCTTGAGCCATTGGAGCTCAAGACGATTGGCTTTGGCCCAATCGGTGAGCCGCACGTAGGCTTGGCGGGCAGGCGTCGCTAGCTCCGCACCGTGCGGCGTGCTCAGCGGGCGCCCGGTCGCCGCAGCGGCCAGGAGCATCAGCAGGAGGGAGGTGATTGCCGACTTCATGCGCGCCAACTCTGCAGGCCGGACGTGCCTTGTTCAAGCAAAGAGCGACGCGGCATGGGCGTGGGTCGGCGCGCGGCGTGAGGTTGGAGCCGTCACTTCCTCAGGACATGGTACACGAAGAACATTTCATCATCGTGCCGCCGCGCGGACACGAGTGCCAGATGCGCCGCCCGCGCCAGGCGGCCCGCGCCCAGACCGTCGGCGATCGTCGGCGCGGTGCGGCCGCCGAATACCTTCGGGCACACGGTGAGGTGCAGTTGGTCCACCACGCCGGCGCGGAACAAGGCGTCATTGAGTTCGCCGCCGCCTTCGCAGAGCAGGCGTTTAATCCCCCACTTCTCGCGCAGCCATCGCAGCGCGCGGGGGAAGTTGATTTCTTTGGCACCATAGATTCTAACTTCCGTTGCGACGGCGCGCAGTTCCCTCAACCGGCTCGCGGTGGCGCGGCGAGTGGTAAGAATGATAATCGGGGAAAAGCGGCGCTGGAAGACTTCGGCCTTCGGATTCACCGTGCCCGACCGGCTCACGATAATGCGCAAGTTAAACTCGGCCAGACCATGCCGCAGACGCAGGCGACGGTATTTCGCCGGCCCCGGCCCGAGGGTGATAGGGTTTGAGTCTGTGGTGCGCGCGCCCGCCATCACGGCGTCGGCGGTAGCGCGCAGTTGGAGCAAGTGCGCCTGGTCGCGCCGGCTGCCGAAAGAGGACACGGCGCGATTGGCGGTGGCGATCTTGCCATCCGCCGTCATCGCCATGTTGACCAGGAGGAACGGGAGCCTTGAGGTCTTAGTTGTTCGTGTTGAGTTCAAGTCAGTCTTGGAACCATACGGGGGATCTTTAACTCATTATTCCAGGGCATGCACTTAGAATTCACGCAATGAGCATTGCGTCGCCGTAGCTGAAAAAACGATAGCGCTCGCGGATGGCTGTGGCGTAGGCGGATAGAATCAAATCGCGCCCGCGCGTGTCACTGGGCGCCGCGAATGCGCTGACCAGCATCAAAAGGGTGGAGCGGGGCAGGTGGAAATTCGTGAGGAGGGCATCAGCGATTTTGAAATCGTAGGGGGGATGAATGAAGATGCGGGTCCTGCCGGCGCCGGCCGCTACTGTGGCGGGTGACGAATTAGCGGCTTGACCGGCGAGGGCTTCCAGCACGCGGACGGTGGTGGTGCCAACGGCGATCACACGGCGGCCGGCAGATTTGGCTGCGTTGATGGCATGGGCGGTTTCCTCGGTCAGTTCGTAACGCTCTTCGTGCATGGTGTGCGAGGCGATGGTTTCCGCTTTCACCGGCGCAAACGTTCCCAGGCCGACATGCAGCGTCAGAAAGCCAACCTGCACGCCGCGCGCGGAGATTTCGGCCAGCAACGATTCCGTGAAATGCAACCCAGCGGTCGGGGCCGCCACTGAGCCGGGAGGGTGCGCGAAGACGGTCTGGTATCGCTGGCGGTCTTGTTCCAACTGGCTCGTGTCAACGCGCGCAATGTAAGGAGGCAGCGGGACTTCGCCCAGGACATCGAGCAGGTCGGCGATGTTTGGCGCACCCGCAAAGCGCAGCCGCCGATGGCCTTCATCGTTCTTGTCAAGCACCGTGGCGTGCAGGTCGCTCGGCTGGCCGTGCGGGTCCCGGAAGATAATCTGCGTCCCCGCGCGCGCCCGTTTGCCCGGGCGGAGCATGACCCACCAATCGTTGATCGCGTTCTCTTCGAGCAACAGAATCTCAAACTGTCCGCCCGTGTGCGCATTGATGCCGCGGAGGCGCGCTGGGATCACGCGCGAGTTGTTGAGGACCAACAGATCACCGGGATGCAAGTACTCCCGGAGGTCGCAAAACCGGCGATGCTCGACCTGACCGGAGTGGCGATGCAACACCAACAAGCGAGACTGGTCGCGCTGAGGCACAGGCGCCTGCGCAATTAACTCCGGCGGCAGCACAAAATCGAAATCCGCGGTTCGCATGTGGCCAGAGCATTGTTCCAAAGCGAAGGGGTTTCAAGGGGGCAATTTGTGCCGAGAGGCCAACCTCGAAGGTCGGCGGGACATCCGAATCTCGCGATGTGAAGCAAGCAGCCGAGTCCGAAATGTCCCGTTAACGAGTGCTGCCGAAGGACGCGGGGGTGACTGAGAGGTCTTGGGGGCGAAATACGCGATTTCTGGGGTCGAGCGTGCTCGAGACAACGCGTGGGCCAGTGCCATCGCGCCCAGTGAAAGTTGGGCTACGGAGTTGAGTGATTGCATTGCGACCAATGTTATCAAGGGTTTAGCGAGTTTGCGCCTGATGGTCTGAGGGCAGCAGGAATTGTGAATAACTTTTCAATAAAATATGCTGAAAGGTATTGACGAAGTGGGGGAGAGTGGGTAAAAGTGGGGCGTTGTGGGGCAGTAGAGTTAGGCTGTTCCACTGTGAATAAGAATGGAAATAGACGAAACAACTGAGCCGAAGTGCTACAACTCGCTTTATCGGCATGGAGTGGACGCGAAGCGGCGCGTCCAGATCCCGGCCAAGTGGCGGCCGTCCAAGCCGGGCACGGAGTTGACTCTGGTTCTTTGGCCCAAAGCGAAGGAAGGTCCATGTCTTCGCGTCTTACCGCCGCCACAGTTGGCGAAGTTGATGCGGGAGGTGGACGCGATGCCGAACAGCGATTCGAACAAGGTAGTTTTGAAGCGGTTCATCGGCAGCGAGTCAGTGCAGGTGACCCTCGACAAGGTCGGGCGGATATGTCTGCCGGAAAAGATGGGGAGGGATGCGGGAATCAGCGAGGAAGCGGTACTGGTCGGCTTGCTCGACCGGTTTGAGATTTGGAGTCCTGCGCGTTACGAGCAAGTGAAGGCGTCAGACGCCATCATGGCGCAGGAAGCATTTAAACTGATGGAGTGATTTATGAGTCTGCTCAGATTACTGACTGCCGGCAAGAGTCTGGTGGGTATGCGAGACGCGGAGACCCGCTACCGGGTGACCGGCCAAAGGCTGCTGCCACAGTTCGGCGAGGGGAGAAATCCATTTAGCAACAGGGAGAAAGCGGAGCCTGTGCAAACCGGACTACGCCCGCCGGGAGATCACAAACCGAACGACGTGCTGAAAGAAGCACGCAGCACCCCGGCTTTGGGCGGGGAGCGGGAAGCTGCGCCCCGGAGCAGGCTCGAGGGGCGGAAAACACTGCCGAGTTCCGGCTCTCCGAGTCTTGGCGGTATGTTGCGGCGCAGGACAGGGGCGCTCCTGGCCGGGTGGAAGACGAAACTGGCTGGGATGCTTGCCAACCGGCGCTGCAAGACGATGAAGACAGCCATCCCCCGGTTCACGAAGCCACCGGAGCAGGGCGAGCTGTCTTTGGACAGGATCAAGGTGATGCGAAACGATTTGAGTGATGCGGACCTGGAAGTTATTCGGGCCAAACCGCCGACAGCGCCGGAAATGCGAGCGGTCGAAAGGGCCGCAGGCGCGGAGAATGCTTGGGGGCGGGTGACGGCGAGGTTTCTTGGCACTGGCAAGACTTGATCTGATGAGGACCGATGAAAGGTGCCAGAATTCACGCACAGCCCAGTGATGTTGGCGGAGATGGTGGCCGCGCTGAGGCCGCAGCCCGGCGGTCGGTACGCGGACGGGACTGTCGGTGGGGCTGGACACGCGGCGGCCATATTGGCCGCGAGTTCGCCGAGTGGACGGTTGTACGGGTGCGATCGCGATGGCGAGGCCGTTGAAGCGGCGGAACGCAAGCTGGCGGAATTCTCCGGCCGGTTCGAGATCCGCCAGGGAAACTTTGCGGAATTGGCGGACTGGGTGCCGCTAGGCAGTTGTGACGGGGTTCTGTTGGACTTAGGCGTCAGCTCCCCGCAACTGGACGAGGCTGGGCGCGGCTTCAGTTTTCAGCAGGACGGCCCGCTGGACATGCGAATGGACCGGCGGCAGGGGCTGACGGCGGCCCGCTTGGTGAACGAGGCGAGTGTGGAAGAGCTCGCGAGAGTCTTTTGGGAACTGGGCGGCGAGCGGGATGCGCGGCAGTTTGCGCGAGCGATAGCGCGGGAGCGCGAAGGCCGGCGGTTTGAGACGACGCGGCAGTTGGCGGAGCTGATCGAGCGTTTGTCGCCGCGCCGTGGCAGAAAGACGCATCCGGCGACAAAGGTATTTCAGGCGGTTCGGATGGCCGTGAATGATGAGATTGGTTCTTTGCAAACGGGCCTGGCAGGGGCGTTGAAGATTTTGAAGCCCGGCGGACGACTGGTGGTGATCACCTTTCATTCACTGGAAGATCGGATCGTGAAGGATTTCGGGCGCGCGCGGGCGCGGGATTACACATTCACCGGAGGAGTGGATGTTCCGGAGTTGCGCAGGCCGCGCGCGCCTGAGCTGAAGTGGCTGCAGCGCAAAGCGCTCCGCCCGGGCGCGGCGGAAGTCATGGCCAACCCGCGCAGCCGCAGCGCGGGGATGCGGGTGATGGAGAAGCTAGGTGATGGGTGACGGTCATTAACAACGAACAAGAATCTCAGGATGATATGGCGCGAAATCGAAAATATGAGTCGGCCGCAAGTCGGTTCGGGCCGGCGCTGAAGGCGTTTCTACTGTGTCTGCTGATTGGCGGGTCGGGAGTCGGATATGTTTGGCAGAAGGACCAGATTGCCCAGCTCGGCCAGCAGATCAAGAAGCGCGAGCTTCGCCTTGCCGACCTGGAGAACCAAAGCGAGAAGCTGCGGAAACAGTTGGCGATGATGCGCTCGCCGGCTGCCCTGGAAAGGCGCATTCAGGATCTAGGCTTGGGTCTGGGGCCGCCCCAGCAGACGCAGGTGTGGCGGCTGACCGAGCCGGCGCGCGATTTGCCCCGGCGGGAGCGTGAACGGCAATACGCCGCACCGAGCGAGACGGCGAAAGAGCCTAAGGGCTAAACGAGAATTTTGCCGCCGCCCGCGACGCCGTCGGATGAGGAACCGATCGACGCGGGCGGCCGGCGACTTTTAAGAAACAAGATAAGTCAAAAGACCCGGGCAGGTTGGACGGGTTAACATGGCGAAACAACTGCAATATCGAAGATTGGTGCTGCTGGCGCTGCTGCTGGGAGTAGCCTTTGCTGGGCTGGGCTACCGGCTCGTTGATCTGCAGGTGCTGCGCAATCAGGAACTGAGCGCCAGGGCGCGGCATAACACACGCCGGGAACTTCTGCTGGAACCGCGCCGCGGCGACATTCTCGATGCGAAAGGCAACCTGTTGGCGACCAGTGCTTTCGTGAAGACCGTTTGCGCCGATCCGGCGCTGATTGGCAATCGCCAGACGGAAGTGGCCCGAGCGATTGCGCCTTTGTTGCAAGTCAACGAAGGCGAGCTGCTTCAACGATTAACGCCACGCCTGGTGCGAAACACAAATGGCGCAATCAGCACTAACCACTATATCGTGCTTAAGCGTAAAGTCCAGGTTGAAACCTGGCAGAAGATCCAGATGGCGATGGCCAATCTCTCGTTCGGTTTGGTCGAGACGAACTTGCCGCGGCGCGAACGAGAATTCTACCGCGACCTCCGGCGGGGGGCGATCTATGTCGAGAAGCTGGACGACCAATTACGGGTATATCCGAATCAAACCCTGGCGGCGCACGTTTTGGGCTAT
>Ga0224558_1003796_pt1 | contig 12267 bp, 17 predicted proteins | sample 714S32024metaG_FD_180682 | JGI IMG/M metagenome (GOLD analysis project Ga0224558, IMG submission 180682) | Peat soil microbial communities from Stordalen Mire, Sweden - 717 S3 20-24 | ecosystem: Environmental > Terrestrial > Soil > Wetlands > Peat | place: Sweden: Norrbotten County, Stordalen... | reverse complement strand
ACATCAAACGAACCTTCGACGCAGGGGGGCGCGAGCTGTTTGGCTCGCAGCCCGCCCCCCTGCTCGTTTTATCTCGTTTCTAAGCCCCAAAACACCAAAATTCACCCACACGACTACCTGATGATCGGTTTTTCCACATATGCAGCGGGAAGGACCCCGGCTTGAGCCACCGCCGGATACCAGAAGCTGACCATGAATTTTGCGTTGGTTCGGTACGTATTGGTTAGAAGCATCGAGAAGGTCCCAACAGGGTATGGCCCAGTCGGCTGAGGCAGAGGTGTGGCCAATTGATTGGTCGGCGTGCGATAGAACCGCCGGTTGAATAGGGGTGCATTGGTATCGCTGAAGCTCAGCACATCCAGCGCGGTATTCGTGCGTTGCAACGTCACCAGCGGTGCCCAATCGACCAGGTTCGACGAGGTTTCCACTGGATACAGGGCGTAGTACGGCGCGAAGGGGAGGGTCGTCTCGCCCTTTAAGCTTAAACTTACGGAACCGTTGGATACGGCTTGGATGCCACTCAAACTGTGGGTCGTGGGAAGAGAAAGAAAGACCTTGAGCTCCGCAACTTGGCTGGTGACGAAGCCAGAGGCGTTGGAAAGGATGACCGAGTAGTAACCTGACTGGGCGGGCTGTGCGTTGAGCAGCGAGAACACTCTGTTAGTGCCGCCGGCCATCGCCGCCCCATCGAACAACCACTGGTAAGTAATCGGCGCCACCCCTGTTGCTAAAACAGAGAAACTGGCGGTGACTGATGCGTTCACGAACTGATCGCTTGGCTGGGTGGTGATGACAGGTTGGGCCAAGGCCAACGAAGGGGTCAGGCACCCAAGCCAGACGCTCACGACGATGCTTCGGAAGTGTTTTATGTTCATAATGTCTTGTCGCCGGCTATCAAACAGTTCATCGCGCTGCTGAAAGCATCTCTCTGAGGCAGAGGACCCGGTTGGCAGGGTGGCAAGTTGCTGGCGCGAGGAACACCCCAATGCCTCAAGGAGTGAACCACGTTCACCAACTAATCGACCGTTTCGGCTGTTCCCTTCGTTCACTGCCGCGAAGAACGGAGACATCAAGCGCAGCCATTGAACTCCTGGAACCATTGAACTCCGACCTCACCTGCTCCTGTCCTCTGGTGGTCAAAAGCCATAAGGGGGCAGGCAGGTGAGGGAAATTGGCTGGAATACCGATAGTCTTGCGTTTAGCTGTGAGCCAGTGAAGCTGGATGCCCCACAGCGTTTCTCTTTTAGCTTCCTATTTCCCCCCTTTTTCATGCTCTACGTTTACGATGGCACCGGTGATCGCATCCACATTGACCTCGGTGATGTCTTTTGAATCCGGGGTGGTGAAGCCAAATGACCAGATCAGTTTGCCGTGTTCCCGTTCCAGTTCACAATCCTTGACGGTTCCGTTCGGGACCTTGGTCAGGGCGGTGGCCTGTGCGTCGGCCTTACTGATTCTAGCCTTTGCCTCAAGTTGGGATTCATTTTCTGTTTCGCAACCAACGAGCAAGCCGGCGGCCAGGATTGATGAGAGAATCAATTGTATCTTCACTATTTTCCTTTTCGTTAATGTGTTCTGCGGACGAACTCTACTAGCCGGGCACGAACATCACAATATGAGTACATCGTGGTGGATAACTGCTGGCAATTGGTCAACCGCGATACGAACGGCAACGTCATTCCCAATCCCACGACCCTTACGAAAAGAATCAAGCCCGTTGTAGACGGCGGTCGGAAAGTGCGGTAGTTACCGGCCCACGACGATAATATCAAGCATCCCCGGACCCCCGCCGCCGCCCTTCTTGCCACCTTTCTGGCCGCCACCGGGTTGGCCTTCACCTGCCGCCGGAGTTGCAGCCGCGGTTTGTGGAGCTGGTTCGATCGTGATCACAACGATCTGGTTGTTCTTGCTGTCCAACGTGCAGGTCTTGGCCCGTGACTTGGTTTGCACCGTCTGCTCCACCTCAAAACTGGTTGGGCTGTTCTCCTTGATGATGGTCAGCGTGCCATCACCTTGCGAACTGAAGGCTTCCATGGTGTTGGGATTGAATCCGCCACCATCCGTTCCCCTGCCGATAGGCAGAGTGGTCAGAATCTTGCCATCGTCGGCGTTCAGTACGACACAGGTTTGGGGGTCGTGGCACATGGCGAAGAGGATGCGGTTCTTCGCGTCGAAGCCCAGACCCGCTGGCCCACTGCCCTTGCCACCCAAATCGTAGTGTGCTGTAACCTTGAGGGTCTTGACGTCAACGACCCCGATGTTGTCCTTGTCTTCGAGGCAAACATACAGGTGGCGTTGCCCGTCGCTGGCGGCTTGTTCCGGTGCGCCGCCAAGGTCAATCGTGCCGACAACGGAGCCGTCCTTGCCGTCGATCACCGTAGCGTTGGGCTGGCTGTGGCTGAAAACATAAACTCGTTCCGTCAAAGATTCAAAGAGGATGCCGTCCGGGCGCCCCTGCACCTCAATGGTCTTGATGGTCTCAAGGGTCTTAGCATCCCACATCACGACGGGACTACTGCTGCAAAAGCCGTGCTGAGCCTTGGGATCGACGGCGACACCCCGTGCTCTGGCCTTGGGGATTGTACCGGCCGGCTTGAGGGTATCCAGGTCAAACGCCAGGACCTGGTCCCCACGGGGAACATACAGTCGCCGGTTGTCGTTGTCGGCATACACATAATCGATTCCGCCTGTTCCCATGGTCTGGGTGGTCTTGACGATCTTGTAAGATTTGGCGGCTGGATCCGTTTGGGCGAAAGAGGCGGAACCCGAGGTGAATAATCCGCTCAAGGCAACCACGCCCGCGAGACCGGCAATAGGGGTTTTCATAGCGTTTTGTCTGTTTGTACGGTTGCGCAGCACGTTGTGGACCGGTCAACCGTGCTTTGCTGAATACCAGAGGTCGGACCCTCCAGCAAGACATTCTCAATGCGCGCCCAGGTTGCATGGATTTCAGTGCCTTCCGGCGTAACAGGCATGAGTTCCTTGATGCCGCCAAGAATCCCGCTCCACATCCCTAAACTAAACCCCTGAATGCTCGATTCCTAAAGATACTGGGTGGAGCGGCGCGATGGTTAGTGTAGAAAGCGGACCGAGATCACGTTTGGCTCGTTCTTGCGGTCCTCCTCGTTATTAAGCACCCGGCCAAATATACAACAACTTCCCAGCAACCAGCCTCGATGCCCGTGATTTCGATAATAACCGCCCCCCGATCAAGAAAACCCCCAGAAATGCCCCACAACCGACCAACGTCTTCCGGTGCTGATTACCTCCTTGCTCGAAATGAACCTCCTGGGCCTCGCCGTGATCGAAATGCAGTACCGCCATGAATCGCCTTTAACGTTAACGCTTCGCAACGGCCTCCAACGCTCTCCACCACGCACTACCCCTATCACCCATACAACCAGGGCCAAGGAATCCACGAATATCAGCCAAAACGTGGGAACATGCTGGAATTCAATAACTTCCGCATGGTGAACGTGATTGAACTGGTCTCAAAGTCTCAAAAGTCTCACAGGTTTCAAGGTTTCCTGTTCATTGTTCCTGTTCATTGTTGATGTTCATTGTCCAAGTTCACTCCTCATGTTCACTTCTTGGGTTCATGTTTACAATGATCCCAAGGATTCACGGCGTCATCTTCTTCAACATCCACGGTGAGGCTGGTTCGAAGGTCACCACGGAAGAATGTGGAGGTGAGGATGATGGATGGATGAATGGGTGAGTTCTTTGGGTTTGGCGAAGCGTCTGGTTGGTTCGTTTTACAAAATGGTTAGTTGTGTTAACATTGGTGTTGTTAATTCCAAAAGCGCTTACCCAGCGTGAAAATGAAAGGCGAGAAACATGAAAACGAGAAATGAGCTTCAACGAAGTTCGATCAGAACAGGACTGGCGCTCGCGCTGGCCCTGGCAATGTATGCTCCATCCGCCCGTGCCAATGTTTATGCCACCAACATAAAACTCAACGGTTCGCTGGCCAGCGCCACCAACGTTCAAAGCGGCCTGGCGATTAGTTACATCCTCAACGAACCAGCCACGCTAGGCACTACCATCAGGATCTTCTCCGGTCCCACGGTGGTGAATATCATGAGCATTCCCTCCGGCAGGGTAGGAACGCTCATGGGCCTGAACACCGTCTTTTGGGGCGGCACTAACAGCCTCGGCGCAATACTACCTGCCGGGACAAATGGAATACCATACTCCGTTAGCATCACGCCGGCGGCCAATGGTTTCCCGGTTTGGACCCAGACGAGCGTTGACACGAATTCCGGCATGCCGGCTAATTACCCGCTGGGCATCGACATTAATAGAAATGCCAACAGCCCTTACTACGGACGCGTCGTAATGGGGTGCGCAAGTGCAGGGCCCAATACCAACACCCCCGACGCCGCAAAGTTGATCGGTTTGTTCAAAATGAACGCCGACGGCAGCCAGGCTGACGAAGGCTGGTTCGGCTATGCAGGCTATATTCTGAACGATGCTGGCGGTGCTGCCACGGGACAGATGAACAACGGCGCCTCCGCCGGCCAAACCGCACTCGGCTATAACCCCATGAAGATTAGAATCGGGGACGACGACCGGATTTACTGGATTGATAACAGCGATTACGGAGCAATTATTGCCACCGATATGCAGGCAACCACCAACCAGGTGGTGATCTCCGAAGGCACCTTCGGCGGCAGTGCCCTTGGCGGCCCCTATAATTATGAAAACAACCCGGACATTGGCGATCTTTCCACCGGCTTTCAGGAGTTTGATGTTGCCTTTACTACCACAACCAACGCGGCGCTCTTTCTGTGTGACAATGATTATCCCAATTGGGGGGTTTGGATGTACCACCTTACAAACGCCGTAGCCGGAGCTGGTCTCGTGGCTGATCCGAATGACACCGTCGGGACGCAGGTCATGCAAACCGGCGGCGACGTGAGCCTCGTGACTTCGGGTGGCTGCATGGTGGATAACGCCCTTGACATCTTCGTCGGACAAGATCGGAACAACATCAATAGCCTGTATGATGTCGTGATGTTCACCAATTGGAACGGCGGCGTTCTGCCTCCGGAGCCACAACAACCCGGCGGCGGCGCCTTTGACTTCGTTATGGGCGCATCGCCCGGCCAGGTGTATTGGGGTTTTGGAGACAGCCTCAACTCGGCTAACCAGGTTGCACTCAATGATCCCACATTCGAAGGCCTCCGAGATGTGGTCATCGACTCTCGAGCAAATCCGAAGTTCGTGGCGTGCCCTTGTTCAACTGGCAGTGCGGGGCTTACAAACCAAGGAGGTATCCGTGTGCTCAACGCCGTCAATAACTATGGCAAAGGATTCCGGGGGACTGTGGGCGACCAAGCCGGCCAAGTTGTAACGGTAACCAACGGCAGCGGTGTCGTCATCCAGACGCTGACCAATGTTGATATTGGCCAGGCCTATACCTGCGCGGCCTGGGACAATGTGGGCAATCTTTATGCCGCCTCCACCACTCGTAATGTGTGGCGCGTATGGTCGCCGCCGGGGCCAAACACGAACACCACCGTGGCCGTCGCACAAGTGACTCTGATTCCGCCGCCAACGATCACCGGGCTCACAGCCAACGGCACAACGGTTACGATCGGCTTCACCGGGCCGACCAATTCTTTGGCCACGGCCTTTTCACTTTACAGCTCCGGCTCAGTGACCGAGCCGTTTACGTTGGCAGGAGGCGCGGCGATTAGCGCGCTCACGCCACCGGGCACTTTCAAGGCCGTCATCGCGCCCAGTGGTTCAACCCAGTGCTACCAGGTTTATGGACCATAGATGGGCGACCCGACACACACGCTGCTTTTGGGAGCGGGGCCTGCGCTGATGCGCGCCCCCTCCGACTGTTGAATAAATAGGCGTGAAGACCGGAGCGAACATGAATGCAGCAGCCGCATTATCCGGAGAACCGCATGGGCAACGGTTTTTGCGGCGCCGCGGTTTTACGCTCATTGAATTGCTGGTTGTCATCGCCATCATCGCCATCCTGGCCGCGCTGCTGCTGCCGGCGCTGGCGCGCGCCAGACAAGCCCAATGCGGGCAATGCATCAGCAACCTCAAGCAACTCGAATTGGGCGCCCCCATGTACCAGGGGGACAACAGCGATTATCTGATTCCCAATGCTTCGGCGGGCGCCCCAACAAACCACGAGTGGTGCCCCAGTTTATCTCTCGATTGGGGCGGCAGTCAGGCCAATACCAACATTGCGCTTTACAAAGGAACGCTTCTGGCCCCTTACGTGGGCAATCAGATCGGCATTTACAAATGTCCTTGCGACCGGGTTCCCTCCTACATCGGACCCCGCCTACGAAGCTATTCGATGAATAGACAGATGGGGGCGGTGTATGGCAACCCGTACAATGGAACCTACCGGTCATACTCAAAAGCGGGTGATATGACCTGTCCGGTTCCGGCCAACCTGTTTGATTTTGGGGATGAGAATGCGGAAAGCATTAATGATGGCTATTTCGAGATCAATCCTGTCCCGGGTGGCGACTTTCCTGATATCCCCGCTGCGCGCATGGGACACGCTTGCGGTTTTGGCTATGCTGACGGTCACGCCGCAATCCACAAGTGGGTCACGTCGGCGTTGATCAGTCCGACGCAGGGATCCGCTCCTTTGGACCCGGAATCCGCAACAATCGAGCATTATGCACCGGGTGGGAATGTGGATTGGACGTGGTTTCAACAGCAGGCCACTTGCCCAATTCAGTGACGTCGCGGCCCAGTTCAGAGGGTGGCTAATAGCCTCCACTGCCAATGACTGGCTTGGCGGGTTGAGCGGATTGTCCCGCCCTGTTTGGCGAGGATCTGGAGCATGTTCGATACAATGTGCCGTCGCCGTTGAATTTCTCAGGTAAACTCAACTCAGGTGCCTCTGGCTCCCTGGCCAACGGCCCCGGTTCGTGGTATACAGAGAGAACCAATGCCTCATGGACGCAGCGCCAGCCATCACGCCTGAAACCGGACCTGCAGCCCGAGTGAGACCCCGACTGGAGTTCATCGACAACCTGCGCTGGGTGATGATCATCCTGGTGGTGAGCATGCACGCCGCTGTGACCTACAGTCAACTGGGGAGCTGGTACTTTGTGGAGGAACCCAAGCCGGGACGGGTCGTGCTCGTCGTCTTTGCCGCTTACCAGATGTTCCTCCAGGCCTTCTTCATGGGGTTGCTCTTTCTGATCGCGGGCTATTTCGTGCCAGGCGCCTTCGACCGGAAGGGATTGGGACATTTCCTGCGCGACCGCTCGGTGCGCCTGGGAATCCCGTCGCTGATCTACATGGTGGCCATCCAACCGCTGACCGTCTATTGGCTTTTACGCAGGTTCGCGGACCACTCGCGTCCTCCTCTCACCCAAGCCTATATCCCTTATCTCGTCAGCGGCCGTTTTCTTGGCGGTTCGGGCCCGATGTGGTTTGCCGTTGCGCTCCTGATGTTCAGCCTGGTGTATGGCGTGTGCAGGAGCGTCCATCGCAAGGCTCCCCAAGCGTGCCCCGAAGCCGCGCTGCCAACCAACGCCCAGGTGGTCGGACTAGTGCTGGCTATTGGAGTTTCCACGTTCCTGGTCCGCACCGTGCAACCGATGGGGACCAATATTCTGAACATGCAGCTATGCTTCTTTTCCCAGTACATCCTGCTGTTCAGCCTCGGGATCTGCGCCTGGCGACGCAACTGGCTCATACGCATTCCTTACCGGTTCGGCGTGCGCTGGCTCACACTGGTTCTGCCGGTGGGAAGTCTCACGTGGCTGGGAATCATTATTGCCGCCCTCATTACACACACCGAGGCCAAGCTGTCGGGCGGGTGGACTTGGCAAAGTGCCGCCCTGTGTTTTTGGGAATCGTTCTTTTGCGTGGGAATCTGCCTCGGGCTCATCGTGCTATTCCGCGATAAATTCAACCGCCAGGGTAAGATCGCTCGGTGGCTAAGCGATAACGCTTTCTCCGTCTATGTCTTTCATCCGCCTTTGCTCATCGCGGTCACTTTGGCTCTGCGAAGCTTCGATGCGCCCAAATTAATAAAATTCTTCTTTGCAACCGTGCTGGGAGTAGCGGTCACGTATCTGGCCAGCAGCCTCGTGTTGCGCCGGGTCCCCGTCTTGAAACGCATCCTTTGATTTGGGCGCTGTCGAAGTTGATGGCGGAGCAGATTGGGAGTTTGAGAAATTGGGCGAATGGAAAAAGCGCAACACCCAACAAAAGTGCGTTGCGCCTGACCAAAACAGCAGACAATGACAGCTACGCCGCCTTCTTCGCCTTAGCCCATCTCGCCTTTGCAGCTGCCCGAATGTTTGCCAAGCCAGCCGCACTAATCTTCTTCCTGGCTTTCTTAACGGGTTTGGCTGCCAGCGCCTTACCTTGTGCGGCCATTCTCTTGGCAACCCCGGCACGAATATTTGCGATTGCCTGGGCGCTGAACTTCCTCTTGGGTTTCTGTGCAGGTTCAGCCGACGGTGCTGTCCCTTGGATCCTCGCCCACCTTGCCTGTTGAGCTGCTCGCATCTTGGCTCTGGCGGCAGCACTGAACTTGTACGTCTTGGGGGCCTCAGTTGTTTGGGCAGGAGTGGGGACCTCACCGCCCAGGAGCTGACCGAGTTCTTCTTGCAGCGACTGGATCTTCTCCTGGATGTCGGCTGCTTTACGGAGTTGTGTTGGTGACAATGAAGTGATGTTCATAGGCTGGTCTGGTTTCTAAACGTCTCAGATGAAAACAATTGACAATTATTGATCGTCAGGCCGCCGGAGCTGAGGTACTCGTGGCACTGGCGCTTGGCGGCGGCTCGGCCATAAGAATGGCGTCTTTGGCTGCCTTAGCTACCCGAAATTTCAAGGCTCGTTTGGCAGGGATCTGAATCTCGGCTCCGGTGCCAGGATTCCGCCCGATCCTCGCCTTTCTGTCTATGACAACCAACTTTCCGATACCCGGCAACGTGAACTCATCCTTTGCATGTGCGTAGGCCAATTGAGCGAGGCAGTCCAGCATGGCCTCGGCAACTTTCTTGTCAACGTTGGTTTTCTCAGCGATGGCGTCGATGATTTGCGATTTCGTGAATGCCATAATGTTCTCCGGTTTCTCGATTCGGTGTCAGGGTCGTACGGCCCGCATACCACCTCACTACAGAAATGGCCGCTGGAAGGCAAGAAGAATAAAACCGTAGACGAAGGCTTGGAATCAGGATCCAAAACCACCCTCTGCCACCCGCGCTTCATTGGTCGCCGACTTGAGGCAAATAGTCGATGTGTCAGTGCCGCTCGACCGTTGATTCCAGGTGGTGGCCAATACGAGCACGGAGGCCGCCAGAACCAAACGCACTGCCCACGTAAGCATAAAAGCCGGCGATAATGTCGAATTCTCCCAAGCTGCCGATTGCCAACCGTTTCATCTGCGACACCCGGGCAATCAGGATGTAGGTGCCTTTGTCTGCTGGCAAATCCATCTCAGGAAGGTCGCGTTTCGTTACGTGCGGCTTCCTCCCATCTCCGCCTGCCTCGATATTGAAAACTCCCGCCAGCCAGTGCCAGAACCAGCCAGAACACCAACGCGACATAACCCAGAATGCCAGCCGAACCGTGTTGCAACTGATCAAACCACAACGGCGAAACATGTTGACCACCGGTCAGAAGATGCAAAAGCCCAGCGGTAACGAGGTAAGACCCACTGAAGGCCGTGGACACAATGATCATGAGCTTCTGTAACACCAGCGCGATTACCCCAAAGACAAGGGCCAAGACGAGGACGAGAATTAGTTGGGGTTGGTTTCCGGCGGCATGGAAAAGTGCAGTAGCCACAACCGCTCCAGCACTCGCGCCCAGTAAGAAGATGCCGAGAAAAAACAGCCAAATACAGAGGACAGCACAAATCACACCCCCGATGATGGCACAAATGAGCGCGATCCCGTTGTTGCCTGTGCCCAATGACAATCCAAGCGTCCATCCTCCGGCCGCGCCAATAATAAATCCCATCACACCCAAGGTGAGCTTGACAAGGCGATATCCCCACAAACAGATGAGAATCCCCACTGCGACAGCCAGGGGAGCAGTAATTTGACCGGCCAAAGCATTGACATTCATGGCGCAACCATTTCAGCAGCAGTTCAGGCTTGAGACACGTTACTACCTCAAACCCTCGGCGCAAACAACTCTTTCACCGATGCCCGATTTAGGACCAGTATCGTGAACACCCCAAGCACGGTTCCAAAGGGCATGAAGATACATTCCACACAAGCCATCACGAAACAGAACATGTAGTGCTTTCGTCGGGCTATGAATCTGCCGGCCATCAGAACCAGAACTGCCAAAGTCCAGCCCACCAGAATGAGAACCGAAGCGAAGGCCACAAAGAACCAGCCAATCCATGCCGGAGGTTGTTGACTGCCATGACCGAACTTCTCAGGAGCCAGAATGAAAAAGAGCCCCAGGACCAAGTGGATGATGCGAAAGCAGGCAAATAGAGCCGCCATGCCACTCACTACGTAATGGAAGATGCAGAGGAGTTTCAGGTGTTCGTTGTCCGGATTCTGCTGTTGATTTGGCGACGTTGTTTCCATGGCGAGGAAATTACCAGGATCAGCTTAAATGGTCTCGCACAAAGTCAACCGCCGTTCTTGGCCTGTATGAGCACTATCAGGTATGGTGCCAGGAGAAGCATGTCAGGCCATTTGCTCACCTCAACGTCGAAGGAGGAAGTGGGAGTTAAAACCGAGCCCACCGGGTCCGCAGCCTCAATTCAATGAAGGGGGTATCCACTTGCCGCAAGCTGACCCTATAGGTTGTGTAAGTTTTCGGCGTAGGACCGCTACATCTTGTGGCGACTTGCGTTAGATGGATTGGCCCCTTCAATGATTCCCGAGCACATCCAATTGATCATTAAGCGTGGAAACCACCCGCGAATCTTACACCTCACGGCACATATTGCAGGCGGAAAAAGCCGACGCCATTCGTAATGAAAAGGTATTGCGAGTTTGTCACGTCAGTCGGGCTGAACAATCCTCCATTCCAATCCTCCCACGTTCCGCCGAGCTCCGACTTGAACTGAATCTGATAGTTGTCATACGGCGCCAGGTTTGCTGAATCTACTCGCATCACCGGCAACACCGTGGTTGGCGAAACAGCAGCGGCTGGCGGCTGGGCGATTTTAATTGTCGGTGCGTTCGTGTAGCCGATACCAGCATCAGTGATGATGACGTTGGTCACCACGCCACCAGAGATTTGAGCCACCGCCGTGGCATTGGTGCCGCCGCCGCCAATGATCGTGACTGCCGGACTGGTGACGTAGCCGGAACCGCCGCTGGTCACCGTCGCATGAACAACAAACCCATAGTCCACTATTGCTGTGGCGAATGCTTGCGCTGGGACCGGATTGAGGGCCAACCGGTAATCTCCGCTGCCTGCCACTCCCGCGACCATCTGCGTGTAGAGGGCATTTGTGGCCGTGAAGCTGACGGGCTGGTTTGACCAATACCACCCTATCGACTGCTGCAATTGGTAAGTGCCGCCGAGGGCCAGATTGGCAAAGGACAGGAACGACATGGGCGCAATGGCCAAGACCGGATTGGAAATAAGCGGTGGGTCGATGACGACCAACGGGGTGTTCGTGTAACCAGCGCCTGGGTTTAGAATGTTGACCGCAGTGACCATTCCGTTGCTGACCACTGCCACGGACTGTGCTCCGCTTCCACCGCCACCGATGATTCTCACGGAAGGCGTGTTCGTGTAGCCCCACCCTTGATCAGTAATGGTGGCTTCTAGCATAAAACCATTCACCACCGTTGCGGTCGCGCGGGCAGCGTGTGGAAACAGCACGGTCAGAACAGCTACGGCGCTAGTCACTGAACCAGCAGCGTCGCTGACAACCACGGAATAGCTGCCCGCGTCTAGCGGCTGCACGTTTGTGATTATATACGTGTTTGTCGTCGCCCCGCCGATTGTCCCGCCATTAAAGAGCCACTGATAGCTCAGGGGCACCGTGGCGTTGGTGGCGACAGTGCCGTTAGCGACGACAGTGAAGGTTGCAGTGTTTCCGCGATTCACCGTCTGGCTTTGGGGCTGAGAGGTGATGCTCGGCAATGGCATCCATACATGCGTTGGACATCCGTAAAATGTAACACCCCAGCCCGAAGTTCCAGGCAAATAATGCCTCTTCAGGAATGTTCTGGGGGTTTTTCATTGAGCGGGATAGAGGTCTAATCCACCCAGGTGGAAAAAGATGTCCGTCTTGAAACGCTCCTTGTTGCGATAGCCATAGGCCTTTTTGATCAATCC
>Ga0224558_1003793_pt1 | contig 12275 bp, 8 predicted proteins | sample 714S32024metaG_FD_180682 | JGI IMG/M metagenome (GOLD analysis project Ga0224558, IMG submission 180682) | Peat soil microbial communities from Stordalen Mire, Sweden - 717 S3 20-24 | ecosystem: Environmental > Terrestrial > Soil > Wetlands > Peat | place: Sweden: Norrbotten County, Stordalen... | reverse complement strand
CGACGAGCTCCCGGACGGCGGCGACGTAGTCGCCTTCGAAGTGGTCCACCACCTCTGCTCCCAACTCGCGGCAAAAGACTGCCTTCTCTGCGCCACCCACGACGGCGATCACCCGGGCCCCCTGGGCCACGCACAACTGCACGATCGCAGAACCCAGACCGCCGGCTGCCCCCAGGACCACCACCGTCTCGCCGGAGGCGACACCGCCGCGGCGGATGGCCGCGTGGTGCGCCGTATGCGACGCAATGAGGTAGCCGGCGGCCTGTTCGTTCGTCATCTCATCCGGCACCTCGAAGATCATGGAAACGCCCACAGCCACCGGAGCCAGGCTTCCAAACGGCTGGATCGTGCACGCCACCACGCGCTTGCCCAGAAGGTGGCGCCGGGAGGGGACGGCGTCCTCGACGATGCCAACACCCTCCTGGCCCGATACGTACGGACGCACCACCGGGACCGGGTAGGTGCCGCGGCACATCGTGACGTCGGGCAGGGCCAGGGCGGCCATGTCCATCCGCATGATCACCCAGTCGTCAAACGGCTCGAGCCCCGGGCCGCCGGGGACCCAGCCGCCCAGACTCATGCTCATGCCGGCCAGGTCCGCCGCTGTCGGCTCCGGGACCTCGTCGAGCACGAAGCGGTCCTGCGGCTCGCCGAAGTCGTGCACTCGCCACGCCTTCATGAACCCCCCTTTCGGCGACGTACGGTCGCCTTTGCCACATCTACCACGCCCATCATGGTACGTGGGGCGGGGGACGCGCTACCCCGCCAGACGGACCGGCATCAATCGGTAGGCGTTGTTGAAATTCGACTGCAGGCGAACCGGTTCGCCGGTGAGCTCAATGGACGGGAACGCCGCCAGGAGCTCCTCGAAGAAAACGCGGGCCTCGAGGCGGGCGAGGTGTACGCCCAGGCAGAAGTGCTCGCCGATGCCGAAGGAGAGGTGGGGATTGGGGCTCCGGTGGATGTCGAACCGCTGGGGCTCGCCGAAGACCGTCTCGTCGCGGTTGGCGGAGGTGTAGTACAGGGCGACCTTCTGGCCCACGCCGATCGACACCCCGTGCAGGGACGTGTCGTCGGTGGTCGTCCGGCGCATGTAGTGAACGGGATTGGCCCAACGGAGGATCTCCTCCACCGCTCCCGTGATGAGATTCGGGTCATCGCGGAGCTCGGCCAGTTGGGCCGGATGCTGGAGAAGGGTCAGGAGGCCTGACGACGTCATGGTCTTGGTCGTGTCGTTGCCCGCGCCGACGAGCTGTACGAAGAGGCTGGCGATGTCGGCGTCGGTCATGCGCTTCCCGTCGAACTCCTCGTCGAGCAACACGGTGGTGAGGTCGGGCCGGGGCTCGTCGGCCCGCCGGTCAGCGATGAAGCCCATGGCGTACGCGGCCATCTCGAACAGCGAGGCTTGATCGCCGGCCCCCTCGACGTTGGGGTCCTGGCTGGACAGCATGCGCTCGGCCAGGCGGTGTACGGACGGCCAGTCCGCCTCGGGGAGGCCCATCAGCCGGCCCATGACACGGGTGGGCAACGGGGCGGCGACGTCGTGGATGAAGTCGAGATCAGGCCCGGCGTCACGCGCGTGACCCATGATCCCACGGCAGATCACCCGGACCTCGCCCTCCAGGCCTGCGATCACTTTGGCCTTGAAGCTGGGTGCGATCGGCCTCCGGTACGCCACATGGCGCGGCGGATCCATTGCCACGAGCATGTTGCGGCTCATCTCCAGGGTCTCCGGCGTGGCGTCCTCGAGAGTGATGCCGCCCTCGCTCGCCGAGAACAGGACCGGATTACGTGAGGCGTGCACCACGTCGGCGTGCGTGAGCACGGCGAAGAAGCCGGCCTGCCCGTCCATGTCCTGCCAAAGCACGGGGTCGCTGCGACGCCACTCTGCCAGCAACTCATGCGGCGGGCCGTTGGCGAAGAGGTCAGGGTTCGCGACCGTCTCGAGTCCGTTTCCCTGTGGCGGGTCGTGCTGTCGTTTCGGGCTCGCGTCGATGATCAGGTACCTCGCGTCGGCGAATCGACCGTACCACTCTGCAGCGTGCACGCGCCACCCTAGTGGACATCTACCATTTCGAGATCGACGGTCACAGAGGCGGAGAACTACCTGTGCTGGCAACAACTGAGCATCACTTCGATCGGCCCGACCTGCCGATCGTCGTCCTCGTCCACGGAGCCATGGATCGCTCGCGCAGCTTTCGTCGTGTCGTGGACCATCTCGCGGACCACAGAGTCGTGACATACGACCGCCGGGGCTATGGCGATTCGGTTGATGCCAAGCCGGCCTCAGGACTGCAGGACCATACGGCGGATCTCCTCGAAGTGATCGGCAACCGCCGCGCCACCGTTGTCGCGCACAGCGTAGCCAGCCACATCGCCGTGCTCGCGGCGATCCAGGACCCCGATCGAGTAGCCAGTATCGGGCTTTGGGAGCCGGCGGCTCCGTGGATGGACTTCTGGCCCGAGAAGGCTCGGCGGAGTGTTGCGAGAATTGCCGCGGCCTCAGATTCTGGTGACGTGGCTGAACGTGGGGTCATCGCCATGGCTGGCGAGGAAGCGTGGAATCGTCTCAGTGAAGCCGCACGACAGCAACGCCGTGCCGAGGGTGCGGCGTTTGTCCTCGACATGGTCTCGGGGATGACGCCGCCCTACGACTGGGCGGACATTCGCGTTCCCTGCATCATCGGCTACGGCGCCAGTTGGCCGCACGTCGAGACCTCTCCCCAGCTGGCTCGAACCCTCGCGTGCCCGACGTTCACCATCGAAGGGGCATCGCATGTCGCTCACCTGACCCATCCCGCCGAATTCGCCGAATTCATCCGGCGCGCTGCCACAGTTGCGTGAGCACGCGGCCCACCGGTGTGGTCACGAAATCATCCCCTGAAGCATTCCTCCGTCGACCAGGAGGTCGATACCCGAAATGAACGATGCACTCTCCGAGAGAAGGAATGCGACGACCGCCGCGACCTCAGCGGGTTGGCCGAGACGCTCGAGAGGCGTCTTCTCCAGCATCAACTTCATGACCGGCTGTTGTTCCGCCTCTTGGCGACCCATCGGCGTGTCGATCAGTCCCGGCGCAAGGGAGTTCACCCGCCCGCCGCGGCGGCCCCACGCCACCGCGGCCCGGGCGGCCACGGCTATGACGCCTCGCTTCGCCCATGCGTACGCGAGGCCGCTGTCCGGCAATCGCTCCACGGCGGCATCGAGAAAGCCCGGTGCGCGAGGGTCGGACACGAGAGTTTGAAGCTCGGTATCCATCCCGTGCAGAGCGACTTGATACGCCGAGCTGGACGAGAAGCACACCGCGGCCGAGCCCGTTTCGACCAGGGGTTCGAACGCCTCAAGAAGCAGCGCTGTGCCCACAAGGTCGATCTCCAGAATGCGCCGGGGATGCGTCATGGTCGGTGACACTCCCGCGGCGTGCGCGAGGGCGCGTAACGAGCCGAGAGTTTGCACCTGGGTCGCGAGAGCGGCCACGGCTTCCGGGTCGGAGATGTCGCACGCGATCCCCAGCGTCCCATCGATACGCGGTGGTTCCAGGTCCACGGTGACGAGCTGATCCGTGGTGCCCCGCAGACTCTCGACGCACTGTCGGCCCATCCCACTCGCCGCGCCCGTGACCACGGTGACCGTCATCCACGTCACTGTAGACGGCTTCTACCGGACCCGACCCTCTTCGTCTTGACGCGCCCTTCAGCCGAGGTACGCCACGCAGTTGTCACGCATGATCTTGCGTTGTTCGGCTTCGGTGAACATGTCGAGTTCCTTGACGTAGCCAGCGGGGTCGGCGAGACCTTCGCCGTGCGGCCAGTCGGAGCCGAAGAGGATCCGCTCCACACCGATCAGGTCGGCCAGCTTCTTGAGGTCCTCCTCGTAGTACGGGGTCACCCACACGTTGCGCCGAATCGTCTCGACGGGATCCTCGCTGAAGACCCATGGCGTCTGGTTAGCCTGCTTGCGTAGGTGCTTCACGAGCTGGGCCACCCAGTCCGAACCGTTCTCCACACTCGCCACCCGCAACGTCGGGTGTCGAGTGAAGACACCGTCGACGATCATCGAGGCGATCGCGTCATGGATTGCCCGATCACCGATGAGGACACGTCCCAGGATGTCAGGGTCGCGGAAAGGCGCGAACCTCTCCGCACCGCCCCACGCCGCCGAGAACTGGTTGTATCCACTATCGCCGAGGTGGAAGGCGACAGGGATCGACGATTCGGCCAACTTTGCCCACACGGGGTCGTGAACTGGGTTACCGAGTGAACGGCCCTTCCTGGTGCCTGTCGGCACCGGTGCCGGCCGAACGTGCACGAGACGGACGCCGCGTGCGATGAGGGAGTCGATTTCGCCAAGCGCCCGGTCGGGATCGGCCAGTGAGATCATCGGGGCGGCGATGATCCGATCCTGATAGGAGAACCCCCAATCCTCCTCCAGCCACCGGTTGAACGCGGTGAGGCTCGCCATGGTGGCGTCGACGTCGTCGATCAACGCCTGCTCCACCCCGCAACCAAGCGTCGGGAAGAGCAGAATCGCGTCGAGTCCCTGCTCGTCCATTTTTGCGATGCGGGCATTGTGGTCACGGTACTCAGGGGAGATGGGAGCCACCTTTAGCATGCTCCTCGGATCCACTCCCTCGGGGACCTGACCACGGAACTGCTGATCCATGCATCCCGGAACGATCACCGGATCAAAAGTCGGGTTGGGAATGAACTCGTTGAGTCGCCCCCCGATCAGGATCTCGGTGTGCGACCCTTTCTTGACCACCTGGACGCCCCGGTGGGCGAACGTCGGGTCGAGATACCTCGTGAACGCGTCGAGCGGCTCGTAGTAGTGGTTGTCGGCGTCGAACGGCCTGTACTCGATACTCATTGCCGTCTCAGCTCTCGAACCGGGAGAAGAAGAAGGCCTCGGAGTTGCCGAAGAGATAGTTGTCGAGGACCTCGTCGGGGAGGTCGAGTTCCGTCGCCTCTTTGACCGTCCGGGAGATCGAGAGTACGGGCGAATCCGACGCAAACATGATCTTGTCCTTTCCGCGGGTGCGCATGTAGTGCAGCAACGATGCGGGCAGATGGCGTGGCGCCCATGCCGAGGTCATAAGCCGGAGGTTCCTGTACTTGATCATGAGTCGGATAGCCGTGTCCCACCAGGGGTCGGCGCCGTGGATCATGCAGAGCTTGAGCTCCGGGAACCGCACGCACACCCGGTCGAGGTAGATGGGATTCTGGACCTCTCCGGGGATCGGCGGCCCGGGAAGTCCGGCGTTGAGGCAGAGAGGGATGTCGAGCTCACACGCCTTGGTGTACAGCGGGAAGTACACCGCGTTGTCCGGCGCGTACAAACCGTCGCCCCAGAAGCTCGGGCCGACGGACAGATAGGCCACCGGATTGCTGGCCACGAAGGACTCCAGGGCCTTGAGTGTCGGCATCGGCCTGAGCAGGTCGTGGCCCCCCAATCCCATGAAGAACCGATCGGGGTGCTGCTCGGCAAAGGCGGCCGCCCGCTTTGACGGCTGCTTGATGTTCGTCATGATGATGGCCCGCTGGACGCCGTTGGCGTCCATCTCGTCCAGAAGCTCGGGCAACTCACGGCTTTGGAACATGGAGCTGTCCGCCCGGAAGTAGTCCTCCTTGACTCGGACCATCCAGTCCGGCTGGACATTGTCGCCCATGTCAACGTTGATCAATAGGTCGTTGGCCCGTCGTGCCGTGCTCATTATCGGTTCCATTTCCCCTTCGGTAGAGAGTTTTCAGGGTGAAGCAATTAACTCAGACGAGGCGAGATAGGTGCTCTCGATCTCCTCGATTCGCCCGGCGAGTTCAGACGCCGAACCGGAGACAGCGACCTGCCCGTTGCTGATCACGTAGGCCCGATCGGCGACCTGGAGGGCATCCCGGGCTCGCTGCTCGACGAGGAGCACACCGGCACCTCGGTCGGCCGCGGCGCGCAATGCGGCGAGCAGGCGAACGCATATGAGCGGCGCGAGACCGAGGGACAGCTCGTCGGCGAGGAGAACCGTGGGTTGTGCCGCCAAGGCTCTGGCCAAGGTGAGCATCTGCTGCTCGCCTCCGGACAGGAGACCGGCCCTGCGGTGCAAAAGACGTTCCAGTTCGGGAAACAACTCGAGGCAGGCATCACGGCTCTGGCCGCCGAGGCGAAGATTCTCCGCCGTCGTCAGCCCCATGAAGACCGAGCGATCCTCGGTGATGAGGCGCATGCCATCGCGGACCCTCTTGTGCAGCGGTGCGGTCGTCGGGCGCCCCTTCAACCAGACTTCTCCACCCGACGGCTTGAGCTGGCCGCTCAGAGCCCTCACGATGGTCGTCTTGCCAGCCCCGTTGACTCCGAGAAGGGCCACGACTTCCCCCGAATGCACCACGAGGTCCAAGTCCTTGACGACCTCGACGGCGCCGTAACCGGCGCACATCTGCCTGGCCTCGAGTACCGGCGTGCGGTCTGTGTCGTTGGTCATCGGTTTCCCCGACTACTCGGTGGGCCTGGTGACGTCGGGGCCAGAATCGGGGCATCATCATCTCCGTCAGCAGCCCCGAGGTAGGCGGCGGCGACGGCCGGGTTCTTCCGGATCTCGGCTGGCGTGCCGTGACCGATCATCACGCCGAAGTTCAATGCGACGATCTGGTCACATGTGCGAAGAACCATGTCGACGTTGTGCTCGATGAGCAGGACAGCGATTCCCAGGTCGCGCGCCAGCCGCCGGATTATGTCGGACAGGGCGGTCGCATCAGCGGGACCCAACCCGGCCGCTGGCTCGTCGAGCAGCAGGACAGACCCGCCTCCTGCGACAGCGCGGGCGACCGCCAAACGTCGACGTTGGGCGTAATTCAGGTTGCGCGCCAAAGAGGTGAGCCGGCCGTCGAGTCCGAAGTCCGACACTGCGTCACCGGCCACCCCGTCGAGCCGCAAAACACCGGGGTGGAACAGGTCGGTCAGGTAAGCCCGTCGATCCCGACTGTCGCTCGCGGCCAGCACGTTCTCCTCCACCGACAGGTCGTCGAACAGCTCGAGGGACTGGAACGATCGGGCGAGGCCGGCCCGGGCCCTACGCTCGGGGGCCCAGCCGCCCATGTCTTCGTCGCCGAGGAAGACGCTGCCCCCACTCGTCTTGACGAATCCGGTGATGGCGTCGATGGCCGTGGACTTTCCGGCCCCGTTCGGGCCGATGAGGCCGAAGACCTGACCGGGGGCCACTTCCATGGACAAGCGATCCAAGGCCAGTGTCCCTCCGAACTGCACGGACACCTCCTCCAGGCGCAAACCCTTGCGCGTCACCATCCGTTCGGTGGAGTGAGAAGAGATGAGAACAGTCTGCCGCGGCCTGGTCGGCACCCGACGGCGTAGGGCAGCCAGCCACCCGGCGTTCATCTGCTCGGTCAACGCCGACATACCGTTCGGGAAGTAGGGCAGGAACACCAACAGGAGCGCTCCCGCGAGGATCGAAAGCCACTCGGCTACGTTCCCGCCGAGGAAGGAGAAGATCTGTGCCAGAAGGGCGTTCGGCTGATAGCCGCTGGCGATGAGCGGTCCCCCGAGGTGCCCGACCCCGCCGAGCACGGCGGTCTCGGTGAGGGAGATAGAACTGAGACCGAGGAAATTCGTGAAGTCCGGCGCCGGCAGGTAGAAGGCGAAGAGCACGCCGCCGGCCGCGGCGATCATCCCGGCCAGTACAAAGGCGTACGTCTTGGCCCCTGACACCGAGATCCCCATCGCCGCCGCCGCCCGCTCATTGGTGCGGACCGCGATGAGGCGCCGACCCGCCCGTCCCCGCCGGAGATTGGCCACCATCAGCCCGAGGCCGACCAGGACGACGAGGGTCAGCGTGGCGAACCGCTTGGGATACTCGAGACCTCCCACCGCCAGACCGAAGATTGTGGGATTGTCGGTGTTGTAGCCGTTGACCCCGCCCGTGTAGTTCTGGTTGGTGAAGAACACCGCCTCGAGGGAGAAGGCCAGGCCCAAGGTCACAATGGCCAACGCCGCCCCCCGGGTCCTCACTCCGGCGGCGGCGATCACCGCCGCCACGGGGACCGCCACTGCGATCCCGACGAGGGCGGCGAGAAGGAAGGGCCAATGATGGCTCGAGTACAGCCAGGCCGATATCAGTGCGCCGATGCCGGCCATGCCCATCTGGGCCAGCGAGATCTGGCCGGCGTAGCCGGTCACCACGACCAGCGAGAGGAGGACGACGGCGAAGAGCATCTGGTACTGCAGTGCCACGAGCCAGTCGAACGGTAGGGCGACCCAAATGCACAAGAGGCTGAGCACTGCAGCGAGTGCGACCAGGTACGGCGGTACCCTCCCCGATCCGACCGAGGGCATCCGCCCGAATGCCTCCTCCCGGCCGGCGATCGAGCGACCGCGTAGGAACAGGATGACGGTGACGAAGATGAACGGAACCGCCGTGCTCCAGCCGGGAGACGACACGTAGCGGGTCACCTCCGACTGGGCGATCCCGAGGGCCAGTCCGGCGATGGTCGTGATCGGAAACGAAGAGAAGCCCCCGATGACCGCCGCAGCGAGGATCGGTATGACGATGAGCGAGAGGTTCTCACTGCTCAGGCTGGTGATCGGGACCAGGAAGATCGCCGCCAACCCGCCCAGTGCTGCGCCTATGGCCCAGTTGGCGATGGCGATCACGTCCGGGGAAATCGCCAGCGCCCCGGCGGCAGTCGGGTTCTCGGCGACGGCCGATGTGGCCAGCCCGAACCGGGTGTATTTGTACACGGCCCACAGGACGACTGTGAGGACGATGACGATGCCGAAAATGCATAGCCGGTCTTCACCGATCGGAGCACCGAAGATCGTCACCGAGTTCGTCGGCAGGATCGACGAGACCGGGCGACCGGCCGCACCGAAAATGAGGAGCACGGCTTCCTGGGTCACCAGGAGGAGAGCCAGGGTCGCCACGACCTTGATCAGGTTCGAGGCATCCCTGAGCCGGCGGATGACCAGGTAGTAGAAGGCGGCCCCGAGCGCAGCGGACGTGAGCAGTCCGGCGGGGATAGCCAGGAAGTCGGTGACGTGCCAGTTCTGATGCACCTCGTAGAACACGTAGGCGGCCATCATGCCCATGACCCCTTGGGCGAAATTCACCACCTTTGATCCTCGGAAGACGAGGACGAGCCCGACGGCGGCGAGGGCGTAGAGAGAACCCGCGCCGAGGCCGATTACGGCGAAGCGAAAGATGGTGGTCATACCCTAACTCCGCTCAAAAGTGAACGATGGAAGGCCTCGGTATCGCGTAAGAGAGGGTCCACTGGATGCCGAGGACGTGATCAGTCGACGGGTGCGTTCGTCTCTGTCACCCGACCGCACGGTCGAGCTCGGTGCCCACGTTGATCCAGCCGCTGGGATCGGTGAGGTGGCCGCTCTCGATCTTGTACGTCTCGATGTTGGTGTCGAAGTCTCGGCGGTCGTTCGCCGGGCCCCGGGGGATCATCGAGATGGGCGGAATAATGCCGTCGGTATTGGCATCGCGGAGTTGGTTGAGAGCCTTCAGCATGGAGGAAGCAGTGACAGGCCCCTTGACCTTGGCCGCCGCGTCCAGGACTATCTGGGCGAAGACGTAGCCCAGCAATTCTGTCTGTTGCACCGCAGCGGACCGATCATAGGCCTTGATCTTTTTCGTGACGGCCTTGATCGCCGGGGTTGAGAATGTCGGGTCCGGGCTGCTCACTACCTCGAGCAACCCGTTGGCGAGAGAACCAAGGGACGAGATGATCTGCGGAGTGACGATGATTCCGGGAACGATCACCGGAACCTTCAGGTCGGCTTGGTGCACGGCAGTGACCACCTGAGTGATCTGCGCGGGCAGGCTCACCTCGGCGATGCACTGCACACCAGCGCTCTTGATCGTGGCGATCTCGGCGGTCACGTCAGGAGTTTCGATCGGGAGGTACGAGGTCGTCACCGACGTCCACGGCTCCGCCTTCGAAACCTGCGTCTGGTAGATCTCGGCGCCTTCAGTAGCGACGAAGCCGAGCTTGCGGCAGCCCTGCTTGTAAAGGGCTACGGCCATGCCGGCGAACAGAGCCGGGGCACCGCTGGTCTCGAACGACACGGGAGAGGTGCCGTCGGTGACACCGATAACCGGGATACCCGCCTGGTTGGCGAGGGTCTCGTCGACCTGGTGGGCGGCCATGATCACCGCGACATGGTCCTGGACGGCCTCGTGCTGGCAGAGCAGATTGCCGGCGTCCGTGCCCTTGTCGTCGCAGACGATCAGTTTTGCCTTGGTGCCATGAAAAGCAGCCTGAAAGGCTGGGGTTGACGTGCCTGTCGTCGACAGCTGTGGCCCTGAGAGGATGTTCTCCAACATGACCGAATAGGTCGATCCCCCTGAACTGGACGCAGAAGCGCTGGCTGAGCTGCACAGAGCCACAACCAGAGACATGGCCAGGCCGAGCACGGCGAAGCTTCCAATGCGAGCGTAAATGGGCATTCGCACCTGTGATCCCCCCTACGACACGACCAAGCCAGCGGCTGGGCCTGAATTATCGCTAATAGTACAACATTTCAACGGTCCGAAATAGTTTAACCTTTGGATGTTTCGAAATGGATCGCAATGGACATTCACCACGTCTGCGCCACGCCATCCGGGTCGCAGCTGACACGTGACCGGAGCTCCGACTTCGCCGTCTTGCCGGTCGCCGTGCGCGGCAAATCCTCGGCTATGTACAACGCTTCGGGGCATTTGAAGGCGGCCAGGCGCGTGGCTGCAAACGCCCGCACCTCGGCGAGTTCGAGTGTCGTACCGGCACGGGGTACCACCACCGCGCACACTCTCTCGCCCAGGGACGGCTCGAGCAGACCGATGACGGCGACGTCGGAGATTTGGGGATGCTCGAAAAGAACGGCCTCCACCTCGGCGCAGTACACGTTCTCACCGCCGCGGATGACGACGTCCTTGAGCCGGTCGACGACATAGACGTATCCCTCGTCGTCGTAGTAGCCGAGGTCGCCCGAGTGGAACCAGCCGCCGACGAAGGATGTGCTCGTAGCCGAAGGATCGTTCCAGTAGCACTGGGCGACCTGTGGCGACCGGAAGCACAGCTCCCCCACCTGGCCGGCCCCGACAATCCTGCCGTCTTGGCCCTCGACCCGAAGATCGGCGGTCAGGTTGGGCCGACCGACGCTGTCGGGGTGGTGTAAGAACTCTTCACCTACGTTCGTGCATACGGCCGAGGTTGTCTCGGTCAGCCCGTAGCCGTTGAGGATTCCGATGTCAGGGCCAAACACTTCGACGGCGCGCAGAGGGAGGTCGGGTGGGACAGGCGCGCCGCCGAGCGGGAAGCTGCGGACGGCGCTGAGATCGAACTTGCGCAACTCCGGGTAGTCGAGCAGTTCCCGGGCCATCGCCGGCACGCCGCCCAGACCGGTGGCCCGTTCCCGCTCAGCGAGGCGCAGCAGCTCGGCCACGTCCCACTTGCGCATCAGCACAAGCTTTGAACCACCCATCGCCCCGCCTACGATCGACGCCACCCCCCCGATATGGAACAGCGGCGCCGCGGTGACCGTCACGTTCTGGCCTGCCGGTTGAGCCGGCCGGCCGGACAGGAGCTGGGCGCGGGCTGCCGCGAAGGCCATGTTCATGAGGTTGGTGATCGTCGCCCGGTTGCTCGCCAGCGCCCCTTTGGGACGGCCCGTGGTCCCGGACGTGTAGAGGATCGTCGCCGGATCCTCCGGCTCTGTCGACGCAAGGCCATGCTCGGACATGGGGTGGCGGGCCGCCAGATCCTCGAAGGGGACGCTGCGGAGGGCAGCGGATTGGGCCCCGCGGACTCCGACGTAGTCCACCTCCCCGGGTGCTTCGCCGCTGTCCGCCAACCGGCCGAGTCGCTCGTCGTCCATGAAGGCGACCCGTACACCGGCATCAGCGAGCGCGTAGGCCAACTCGGGGCCCGTCCACCACGAGTTCAACGGGACGACTATCGCCCCGAGCAGAGCCGCCCCCCAGAACGACATGACGAACTCGGGGTAGTTCCGCATGGCGATGGCCACCCGGTCTCCCTTGCGGACTCCGAGACGTGTGGACAATTCGCCGGCGAGCGCGAGCGCGGTACGCCGGACGTCGGCGAAGGTCAGCCGTTCATCTTCGAACACGAGATGATCGAGGGCCTCGTGGGTGGCCGACATCCGGAAGATGTCGACGATGGTCCGAGGCGCGCGGATGAAGGCGCGCAGGGGAACTCCGTCGAGGACGAGGGGCTCCACCTCGAAGGGTCCGCCAGCGCCGATGAGCGCCTGCAGCCTCTCGTCGGCGA
>Ga0224558_1003790_pt1 | contig 12282 bp, 9 predicted proteins | sample 714S32024metaG_FD_180682 | JGI IMG/M metagenome (GOLD analysis project Ga0224558, IMG submission 180682) | Peat soil microbial communities from Stordalen Mire, Sweden - 717 S3 20-24 | ecosystem: Environmental > Terrestrial > Soil > Wetlands > Peat | place: Sweden: Norrbotten County, Stordalen... | reverse complement strand
AGTTGCTCCACTCGCCCCAGAGTAGCCAAGACGCGCTGGCGCGGTTTGTCGCCGCTGCGGACCGACTCGACCAATTGCAGGTAGCGGTAGGAACGAACGCGTTTTAGTCGGACGAACATGTTGGCGGTTATTTGACATTTATAAATGATGCTCTCAACCAGCAGAATCAAGGAAAAAGCACGCTCTTGTTGGCACTACAAGATTGAGTCTTAAATCGCAGCCGTGCGGGAAATTGGTCAAAAACCAGCAAACACTGTAGAAGATCGGTCACGCAATCCAAACATAGGCTGTGGCTGAGACTCCGCCTGGTGCTGGAGATCTACCTCGCCTGGGCGTACCGCGAGGGGTATTTCCCCATGCTCGCTATGCGGGTGAAACCAGGACCATTGAAGAGTTGATCAGAACGGATTGCTCCCCACTATCAACTCTCAGACAACCGACGACCCGTTCCAGATCGTTCTGGAAGGGGATCACGCTTAGAGCTGCGTTTACGCCGGTGCGGAGAATCATGTTCTGCACGGCCAAAATCAAGCCCCTTTCCGCTTGCCAGCGCGCGGCCAGGTCTTAGATTTCTGGCATGGAACAAACGCAACTCGCGCAGTACCTCCCGGTCCTGATGCTCGGTGTGCTGGCGGTGGCCTTCTCGTTCGGCATGCTGGTCATGTCAGTGGTGCTGGGCAAGCGGGGCAAGCGGCCGCCGGTTAAGGACACCCCTTACGAATGCGGGATGGTCCCCGTGGGGGAAGGCAGCACCCGGTTGTCGGTGAAGTTCTATTTGGTGGCGATGCTTTTCATCCTCTTCGACATCGAGGTGGTCTTTCTGTATCCTTGGGCGGTCATCTATCGGGACATGCTGAAGGAAAGCGGTGGGGTCATTCTTGGCGCGATGATTTCATTCCTGGTGATCCTGTTTGTCGGTTACCTATATGCGGTGAAGAAGCGGGCCTTCGACTGGAAGAGCTAACGCCATGGGAGTTGCCCGGCACCCCTTTTGCTTGTGGCCTGACTGATGTAGATTAGCTACAGCATGGATTTTGCCGAACTCACCAGAGCTTTCCGTGACCTGCTTGAAAGCAAGCCAGGAATGATCATCCTCTTGGGCCTTGGCTTCATCCTGTTCCTTTTCCTGGTCGTTGACACCTGGCGCCACCGGCGCCGGCGCAAACGCCCCCGCTGAAATTACCCGTCACCTTCCTCCTCGAAGCTCGGACAGGCCCGCAGCGGGTCCAGGACGAGGGTCTTGGAAAAAAAAGAAGTCCGGGCAACCCGGCCTTGGCAGGTGTTAGGGGAGGGGATCCCCAGTGGAGGCAAAGGCCGCATGTCGCCCGGACAAAGCCAACGAGAGCGGACTACTCGGTCAGTCATGTGCGCCGCCCGTTAGAGGTCGCGCAGAACTCGTCGTGCTCGGCTCCTGCCCTCTATATGATAACCCGCGCTGTGCTGGCAAGCATTCTCTCTCGCGAACCCTGTTGTCGGTGTTAGCTTGTCAGACCGCATTTGGGCGGCTATAGTGGCATTGATTTTGGAAGGGCGGAGGATCGCTTTCCCCGGAGCAGTTCGGGGGAGGAGGAAAGTCCGAACACCAAAGGGCGCGATGCCGCGTAACCTGCCGGGGCCGACGCAAGAAGGCCTGCGGGGGGATACACGCGGGCGGTGATGCCGCGAGGCGTCCCGACGGACAGTGCCACAGAAAATGAAACCGCCCCGGTTTCGGCGACGAAGCGGGGGTAAGGGTGAAAAGGTGGGGTAAGAGCCCACCGCTCCAAGCGCAAGCGCGGAGGCACGGAAAACCCCATCGGGTGCAAGGCCAAATAGGGGACCTCGGAGCGGCCCGCTCCAGGTTCCGCAATGCGGAACGGGTTCCGGGTACTGGCTGCTGAGACAAATGATTCTCTCCCCCGAGAGGTTTCGGGGCAGACAAAATTCGGCTTACAGCCCTTCCAAAATCATCTACGGCGATGCTCCCGGGAGGCTGGCGACCTAACCGCGGGAATGGGCGGGGAGGCCGGCGCTGGGTGAGGGGCCAGAGGTTGGCCTTTTTGAGGAGGCCAAGCTGGGCCGAAGGAGGTTCCAGCGGTAATAACTATTGCTTTCCAGCCGGCGAGCAGTAATCATCATTCGCGAGTTTCGGGGGCGAGGGGAAGTCTTGTGGCTCCGGGGAAGGGGACTTTATTTTGCAGGTTGATGACTTGGCCTTGAATGGCTGCGACGCGAACCATGTGAACTATGAAGCAGAGAATGCTCACCCGAAACCCAACTGAACCCCCGTCATTGCCTAAGACGCCGACCGGCATCCACGGTCTGGACGAAATCACCGAGGGCGGCCTGCCCAAGGGCCGGCCCAGGCTGATCGGCGGCGCGGCCGGCTGCGGCAAGACGCTGCTGACCCTCGAAGACATCACCGGCAACTGCCACGTGCCTATTAACGCGGCCTCATGAAAAACGGCAAACCCGCACTACCGGACGCTCGTGTGCTGCGGCAGCGGGCCGAACAGAAACTGCGGGAGCGCCAGGCGCTTGCGAAGCTACCGCCGGGTGAAATCGATGCCCGCGCGCTGGTCCATGAATTGGAAGTCCACCAGATCGAACTGGAAATGCAGAACGAAGAGCTGCGCCACGCGGAGGCGCAGGCGCAGGAAGCGCTGGACAAATACGCCGACCTGTTCGATTTCGCGCCACTTGGCTACTTCCATTTGACGCAGGATGGCGTCATCCGCGAAGCCAACCTGGCGGGCGCGGCGCTGCTGGGCTTGGATCGCAGCCGGGTGGTTTCCGGGCGGTTCGCTGCCTGGGTGGCGCCGGCCTGCCTTCGAACCTTCGCCAGCTTCCGCAAGGCCGTGCTGGCATCCGAGACCAGACAAACCTGTGAAATCCAACTCTTGTGCCAGGGCCGGGGAGCGCTGGACGCGCAGTTGGAAGGTCTGGCCCCGCCCGCTCAGGCCGGGCTGGAGAAAACCTGGCGGCTGGCCGTCTTGGACGTCTGGGCGCGCAAACAGGCGGAGGCGGCGTTGCGCAAGAGCGAAGCGCTTGCTCAGAGTGAGAAGGAGTTTCGCTTGCTGGCCGAAGCCATGCCTCAGATTGTTTGGGCCACTCGGGCAGACGGCTGGAATACCTACTTCAACCAGCAGTGGGTCGATTATACCGGTCTCACACGGGAAGAAAGCTACGGCCATGGTTGGAACAAACCATTCCACCCCGACGACCAGCAACGGGCTTGGGATGCCTGGCAGAATGCAGTAACTAACCGGGCTACCTATGCCCTTGAATTCCGGCTTCGCCGAGCGGACGGGACTTATCGCTGGTGGTTGGTTCGTGGCGTGCCGGTCTTGGATGAGAAGGGAATTATTCTTAAGTGGTTCGGCACTTGCACCGACATCAACGATTTTAAGGAGGCGGAGAAGGCTCTGCTCGAAGCCGGGGAGGAACGGCTGCGCCTGGTGCTCGAAGCGACTTCCATGGGAATCTTCGAGGTTGATCTGCGGACAGGTGAGGGGCGTTGGAACATGGTGGAGTTCGAATTGCTGGGGCTCAAGCCCGGCGACGCTCCGAGCGTGCCGGCCACGTTCTTCCGTTACCTTCATCCCGATGACGCGTCGAGGGTCCAGGCCCAATGGGCGGAGGCGACCCAAACCGGCATCCTGAATACGGAGTTCCGCATCGTGCGAGCCGATGGCCAGATGCGCTGGCTGGCGGGGATGGGACGGTTCGCTTACGCGGGCAAGCCAGACGACTCGGCCCCGGGGGACAAACCAGCGCCGGAGCGGTTCCTCGGGGTGAATTTTGACATCACGGAGCGGAGACAGATGGAGGAAGAGATACGTCAGCGCGCGGAGGAACTGCGGGCCACCAACGAAGAGCTGACCCGCTTCAACGATGCCATGGTGGGCCGCGAGCTGCGCATGATCGAGTTGAAGCAGGAGATTGATGCCCTTTGCGCCCAGCTCGGCCAGCCCCTGCGCTACGGGCCAATCCCCGGCGAGGAGGCACAGCCCGCGCAATGACCAATGCAGAGGCGCAAAGGAACGGGGACGCAGTGGAGGCAGGGCGCGTTGTCCCCAACTCCGTTAGGAGCGCCATGTATTCTCGCGGGTTCGGCTGCCGGAGGGCTTTGGGAACCAAGATCCCCAGTCATGACGCTCCTATGGAGCTTGGCGGAGCGTCCGGGGCGGTCGTACCTATAAACATGGCGCTCCTAGCGGAGCTTGACCAGTGTGCAGCGAGTCGGTGCGCCAACCCTGAAGGGGTTGCATCGTCCGACCCCCTGGCAGCGGTCGATCTCACACATAGCGGTCGTTGCAGACGATTGATCGAACCCTTACAGGGTTGGCGGTTTATTTCGGTGCCCTCACCCAGGGTAGCTCGTGACTCGCAACCCTGGGCTGAGCGATCCAATCCCTTCGAGATTGGCGTTGAATCTGGCCTCGGACTTCGCGTCTCGGCCCTCTCATCATGGCGACCAAGCTGACCCTCAGGAACCAATGGCTGGCCCGCTACGCCGCCGCTTTGGCGGCGGTGGGCGCCGGCCTCCTGTTGCGCCTGGGACTGACCGCCCTCGTAGGCGAAGGGCTGCCGACCTACATCACCTTCTATCCGGTTGTCATGGCTGTCGCCCTGTTCGGCGGTTTAGGGCCGGGCCTGCTGGCTACCCTCACGACCGCGCTCGCCGTGGATTACTGGCTGCTCTCCCCCACGCATTCTCTCGGCATCGCCAACCTTGTTGATGCTGTCGGTCTGGTGTTCTTCACGGGCATGGGGGTGTTCATGAGCGCGGTCGCCGCACTGTATCGTCGCGCCCAGCGGAAGGTGGCGGCTTATGATAAGGAACTGGCGCTGCGGGAGAGCCAGAGGCATAACGCGATGCTGGCCGGAATTATCGAGCACTCGTCTCAGGCTTTCGGCATAGGGTATCCGGACGGTCGTTTGGGGCTGATCAACCGAGCCTTCGAGCAGTTGACCGGCTACAGCGGCGAGGAATTGCGGAACATAGACTGGGCTGGAACGCTCACGCCCCCAGAATGGCGCGAGTTGGAGCGCAAGAAACTGGAGGAAATGAATGCGACCGGCCAGCCGGTACGGTATGAGAAAGAGTACCTCAGGAAAGATGGCACGCGCGTGCCCATTGAACTGCTGGTCCACCTGGCGCGGGATGCTGATGGGAAACCGGAATACTATTATTCCTTCATCACGGACATCACTGAGCGCAAGCAGGCCGAAATAGCGGTGGAACAGTTGAACGCCAGGCTGCGGCAGCAGGTGGCGGATTTGCAGGCCGCCAACGAAGAAGTCCAGGCCTCCCGCCGGGCCGCCCTGAGCCTGGCCGAGGACGCCCTGGAAGCCCGCAAAGAGGTCGAGCAGGTAAACGTCAACCTCAAGAAGGCCAATGAATCACTGGCCACCTCCCGCCGCTCCGCCCTCAACCTGATGGGCGATGCCGTCCAGGCCCGCAAGCAGGCCGAGCAGGCCAGCGCCGAGTTGCTGAAGGTCAACCGCGCCCTCAAAGCGCATGGCAAAAGTGACCAGGCCCTGATGCGCGCCGATGCTGAAACCGAGTTCCTCGACGCAGTCTGCCGGATTGTGGTCGAGGACTGCGGCCATGCGATGGTGTGGGTCGGGTTGGCCGAGGAGGACGAAGCCAGGACGGTTCGGCCCGTAGCGCAGGCGGCCTTCGAGGCGGGCTATCTTGAAACCCTAGAGATCACCTGGGCTGACACTGAGCGCGGACGCGGCCCGACCGGCACCGCCATCCGGACCGGCCAGCCGAGCCGGTGTGGAAACATGCTGACCGACCCCGGGTTTGCGCCTTGGCGGGCCGAGGCCATCAAGCGCGGGTATGCCTCGTCATTGGTCCTCCCGCTGCTGGCGGAGGGCCGGGCTTTCGGCGCAATGACCATTTATTCCAAGCAGCCGGATGGCTTCAGCGACGACGAGGTGAGATTGCTGACTGAGTTAGCCGACGACCTGGCGTATGGGATCACGGCGCTCCGGTTGCGCGCGGCCAAGGCGCGGGCGGAGGAAGCGCAACGGCAGAGCGAAGAACGTTATCGCAGCCTGGTGGAACTGTCCCCCGAAGCCCTGTTCGTCAACCGCAACGGCCGGATTGTGCTGGTGAACCCGGCCGCACTCCAACTGTTCGGCGCGTCCAGCGCGGAGCAGCTTTTGGGCAAGTCGCCCTTCGAGGTCTTACACCCCGATTGCCATGCGATGATGCGTGAACGCATCACCCAGGTGCTCGCCGGCCAGCGGGTGCCGTTCCTCGAGGAAAAGGTGATCCGCCTGGACGGGGCGGTGGTGGACGTCGAGGTGGTGGCGGCGCCGGTGATGGATCAGGGTGAACGAGCCATCCAAGTCCTCCTGCGCGACATCACCCAGCGCAAGCAGGCCCAGGCGGCCCTTCAAAAAACCACCGAGGACCTCACACGCTCCAATCGCGACCTGGAACAGTTCGCTTACGTCGCCTCCCACGACTTGCAGGAGCCGCTGAGGGCCGTCGGCGGATACGTCAAGCTCCTGCAGCTCCGTTTCCCGGACAAGCTGGATGCCAAGGCGCAGGGCTACATCGCCGGCGCTTTCGAGGGTGCCACGCGCATGGAGCAGCTCATCCGCGATCTGCTCGCCTTTTCTCGCGTCGGCACGCGCGGAGACCCCTTCGTGCCCACCGATTTGGAAGATGCGCTTAGGCAGGCCTTGCGCAACCTGGAGGTGAGCCTCACATCTACCCAGGCCACCGTTGCCCACGATCCTCTGCCCACCTTGCCCGTGGATGCCACCCAGATCATGCAGCTTTTCCAGAACCTGGTCGGCAACGCCCTCAAGTTCCACGGCGAGCAGCCCCCGAACATTCATATCGGCGCCCAAAGACAGGATGGGCGCTGGGTATTCTGGGTACGCGACAACGGCATCGGCATTGAACCGCAGTATTATGAGAAGATCTTCCAAATCTTCCAGCGGCTGCACACGCGCAAGGACTATCCGGGCACCGGCATCGGTCTGGCCATATGCAAGCGGATTGTCGAGCGGCATAGCGGGACCATTTGGGTCGAGTCCCAGCCGGGGCAGGGGTCAACGTTTTACTTCTCGCTCCCGGACACGGCCGCCAAAACGGGGCCGGAGGAACCTGGATAAGGTTCCGCGAGGAGCGGCATGGGCGGGGTTCTGGTTATTGATGGACGATCAGGCGCGTCTCAGCTCCGTTAGAGAGTCCGCGGCTCCTTAGCCCATCCCTTGCCAACCCGTGTAAGGGAATTCCCCGATGCACGAATGCGGTTCTCCCTGACTAGGCGCGCCTGCCGCCGGTGGCTATTATGGCGCCATAAGTTGGTCCGAAGTTTAACTATCACTTCCAGAATCGGAGGCACAATGCGAGTGCTCTTACGACATAAGAAGACGAGACTTTATTACGTCGGCCTCAATCAGATGGTCGGCGAACACAGCGATGCGCGCGACTTTGCCAGCGTGCCGCGGGCAGCCCGATTCGCTCTGGCTGAAGGACTGCCGGAAGTTGAGATTATCGTGCGCTCCGATTATTTGGCTTCCGAAGTCGCTTTTCAGCCATTGCCGGAGTGGTGTGAATTGGACAAAGCGCGTCTTCCGGCGGGTGGCGCACCAACTGCAACTCCTGAGGGAAATTGACGGATTCGCAGGGGGGAAGCAAACGAACGCCCCACCCCGTACAAGCTCCGTTAGGAGCGCCATGTTTATAGGAAGCGCGCGCCGCACCCCATAAGCTCCGTCAGGAGCGGCATGGTGCCGTGCATGCGCCGCCTCACATGACGCTCCTGACGGAGCTTGGCGGATTCGCCGGGGGTGTCGTTGCTATAGACATGGCGCTCCTAACGGAGCTGGACGATCCGCGGCGCCCCGGCGGACCGAACTGCGCCACCTCACATGCGGCGTTTGACGGCGCTTTGTCCTTGCGTCCTTAAATCGATCTCGCGAATCTGTCGTGGCATGGCTAACACCTACACCCAGATCTACATCCAGGTCGTGTTCGCGGTACAAGGACGGCAGAACCTGATTCGACCGGAACGCAAGGAAGAGCTTCACAAGTACATTACCGGCATTGTCACACGTCAGGGCCAGAAGCTCATCGCGGTCCATTGCATGCCGGACCACACGCACGTCTTGATCGGTCTGAAGCCCAACATAGCCCTGTCCGATTTGGTGGGGGACATCAAGACCGGCTCGACTAATCACATGAACGAGAATCACTGGGTGGCCGGACGGTTTTCGTGGCAGGAAGGTTTCGGTGCGTTTTCTTACTCCCATTCACAACTGGGCGGCGTGATTGATTATATCCGCGAACAGGTGAAACACCATGCGCGCAAGACCTTTCGGCAGGAATATCTCGCCTTCCTCAAGAAGTACCAGATAGCGCACGATGAGCGCTATATCTTCAAACCGCTCGAAGAGGAATAGCCTTGTCCGAAGCGACATAGGACGGGCGTGGGTGTCCCATTGATGGCCGATCAAGCACCTCCCAGCTCCGTTAGGAGCGCCATGTTTATAGCAAACGTGCGCCGCACCCCATCCAAGCTCCGATAGGAGCGGCATGGTGCCGTGCATTGGCCGCCACACATGCCGCTCCTGGCGGAGCTTGTCGGATTCGCTATGGCTGTCGTTGCTATAGACATGGCGCTCCTAACGGAGCTGGACTATCCGCGGCGCGCGGGCGGACCGAACCAAGGCCGCCTCTCATGCGGCCGAGCTTATATTTGTGGCGTCACGCGGGAAATAATGGGATACTTGTGCCAGTCCGCAGTGAGAATCGAAAGGAATTTGTGGTGCCATGAAAGCCAAGTCCAAAGCGAAGCGGTCAACCGCCCCAGCCAGCGCTCCCGTGACTAAGCCATCCAGAGCGGCCCGCCGGCCCTCAGGGCCCGAACGCATCGTGGGGCTGGGCTGTTCGGCCGGCGGGCTGGAGGCTTGCGAACAGTTCCTGACCCATCTGGCGCCCGACACCGGCCTGGCCTTTGTGCTGGTGTCCCACCTGGACCCGGACCGCAAAGGGATCATGCCCGAGCTGCTCCAGCGCTGCACCCGGATGAAGGTCTGCCAGGCCGAAGACGGCATGAAAGCGCGGCCCAACTGCGTCTATGTGATCCCGCCCAAGGTGGACTTGTCCATTCTGCACGGGAAGTTCCAGTTGCTGGAGCCGTCGGCGCCGCGCGGGTTGCGGCTGCCGATTGATTTCTTTTTCAAGCACCTCGCCCAGGACCAGAAGCAGCGGAGTGTCGGGATCATCCTGTCGGGCATGGGGACCGACGGGACGCAGGGCCTGAAGGCGATTAAGGAGGGAATGGGCCTGGTGCTGGCGCAGGACCCGGCCTCGGCGAAGTATGACGGGATGCCCCGGAGCGCGATCGGCACGGGGCTGGTGGATATTGTGGCGCCGGCGATGGATCTGCCGGCGCGGCTGGCCGGCTTTGTGAAGCACGCCGCGGCCCTGCCGCACCAGGCCGTGGCCGGCGAAGCGGAGCCCTCCAGCGCTCTGGAAAAGGTGTTTGTCCTGCTTCGAGCGCGGACGGGCACGGACTTCTCGGCTTACAAGGCCACCACGATCCATCGCCGGCTCGAGCGGCGGCTGAACGTGCATCAGTTGGAATCGCTGGCCCACTATGTCCGCTACGCGCAGGAGAACCCGCACGAGCTTGATCTGCTGTTCCGCGAGCTGCTGATCGGGGTGACCAGCTTCTTCCGCGATCCGGCGGCGTATCAAGCGCTCCAAGAGAAGGCGATCCCGCAACTGCTGGAGAGCAAGGCCCCGGGCAGTCCCCTGCGCGTGTGGGTTCCCGGCTGCGCCACGGGCGAAGAGGCCTATTCGGTGATGTTGGCGCTGACCGAATGCCTGGACCAGCGCCGGGGCCACGACGGGTGGCCGATCCAGATGTTCGCCACGGATCTGGACAAAGTGGCGATTGACCAAGCCCGCCAGGGAGCCTTCCCGGCGAACATTGCGGCGGAGGTCTCCCCCGATCGGCTACGCCGGTTCTTTGTCCGGAGCGAGCACGGCTACACCATCAAGAAAGCCGTTCGCGAGCGGATCGTGTTTGCGCCGCACAACCTGTTGACCGACCCGCCGTTTACCAAGCTGGACCTGTTGTGCTGCCGCAACCTGCTGATTTACTTCAAGGCGGAATGGCAGAAGCGGCTGATGGCGATCTTTCACTACGCCCTGAATCCCGGCGCCCTGCTGTTCCTGGGTCCGGCCGAGACCGTCGGCGGGCTGGCCGACCTCTATGCACCGCTGGATAACCGCTGGAAGATCTTCACCACCAAGGCCGCACCGCCCGGGCCGAGGACGGTCATCGAGCTGCCCGGCCCGCGCGGGCTCCCGATCGCGGGCGCGGCCCTGAGCGCCGCCCGGACCGCTCCCGCTCAACGTATCGAGGTGGCCGAGGCGGCGCAGCGGGTCCTGTTGGAGACCTTCGTTCCGCCCGCCGTGGTCATCAACCCGGAGGGCGATATCGTCTATGTGGTGGGGCTCACCGGGAAGTACCTGGAGCCGGCCACCGGCAAGGCGAACTTGAATGTCTTTGCCATGGTCCGCGAGGGGCTGAGCCAGGAATTGGGTCTGGCGATTCGCAACGCGGTTCAGCGCAAGGCGAGCGTCACCGCCAAGCGACTGCGCTTCAAAGCAGGCGGCAAGGAGGCCCTGGTTAACTTGACGGTCCGGCCGCTCGACGGCGCAGGGGCGGCGGAGCTGTTGCTGGTGATCTTCGAGGAGGTCGAGCCGGAGGCGCCGGGCGGGAAGAAGCCGGTCCACGCCCTGCGCTCTAGCGGTCTGGCCCGACGGCTGGAGAAAGAGTTGCGGCACAGCCAAGGCCTGTTGCGGAGCACCCTGGAGGATAGGCAGGCGGCCGAGGAAGAACTCAAAGTCGCCAACGAAGAGCTGCAGTCCAATAACGAGGAACTGCAAAGCACCAACGAAGAGCTGACGACATCCAAGGAAGAACTGCAATCCCTCAACGAGGAGATGACCATGGTGAACGCCGAGCTCCAGACCAAGCTGGATGAGCTGTCGCAAGTCAACAATGACATGCGCAACCTGCTCAACGGCATTGATGTGGCCACGGTGTTCGCGGACAACGACCTGCGCATCAAACGCTTTACCGAACAGGCCACGCGCATCATCAACCTCATCCCTACCGACGTGGGCCGGCCGCTGAGCCACCTGGCCACCAACCTGAAATACGAGCGCCTGGCGGACGACGCCAATGAGGTCCTTCGCACGCTGGTGTTCAAGGAAACCCAGGTCCAGACCACCGATGGCCGGTGGCACCTGATGCGAATCCTGCCTTACCGCACGGCGGACAACGTCATTGACGGGGTGGTGATCACCTTTGCCGACGTGACGCCGCTCAAGCACCTGGAGGCTTCTTTGCAGGAGGCGCAGCTCTTCGCCGAAAGCATCATCGCCACCGTGCGCCAGCCGCTGGTGGTGCTGGATGGCGATTTGCGGATCGTCTCCGCCAATCGTTCCTTCTATCAGACATTCGGGCTAAGCCCGGAGCAAACCGAGCGGCGCTTGCTCCATGAAGTGGCGGACCGGCAGTGGGACATTCCGGACCTGCGGCGGCTGTTGCAGGAAATTCTGCCCAAGCAAACCGAGCTGCACGATTTTAAGCTGGAGCTCAACTTCCCGGGCGTCGGTCGCAAGGTGGTGCTGCTCAACGCGCGGCAGGTGTATCGGCTCGATCAGCGTCCTCCGCTAATCCTGCTGGCGATGGAACCCGTGACGGCGCCGGCTTCTTGAGAAGAGGGAGGTTGATCAGCAAGCCCCGTCAGGAACGGCATGGAATCCGCGATCCTGGCATTGATGACCGAGATGGTCGCCCCCAGCTCCGTTAGGAGCGCCATGTCTATAGTAAACGTGTGCCCCATCCCACAAGCTCCGTCAGAAGCGGCATGTGGTCGTGCATGCCCCACCTCACATGACGCTCCTAGCGGAGCTTGACGGACCGCTGGGTGCATCGTTGCTATAGACATGTCGCTCCTAACGGAGCTGGACGGTCGGCCGCTCTCAAGTTTCTGCGAAGCGATGGGTTCCTATGTCATCGAATCCCCAGCTTGATGTGTCCTGTATTTGGACACTTTCGGGAAACCACTCGTATTTGCAGAAGTTCGCGCCACGCCGGAAAGCGGCAGGGGACTGACGCTAACCCGACTTCGCGGATTCGACCTTTGAAAAAGTATTTTGGCTCACCAAATCCATCAAAATGCTGGGGAATCGTGCACCCGGAGTCTGCAAAGCGGCTGTAGTGCAGACCTACCCTGTTCCCAGTG
>Ga0224558_1003789_pt1 | contig 12284 bp, 16 predicted proteins | sample 714S32024metaG_FD_180682 | JGI IMG/M metagenome (GOLD analysis project Ga0224558, IMG submission 180682) | Peat soil microbial communities from Stordalen Mire, Sweden - 717 S3 20-24 | ecosystem: Environmental > Terrestrial > Soil > Wetlands > Peat | place: Sweden: Norrbotten County, Stordalen... | reverse complement strand
GAACGTAGCCGCCGACGCCATCCAGGAAGCCGCCTTGCGCGGGCAGATTGAGGCCACTCGCCAACTGGTGGTCATCAATTCGAACATGCTTCAAACCCTGCGCCTGCAATACGCCAAGGGTTACATCGGACGGCTCGACGTCGCGACGCAAGAGTCGCAGCTCGCGCAAGTCTCCGCCACGCTGCCGCCGCTGCTCAAGCAACTGGCCCAACAGCGCGATCTTTTGGCGGCTCTTTCGGGCCGTTTCCCCAGCCAGGGCCCAACCGAGCCGTTCGAGCTTGCCAGCTTGCAACTGCCACAGGAACTGCCCGTGAGCCTTTCCTCGCAACTGGTCGCCCAGCGTCCGGACGTGCGCCAAGCCGAGGAGAGCCTTCATGCCGCGAGTGCCCAGATTGGCATCGCGGTCGCCAACCGCCTGCCGACCATTACGTTGTCGGCCGATGCCGGGGCTATGGCGTTAGAGGCCGGGCAGATGTTTTCAAGCGGCAACGGCTTCTGGACTTTAGCGGGAGGATTAACCCAACCCATTTTCCAGGGCGGAGCTTTGTTGCACAAGCAACGGGCCGCCAAGGCAGCCTATACGCAGGCTGCCGAACAATACCGCGCCACGGTCCTGACTGCCTTCCAAAATGTCGCCGACACATTGATTGCGCTCCAAGAGGATGCCAATAGTCTAAACGCCGCGGCCTCTGCGCGAGATGCCGCCAAGGTCACCTTGGATTTAGCGCAGAACCAGTATCAGTCCGGCTACAGCGGTTATCTCTCACTTTTAACCGCGGAACAGACATACCAACAAGCCTCGATGAACCTCGTTCAAGCTCAAGCCAATCGCTTTGCTGACACCGCGGCGCTCTTTCAAGCGCTGGGCGGCGGTTGGTGGCACCGCGCGGATCTCAGCAAGAACTAGCCACAAACCCGGAGCGTCCGGAGCTGCAACACGAATTCGGCGTTGCGCTCAAACCGCCTGGCCCCGGCGATCTTCAGTCCCACCTGGAGGACATGCTTGTGACCGCTCTCCATCTCGCCGGAGCCAACTGGCAGTCCGGCGGCTCGGGCGCCCGCGTGGTCCAAGTAGCCCTGGCGTTCGCTGGTGTTCCCGCCATCCCTTTCGCAGAGGCGGCCATCGTCTGCGCGCTGGGCGCGGCCCTGGTGCTGGTGGAGATTGCGGTGCGATGCTTCCACCGAACCTGAGTTATACGAGTTTCAGGATGCTTGCCTTGGCCGGACCGTCATTCCAGGCCGGCAGCGGATCATCGGCGGCTTGCAGGGAGGTCGCGGCCAGCCCCGCCAACAGCACCACGAGTGGACCAACTGATGGTCTCATTTCGATTCCTCAACCGACCACAGCAAGGATTCACTTCGGCAGCCACTGGTGAATCGTCGCGGCGGCAGCTTCATCGCACCCTTGCTCCGCGCCGGAACCGGCGATGTTGGTCGCCGCCACAACGGAGAAATTCCTTTCCGGCGCAAGCCACATCACTACATACCACATCGTATTCGAGCCGTTGTGCATCAATGCGTTCCCGCCCGCCCAGCTACGCTTGACAACAACCCAACCACAGGCGTAGTCGCCGCCGTCCGGTGGCGTATGGAGTTTATTGAGTGTCGTGGGTTTCAAGAGGCCACCTGTCTGACCGCGTTGCAGGTGAAACATGGTAAACCGGGCAAGATCGTCGAGCGAACAATGGACGCGGCCACCGGGTGCGATAGCGGGTGGGTTGTCCTCCTGCGATGGCACGGTGATAGACTGTTTGCGGGTGTGACCCCAGGGCTGGTCAACCGCACCGGTTGTTCCCGGCGGCCCGAAACCGGCGGAGTCCATCTGTAACGGCTTGAACAGCCGTTGGGTGATCAGGGTTTCCCAGGGTGTGCCGGTGAGCTTTTCCAGCATCGCGCCGATGATCGCGTAGCCTTGATTCGAATAGATCATCTTCGTTCCGGGCGCCGCTGCCGGCGGTTGGCTCAGGACCGCTTCAATGAACACACGGCGCTGGTCGGTGGGTGTGCCTTTTTGTTCCCAGGCCCGTTTCCATGCGGCGGCGGGCGGCGCGCCGGGAACGCCGCCGCGATGGGTGAGCAATTGCTCGACCGTCACGGTGTCATACTGCTTGTCCATCCTGCCCTTCAGCTCGGGAAACACGTCTGCAATCGTGGTATCCCAACGCAGTTTACCGTCTTCAATTAACATGGCGGTGAGCGTGGCCGTCATGGGCTTGGTGCAGGAACCGATGTGAAATACGTCGTTCGTCGTTACCGGCGTGGACCCGCCCCACTTGCGGACGCCCACGGCGGCGCGATCGCAAATCCGGCCATCTTTGACCACCACCTCCGCGAGCGCCGGCAGGTCATGCTTCTTGCGGATGACTTCGAGTGCCTGGGCGCTATCTGCAGGCGTTGACGATGCAGTGGATGCGATGAGGACGCTGATAGTCGAGGCCGACGCCAACAGGATTCCGATCCGGAGTCTGTTTGTCATAGTTTGAATGTGCGTTGTGAACGCATTGATCTGGTTCATGTGTTGTGGCCTTTCAATAGAGGCTGCTCAGCAGCGTCTCAAGCTCCTGCCGGCGTGGTTCCAGACTCTTCCGCACGGCGAACTGGTTCAACTTGTAAACACCCCAGCAGATCAATCCACAGACCAGCGCGAAAACCGTCAACCCTATGATTACGGCCAGCCCGGCAAAACGCGCCTGCCAGACTACGGAACCAATAAGAGCACCCAGGCCGACCTGGATGGGCAGCAAATACCACCAAAACACGTTTCTCAGCAGCCAAATCTGGTGGTTCACCTGAATCAGTGACGCCTCGACGCACGAGCGGACTGAATCATTCGTGACCGGCCGCTTTTTGCGCTGAAGCCAGCGATCCGCCAGCATGAACATGCCCACGGCAAAGCAAGCGAACGCGAGCAGATACAACGACCATTCCCGGTCACGGATGGCCCAATGCAAAAACAGCCAGGTCAGGAAGGCCGCCACGCCCACTTCCCGCACGTCGCGCCAGATTATCGTCGCCCGGAAGTGCTGTTGATTGCGCCGGACTTCTTTCAGCAGCACGTCGGCATTGATCGTCATCGTGGCGCTGGCGTTTTGGGATTGCCAGGCCTTTTGCAGGTCTTCAAAGTTCATTGCTTGCTCCTTTCAGTTGATCCGCCAGTTGTTTGCGGATGCGGTTCAGCTTCACGCCGATATAGTTTTCCGAAATGCCGATCACCTCGGCCATCTCCTGATAACTCAAGCCGTCGAGGTGCATGAGCGCCAGCGAGGCGTCCACCTTGGGCAGTTGGCGAATAGCGGCGTAAAGCCGTTCCACGACTTCCTGTTCCCGCAGCGAATCCATATGACTCGGCTGCACCTGGGGCGATGGGCTGAATTTGATGAACGTCTCATGTCCTTCCCGCCGCCGGCGTTCCACACGCCGCCAAGCCAGCGCGGTATTCCAAGCTACGCGATAAATCCAGGTGGTTTCCTTGGCCTCACCACGAAAGGCTGGAATGGATGACCAAGTCTGCAAGAGCACCTCTTGAAACAGGTCGTCCTGATCTTGCGGTGAAGCCCCACAGCCGCGAACCACTTTCAACATGAGACCGATATGCTCATCCAGCCATCGCCTGAATATCGTTTCCTGTTGTTGAGCGGTCATTGCCTGCGTCTGTGTTCAGTTAAATAGTGACCGAACCCCGTCCTTTCTTACAAAGAAAATGCACTCTTGAGCCTCGTCGCCCGGCATTAGTGTAAAGGAAGCAACGATTTCGGCTGCTGGGCGCCATCACCCGCTGGGTGAGTGATTTAAGCGTGCCTTTTGCTGAGGCTGCGGTGATAAAACTGCCGCCGAGCACCGTCATTGCCCCCCGCGCTGACACGCGCTGCGAAACTTATTGCACCCTTCTTCGTTGCAGGATTACACTGGCTCCGTCGAACAAAGCGCATAAGCACCAGAATGTCACAACCCAGCGAGTCAAACGGCCATCCGCCCGCCAGACTCTGGTCGCCGCTGGAGGCACCCGGTTATCGTACACAACGGCTCCTTGGAGGCGTCTTCATCGACGGGTGGCACGTCAGGCATGGGAAGACGGCGTGCGGCGGCATCAGGGAGGCCGCCTTTCTGGCCCGCAGGCTGCTGCGTAAACGCCTGTACGGCGCTGTACAGTGTTACTCCGGTCAGCTTGCGTAGCGCCAAAAGGCGACACCCCTGCCAGATTTTGGTAGTTCGGTGTGGCCGGGCGAGTGAAACTGTTGGGGAGCGGAAACTGGTGAGTCAGCCGCAGCCCGCGGCCGTGATGGTTTGCTGAAGATTCCAAGGGAGCCACCTCTCCGGGGCTTTCGCCACGGCGGCGGCGTGTTGCTGGAGGGCCATCAGGTAGTCGAACGGGTTGACCCGATTGAGCTCGCAGGTGTGGATGAGGCTCATGTGGACGTCGCCGATTCTGGCCCCGTGCAGCGTTTTAAAGCTCAGGGAGTTTTTCCGGTGAAGGATCGCCATCTTGAGAGCACGTTCTGCGATGTTGTTATCCAGCGGGGCGCCCGGCACCGAAAGGAACCGGGTTAAGGTCTGCCACCGCTTGAGCATGTATTGGATAGCCTCTCCCAGACCCGAGTTGGGTTCGACCTTCTTTTGCTCGATTTGCTCCTGCATCCATTTTTGGAGATCGTCCATCACCGGCTGACTGTGCGCCTGGTGAAAGGCCAGGCGGTCCAGGTCGGAGAACTTCTGCTCCTGGGTGAGGGCCTCGAACCGATACACCTCGCGCAGGCTTTCAATGACCTTGCGACATTCCTCCGGGAAGTTCTCGACCACGTCCACGAACTGGCGCCGTCCGTGCAGCAGACAGTGACACAGCAGCGTGTGGAACTCCTTGGGTTCGTTGCGCGAGAGCGCATCGCACATCTGCATAGGTTGATCCAGCCCGGCCGCCCGGCGGTGGAGCAATTGGTTGAGATTTTCTCCGGCCTGCTTCTGGCCGGTGAAGAATAGAGCGATCCGGCGCTGGCCCGTCTGGGAGATGATGCTGGTGGTGAAGATGCCGGTGCGCTCCGGCTCGCTGCCAGCCGCGGCGATTTCCTGGCGCACACTTTGGATGCGCATGTGGGTGTCATCGTTGTGCAGAAGGTGGCCTTGCGCGGCGACGCCGATCAGGGCCTCGTAGATGAGGTGGGGTGTTTGCGAGGCGGCCTCGATCAGTTCCCATTGCGTTGAAGCCGGCAAAGGAACCCCGAAATGATTTTGCCATTTGCCGGTCCGATACATCGGCAGACCGGCCCCGTAGCGCAGCAGCGCCAGCAGGGTGCCGACACTCGGGTCGTATTTGCCCAGTCCCGCCTCCGGGGGAGCGGGCGCGGTAAAGAGAGCCCCGCACAGAGCGCAACGAAGCCGTTCCAATTCAAAGACCGTCGCCGGGAAGATGGGCTGGGCCACAATGCGGACCAGCCGGGCCGGAGTCGTAAAGAGGTAGAGTTTGGCCTTGAGGCACTTGGGACAGAGGTCTCCGGCTTTGTGCTGAGGATGAGACACCTGCACCCGCTGGGCCGCCGGGTAATCCTTGGCTCCCTTGCGCCCGTGTCCTTTGGCTTTGGGCTTGGCTGGCCCGGAGAGGATCGCCGCAATGGTCGCGGGAAGGATCTGGCAAGCCTTCTCGGTTTTCTCTCCGAAAATCATCCGCCGGAGCCGGGCCAGGCTGGCCGTCTTCTGTTCCAGCGCCGCCAGGACCCATTGCCAAGTCCGCAGCAAGGCTTCCACCAGTTGACAGGTCGCCGGCGCCAGCGAACCGCGCAGTTCGCCCAGGAGTTTTTCCAACTCCGCCGCGCTGAGGCTAATGATCTGCGGGGCGTTACTTTTATTCATGGCCTTCCCGGCAAAGCCGCTCGCGAAAGTTCCGCCCCAGGGGCTGAACCCAAAGTTCCTTCAGCGAGCGGTTGGGTTGATGGGTCAGATCGTCCTTGCCCCGGCCGGTGGTCAAGCCCAGGCAAAGCCAGTTGGCCGCGCGATAACAAGTGCCGCGAAAGCGGGCCGGTTCGATGAAGGTCTCCAGCCAATAAATCGGATGCTGATAAAGCCGCTGCCAATCGTCCGAGATCCGGCGCGCCACCCGGCCCAACAAATGGCTGGCCAGGTGCCCAACCCGAACCCAGGGCAGGATTAAAAAGCGCGGGTTGTAAGCCAGCAGGTGGATCTGCGCTCGGCGCTGCGGGGCAGACCAACCGATGAAACGGTCTCGCGGACCCAGGTGTCGAGGCGCCGACGACCACGCCAGGCAGGCCATCGGCTGGCCCCGGCCATAGACCAGATATTTGAGATGCTCCCCGACCGGACGACGATACCCCAGATAGTGATGGGTTTGGAGCAGCCGGCCAAAGAGTGCTTCCGCCGCAGTCCGGCGCACTTGCCGAATCTCCAACGGCCCCAACCCGGCCAAATCACATTCCAGCGGCGCGACCTCCACCGGAGGCTCCAGCAACGGGGCCCGGTGCCGCGCCGCATTGTTGGGCACGGACTTTCGCTTGGCCGGCAGGACAATCAGCCCGGCCCGGTGCAACTGTAGCATCAGGCTTCGGGCCACCATGTCGCGGAGTTGACCGTTGGCTTGCACCCAGTTCCAGGCTTGGCAGAGCTGGGTGGAAAGCCGCCGCCGGCTCAACTCGGGATGAGCGGCGATCAACTGCCGGACGGATTCAATTTCGGCGCCACTGATCTTGCGCCCGCGATAACGAAACTCCGTTTGCACGACCGCCAGCCTACGCGGTCGCTTTTGGAACGTAAGCCCCTGATGGAACCTTTTTTGCTGCCCTCAACACGGTCACCCAAAACGCTCCGGCCTAATCCATCTGCCAGAAGCATCCCCTAACGGGGGCAACGGAGGCAGAGAGCCACGAGGCGTTAACCTGCGGGCGTGATCGGCCGCCACAACGGCACCGCCGGGGCGCTGGCCGGCTGGGCATTCCAAAACAGCGACTGGAGTTGATGGGCGTCCAGCCCGAAGGTCGGGGGTTTCGCCTCGGTCGGCCACCAGGCAAAGCGCCCGGTGGAAAGGCGTTTTTGACACAGCCAAAAACCTTGGCCATCGAAAACGAGGCACTTCAACGCCTTGCGCCGCCGACTCGAAAAAACCACCCAAGCACCCGCCATCGGGTCGACTTGGAGATGTTGCCGGCACACTTGCGCCAAGCCGTCTATCCCCTTGCGGAAATCCACCGGCTCGACCGCCAACCCAATCCGCATCTGCGAGGTAATCTGGATCATGCTCCAGACCTCCAGAACGCTTCGGCCAAGCCGACCAGGTCCAGTCCTTCTTTGCCCTCCCAACGAATCGTCATCCTGGCTCCCTCGCCTCGCGCCAATTCCACCGTGCAGTTCGGACCCAGCACGGGCTGGGCGACGAGGGGCAGTTCGACCAATCCAGGAGGGGGCCTAAGGCGAGATCGTCGTGCCGGCGGGGTCGCCTCCGCCCGCCGTTTGAGTCCGTTGTAATCCAGGCCCAACCTCTGCGAGACGCGGCTGACGCCATGAGTGCGCGCTAACGCCGCCGCCAAAGCCCAAAGGCGATCGGGTATCCGTTTTCCGCGCGAGCGCGATCTTCGCCAAACCTCCAGCCGACGGCGTGCCTCTTCAATATCCAACGAGAATGACCGGTTCGATTTCATGGCGGTCTCCACTACGTTTTGTTGTAGCAGAGCCTAGCCGCCGGCCTACAAACCCGTCACACAATCTTACCGGAGCGACACGCTGTACACGCACCAGAAAGAAATACTCATGGCAAGACGAGGAGCAGATGTTTGGGACGACCTCTTTGAAGCCCTGCGTTGCGTGTTCGCGGTGGTTCATCCGGCGTGGAGCATTCTGGTCGCGGTGGTTTTCTTTTTCATCCCGGTAATTTGGTTCCAGCACAGCATCAAAATTCCAGAGGCGCAGATGCTTGGCTACATGCTGGATGCGATTCCGGCCCTAGTCAGTCTCGCTGCCGGGGTCGCCGGTTGGAAGCTCCGCCAACAGCGGGCAGTGTTCCTCCTGCAACATCTGGACATCGGCTGGCTCAACAAAGAGGGCCTCAGTCCTCAATTCCTCGACGCTCTTGACGAAGTACTGAAACATCGTGAACTCGTTAAGGTGAAATTCGACGAGTTCAAAGAGCAGAAAAAGGAACTCGCTCCCCAACTGGCCGAGAAGAGCAGCAGCCATCTGGTCACCCGGGTTGGCAATGTGGTTGTGCTGTACCGGCCGAAACCTGTTGAGGAAAAGAAGCCGCAGTCGGGCTTACCAACATGGATTTCGGTGTTGAGAATTCGGTTTTTGCGTGGGGGGGCGATTGCGGGGGGAAAAGGGGCCTGATTTGAGACGGGCCAGTTGAGGGAGCAGACCAGGTCAATTCAAATGCTCAGTCGTCTCCGGGCTCTTTTTTTAGCTGTCGGCGTGCGGAACTGCGTGGTGGTCTAAAGAAAATCTCATGCAGGGGTGGTCTTTGGCGGCCTTGCAAAGAGGCATTTCGACACCAGAAAACATCGCGAAATATGGGTGAATATCCCTGTCTCTGTTGTTAGTTTTGCCCGTCTAAATGCACCAAACGCTTGATTTTATTGGGATGGTGCGCGATAGAGGGTTTGAACCTCTGACCCCTTCCGTGTCAAGGAAGTGCTCTACCACTGAGCTAACCGCGCAACCCTCGCTGGAAGACCGATGAAACTGCTTGTTTTTCATAGTCTTTCGCCAATTTAACGAGTGCCCAAAGGTATCCCTTTCGAATTGGTGGGCAAGCGCAAAAACACCCAAAGTCAGAACAAAAGTCAGAATAGGAAGTGCTCCGGTCGGGCGAGCGCCGCACCCACCCCCGGCCTGCTGGATTCGACGTGTTGTTAGTTCGGAAGACGGCCCTCCTGCTTCGCCACTTGAACTGAGCCGGAGGATGCGCAGCCCATCACCCTGGCACCGTTGCGGTGTAGCTTCTCTTGATGAATGCCAAAACGGCACAGCCATCACAGAACAGCCATTCCAGCCACGCGGACCAGCATCCGAGTTGGATCACCCTGGATGACCTGACCGGCGACATCGAACGAATGATCGGCTCCCTGGTCATGCCATACGTGGACTACTCCAATCCCCTCCTGCATCAGGACGAACTAAGAGCGGAGTGCCGGGCCAGATTCGCCTACATCCTTGATGGCGGTCACCTGAAGAAGTGCCCCACGAGGGCGAATGCGTTTGGGTTCATCTAGACGGCGATGAGGAACCGCCTCCGGTCGCTGGTGGAGAAATTTGCGTTTGCCCAAAAGCGCACCGGCATCAAGGCTGCACCCAAGCCTCAGCGCGGGCGTTTCAGCACCAGCATCAGGCAGCCCAAGCTCATCAAGGTTAGCCTCAATGACGAGGATTCCGTGTTCCAGGTCGGTGGCCCTGACCCAGCTTTTCGCACGATGGAGTTTTTGGAGGAGTTGGATTCCCGCCTCACTCCCGAGGAGCGCGTCGTCCTCGCAGGCTTGCTCAGGCGCGGGGAAGAAGATACGGAGGCGCGGACGCAGGCCGCTGCAACCTGCATCAGGGAAAAGGCCCGAGCCATCGCATTCTTAACCGGTTGCCGACCTCAAAGTGGCGGGCAGCCACTGGAGGAGTGTGGTAAAATGCGTGAGGATTTGAACGGCCCCAAGACACCGGTGAGCATGATCAACACGAAGAAAGTCCGTTCCGCCATTAAAGCTGGCGACACGAAGCAAATCGAGGAGATGTTGCAGGAGGGCCTGAACCTCAATGCCGCGTTGAACCGAAACTGGACCCTGCTCCATTTGGCGGCTAAGACCGGCCAGGCCAGTATGGTCGCGTTCCTGCTGGAACGAGGAGCCAAGGTGGACGCTCAAACGGAGATGAGACAGACGGCGCTGGACGTGGCTTTGGGCAGCCACCAGTCTCAGGTCGTGGAGTTGCTGAAGAAGCACGGAGGCCGGACGGGGGCAGAGTTATCCCTGCATTCGGCGGTGTTGGTCGGGGATGTTAAATGGGTCAGGAAGCACCTGGACGCAGGGGCTGACATCAATGCAAAGGATTGTGGAGAGCTGCCACTTTGCCTTGCGTTGGAGCGGCACAGGTGGGACGTGGCGAGGCTCCTGTTGAAGAGGCGGGCTGACGTAAACAAGCGGCAAGACAATCGGGACATGGCCCTCCACGAAGCCGCTCATGTCGGGGCTGACAACCCCATGCTGAAGGCCATCCTGGATTTGGGGGCCGATGTAAACGCGGTGGGGTATGGCAGCATGACGCCTCTTTGCTGGGCCGCATATGGCGGTCATGAAGACACTGCGAAACACCTAATTGAAAACGGGGCGGACTTGACCTACCGGGCAAAGGACGGCACAAGCCCGGCATCCGAGGCCATCCAGGAGCGCCACTATACTTTGGGGCGCTACCTTATCGACAAAGGTGGGAAATGCAGCTTCCACCAGGCAGTCCAGTGCGACCACGTAGCAAAAGCACGGGAGCTGCTAGGCGCAGGAGCGGACGTGAACGAACAAGACGATTCATGGGTGCAATCTCCGATGGGCGTGGCGATATGGAACGATTCGGTCGAGATGGTCCAGCTACTGCTCGAATTTAAGGCCAACCCCAATGAGCAGGACCAGATAGGCCAAGGCAGCGAAGGGCCGTATGGCGGGGACACGCCTCTGCACGACGCGGTCCACAAAGGTTCTGTAAAGATGGTGAAACTGCTTCTCGCCCACGGTGGCGACCCGGACATCCAAGACGCACAGGGGCTGAGTCCTATCGAGCTGGCCAAGCGCCGCGACCAGACCCACCTGGTCAACCTAATGGAAAAGCAAATCGACCGGGCGGTCATTGGCGAATCTATCGACCAGCTTTACACCGTAAACAAAGTCGCTGAACTGCTGAGCGTGGAAGAGGCTTTTGTCACAAAGCTGCTGGCGGAAGGCAAGCTCAGGCAGGTCAAACTGGATGCGACGATGACGAGAATCCCGGCGAGCAGCCTGAGAAAGTATATCTCCAAGCTGCTGAAGTGAGGGCGGAGGAAGCGGGTGCCGGGTTTCCTTTCAGGCCGACAGGCTCATCAAGGTCGACATACTCCCGAACCCTGCTGAGCTATGGTATCTTCACGCGAGATGATAGCCTTGATCTTCGACTTGGATGCCCGCAGGGCCGGAATGCTCAGCATCGGGCTGCTCAGCGGCGGCTACGGCGAGGACGAGCTGGTCCGAGCAGGCGCGTTCCGAGTGTTCCGGGATGCCGCCGACCTCCACAACTACTTGGACGAGCTGGGTGTGCTGCCTTAAAAGCAGCAATCACATAATAGTCACTTTTGCTCGGAACCGGCAGAGGGCCTGGGGTTCGGAGGCCATTCAGGCAGCTCCACCTTGTCGAAGTCTAGCCTGGGCGCATTCAGGTTGAGGTAAACCGTGAGCTGGTCCGGTCGCGCCTGCGAGAAGTCCACGTGCCACGGACTGTCCCGGCGAAGTTCGTCGTTGCGGCCATGATACAGGATAATCCGATGGCCAATGCCGGGCAGGCCGCGCAGCGCAGCCAGAAATTCGTTCAGCGAGTCGGCGTCTCCCTGAAAACTCAGGCGCGTTCCATAGTCGGGAGGCCAGAGGCTGACGATGCCGTCAACAAACTTGAACCGTTCGTCCTTTATGACGCTGCGGATTGCCTTGGCTTTTTGAGGGTCATAATCCTTTGGAAAAAGGATGTCGCGCCCAATCGGGGTGCTGAGGGCAAAGACGGCTGGGGTCTGAAGGAGGAAAGCGGCTATAACAAGCGGGGCAATTCTGGCGGCCCTCATATTGTGCTTTTGAGGCTGAGTCATTTCAATTCACACGTTTACGACACGCGGCGTGTTGTTTTCTTAGACGGATTCCTGGCGAGATTGCTCCAACCGGTTGTCTTCCTCCGTGTGTCAGGGCCAGGCATCCGCGCACCACGATTCCTGGCCTTTGGTGAAAATCAATGTGCCGGGTGCCCCGTCCTGGAAGATGAAGGCCGCGCCAACCCTGTTGCCGATAACCGCCATCTCTACCTCCTTCTGCGGGCACTCGACTCCGCATCGCCTCAATGTAACGCTCATTAGTATTTGGCCGGAAACTCTCGTTCTTGGAAGCGGCGCGAACCGTTGAGAGTCTCGACCGGCCGGTGAACGGCTCATTTCGCGGGCGGCAACGCCCAAAGCGCGAAAATTCTCCGCCGCCAGTGACACTGCGCCTGTCGGACTTGGCTTGCGGTTTCAAGTGGGGCGGCTCTCAAGCCGCCCGCCGCGCCGTCGCGGCGCGCGCCCATTCCCGTGCCAGCAACTCCCGCCC
>Ga0224558_1003788_pt1 | contig 12287 bp, 14 predicted proteins | sample 714S32024metaG_FD_180682 | JGI IMG/M metagenome (GOLD analysis project Ga0224558, IMG submission 180682) | Peat soil microbial communities from Stordalen Mire, Sweden - 717 S3 20-24 | ecosystem: Environmental > Terrestrial > Soil > Wetlands > Peat | place: Sweden: Norrbotten County, Stordalen... | reverse complement strand
GCGCGGGCTGACCGAAGCTTCGATTCAGGGAGCGGTCGATCATCTGCGCGGCCTGAAGGAGAACGTGATCGTGGGCCGCTTGATTCCCGCCGGCACCGGCATGGAATATTACCGCAACGTGCGCCTCTCTCCGGAAATGGAAGAGGCCGCCAGCAAGGTGCAGGAGGAAGTGTCGCAAGCCTACGAAGATGCCGAGCGCGCTCTCGAACTCATGCGGCACGAAGGCGAGACCGAAGAACTCGCTGCGGAGTAGGCGAACCGAACCATCAGCAGGGGGCGACGCAAGTCGCCCCTTAGTTTTTTGCTCGTGTGGGGACGGGCTTTGCCCCGTCCAAGGCGAGCGCACCGGGGCCCCCGTCAAGCCCGGTGTTGGGTTGACGGGGTGGAGCAGCTCGGCATGTACCTTTAGAGTCGCAGCAACTCTGGATTCGCTATAAAATGACGCCTGATTGGACGACGGTTTCTTGCCAATGTCTTTAGCACTGGAACCACAGCGCCTGTCCGGGCAGCCTCAGGATCCGAACCCCAAGCCGGAGCCCATTCCTGGTGGACTGGTGTTGGCGCCGGCACTGGGGCGCTTCTGGCGCCTGTTCCGCTTGTCGATCTGGCGTGCCTTCGAGCACGACGCTTTTGGAACCGCCAAAGCGTCGGCCTATTCGGCCATCTTCACTTTTTTCCCGGCCTTGCTGGTGCTCGGCGCGGTTGTCGCCACCTTTAGCCGGGGCCAAGTCTACCTGCGCGAGATCTCCTACGCCCTGGGCACCATCTTGCCTGCGGGCAGCTCAGCCGCACTTTCCTTCCTGCGAGGCAACACGGACCGGCCGGTTGGCCTGCTCATCACCACTTCGTTGTTGACGGTCTGGAGCGCTTCCGGCGGCATCATCTCCTGGATGGATGGCTTTCGCCGTGCCTACCAGCTGCCCAAGACCTGGGGGATCGTCCAGGAGCGCGCCATTGCGATTTCGCTGGTTTTGATGGCGGGTCTGCCGCTGACTTTCGCCACCATTCTGGTTGCCTTCGGCAGCCGCATTGAAACGCGGATTTTGTTTCACCTCGGCCACGAATTCGGGCCCTTGATTCTGTTATTGTGGGGCGCAATCCGCTGGGCCATTGCGATCCTGACCAGCATCGCCGTGATCCAGCTTATCTATCACAACGCGGTGCCCCGCACCCAACCCTGGCACAGCGTTTTGCCGGGCGCTGTTCTGGCGACCGCCATGTGGCTGATCTCCACCGCGTTGTTTGGATGGTATTTGCAGCACTATATTGACTACAGCGTGATCTACGGTTCGCTCGGTGTGGGTATTGCGCTGCTGCTCTGGATGTACATCATCTCGCTGGTTGTGCTGATTGGCGCCGAATTCAATGCCATGCTCTTTCCTCGCGGTCCCACGAAAGTTCCGCCTCCGCGGGCAGACACGGAAACTCGCTGACGGTGAAGGCTGGGGGCATGTCTCCATGACTTTTGATCGCGAACTGATCGAGGCCAAGCTTGCTCTGGAGATGATTCCTTCGGAAGACATGCCTGCAGTTGCTTGGGATGCGCTCGAAGCAGGGCTAGACGGCCCTGGTATCGCGCGCCTTGCAGCCTTGGAGCACCCTACGTTCTTCGAAGTCGCCGAAGTGCTCGCGAAAGCGAAAGCAGAGATGGCGCTCGTCGACTTGTCCGTGTGTGAGGCCGCTCTTCGCATTGCAAGGCGATGGGCGGCAGAGATACTGGAACGTGGAGAGGATCCACTCCGTCACACAAAGGAGTTCTGGTCTCTTTGGATTAAGGCGGGCTACGCGCAGGAGCTTCAGTCTGTTGGCAATCTCGACGACGAAGTCTGGATAGCGGAATCGATGGGGCAGACACGATCAGAAATTCGCAAGTGGGTATTGGATAGGCTGAGAGCGTTTAGTGCCTGAATCTCCCTTCGAGCAATTCCGCAATGACTCACTGAACCCGGCAGTTCGCGGCTTCCTGCACTCCCCCGCGACTGCAAACGGCGACGCACTGATCCTCACACACGGCGCGGGCTCGGATTGCGCTGCACCTCTTCTCGTGGCGCTCAGCGAAACTTTTGCTGGGCGCGGCTACGTCGTCCTGCGCTGCGATCTGCCCTTTCGCCAGGAGCGGCGAACCGGTCCGCCGTTTCCAGGCAATGCGGAACGCGATCGCGCGGGTCTCGGCAACGCGGTTGCTGTATTGCGTAAAATGGTCGCGGGCCGGATCTTTCTCGGCGGCCACTCCTACGGGGGACGCCAGTCGACGATACTCTGCGCCACCGAACCAGAGCTTGTTTCCGGGCTCCTTCTGCTTTCCTACCCTCTGCACCCGCCGCGCAAGCCGGAGCAACTCCGCGTTCAGCACCTGACCAGTCTGCGCGCTCCGAGCCTCTTCGTGCACGGAACGCGCGACCCCTTCGGGAGTATTGAAGAGATGACGAACGCCCTGCGGTTAATCCCGGCCAAAACCGAGTTAATGAAAGTGGAAGGCGCGGGACACGACTTGGGTTTCAAGGGAAAGACGGAACGCAAGGAATTGCCGGGGAACATCCTTTTAAGAGCCCTGGAATTTTTTGAGGATCACCTGACGTAGGATTTCCTGACGGCTGAGTGCTGACGGCTGACTGCTAATTGACCCAGCCCGATTTCGATCCGCCATTCGTTTTATCGTCATCCTCGGGAGGCACGTAGTTTCCGTGCTCGTCGAAGGTGACTTTGCGGTCGTGATCTTTCATGTAGACTTCGAATTTTCTCGCCGCTCGCCGCCGCTTCCAGCGGTAGTAAGAGTTCCGCACTCCAAAATAACGCTCGGACGCCGCATAGCTGAGGCCGCGAGACGGCATGAACTTCACCCACAGGTAGCCGAAGAGCAAACCGCCCAGATGAGCAAAAACGGCGACTCCGTTCGCTGGCTCAAAAACTGCAATGATCGCGACTACGACCCAAATGCCGACCAGGTATTTGGCCTTGATCCTGAAGGGCAACGGAAACAAATACATTTCCTGATCCGCATAGAGAATCCCAAAGGCCATCAGCAGACCGAAAATTCCGCCGGATGCGCCTACCGTTGCGATTGCCGGATTCGCCCCCAGGAAATGGGTATAGGAGATGACGATGGTTATCAAGGCCGCGCCCACCACGCAGAACGTGTAGCACTCGATGAACCGCCGCGACCCCCAGTCGCGCTCCAGGTACGCGCCGATGAACCAGAGCGTGAGCATGTTGAAAAACACATGACTGAAGCCGGCGTGCAGCAACGAGTACGTGACCAATTGCCACACTTTGCCGTGCATCACGTCAACCGGGATCAGCGCCAGCCACTCCCGCATCAGGCCGACCGCGTTCCGGGCGAATAAAGGCACCACCACCTGAAACAGGTAGATCCCCGTGCAAGTCAGAATGATGCGCCTTACCCATCCTGCAAATGGGGGAAAGCTGAACGAGATGGTTTGTCCGCGACTCACTTTTTACCTTTCTGGCTTCGGCACAACTGGCAGACTGCGATGTCCCGCCGCATCTACCGCGCGCACACCGAATATCACATTATCCTTCGAAACCTTCAGGGGTGCACGCGTACTGCCGCCCACCGTTTGGAAAATACTCCCATCCGGGCGCGATGTGCGGGCCGGATGCCAAGCGCGGTACCATGTCCCTGCGCCATTTCCCGAGCCCGGCACCGAGTGATGCAAAACCGCAGCGCCAGGGCAACCACGACGGCCGCCGCAAGACTTGTGGTAAGGTGACCGGAACTCGCAGACTCCGCCCGCTCAGAATTTTCTTGGTAAGCCACTTGACCTTTCCCTCACGAAGAAACTAAATATAACAGGGTACCCCGAACGTGGAGGAAAACATGGTGTACTGTCCTGAATGCGAGACGGACCTCGACATCGATGAAGATGAGGTCGATGAAGGCGCGGTCGTCTCCTGCCCGGAGTGCGGCACGGACTTCGAGGTGATTACAGTGAATCCCGTGGAACTGAAACCAGTCGGCGCAGACGAGGATCTGGAAGATGAGGACGAAGAAGACGCCGACGACGAAGAAGATGAGGACGAAGACTCCTGAAGAATTCTGCACATATCCGGGCGTTTCGGCGTTTTGTCGCAATGGCCTCGTCAGTCTTGTTTCTGGCGTGTCTGCTTGCCCCGGTGAGCGCGCGGGGTAGCGACCGCGAGAAGCCGCAGCCTTACGCGCTAATCTTTGGAACGGTTTGGGACCCCGACGGGCACCCGCTCTACGGGGTAAAGGTGAAGATCCGGCGCGCCAACGAGAAAAAAGCGCGCTGGGAGCTCTATTCCAATCACAGCGGCGAGTTTGCCCAGCGAGTACCCGTTGGGAAGGCCGACTACATCGTTTGGGCGGACGTGAAGGGCTACAAGCTGCCCTCGGGCAGACAATTGAAGCCGGGCTCCGAAGTGACCGTGCATATCGACGATGACGAGCGTTCTGACATCGGTCTTCATTTAGACTGGTAGTGGCCGCCGTGATTGGGAATCGGCGACCGCGAAAAATTCATGAAGAATGCAGTCATCGCGGCTTCGCTGCGGGTCATGGTGTCGCTGGCTATGTTGTCGGCGTCGGTCTTCTCGACATCGGTTCTGGCGGCTCCAGCGCAGTTGCTTGGCCGCGAGTCGAAGGAAGACAAGACCCGCCTGCTCACTGGCAAGGTGCTGGACGGCGGCGACAATCCTTTGCCGAACGCGGTCGTGTACCTGACCAACACCCACACACGCTCGGTGAAAACGTATATCGTTGGCCCGGACGGAAGCTACCGTTTTCCGGCGCTCCAGCCCAGCATCGATTACGAAGTGTATGCGCAGTACAACAACCGCAAGAGCCACACGAAAACGGTCAGCCAATTTGACGATCGTTCGCAGGTTTACATCAGTTTGAAAATCGACACCAAGTAAGCCCCTTCGGCTCCGTCTGGCAGGCTGCGGAAAAACTCTGCTTCGAGCGGCTTTTGGGAAGGCCAAGAAAAAGGCCACCGCATGCGGTGGCCTCGAATTCCCTGCTATGCGCGCGCAGCAGTCAGTTGCTGTCCCCGCCCGCGCGTTTCCACGAGATCAAGTCGCCGATGGTGGTGTGGTTTGAGGAGGAAGAGGAGGATGCCGGGTGCTTGTAAGACTCGACTTCCTGCCGCGACGCTTCTTCGCCGACCGCCCGGATGCTCAGGCCGACTTTCTTCTCTTCCTGATTCATCTTGATGATCTTGAATTCGAACTCGCCGCCGGGTTCCAGATGCAGCGGCTGTCCGTTCCCATCGACGGCTTCCGAGTTGTGACAGAGGCCTTCGATGCCTTCGGCAATCTCGACAAATGCGCCGAAGTTGGCCACGCGCAGGACCTTGCCATGCACGATGTCGCCAACGCGGTGTTGCGCGAAGAACGAATCCCAGACGTCGGGCTGCATCTGCTTCACGCCGAGCGAAAGGCGCCGCTTGTCCGGTTCAATGGCCAGGATGATGGCCTTCACCTTATCGCCCTTCTTCAACACCTCGGAAGGATGCTTCACGCGGGTCGTCCAGCTCAGGTTGCTGACGTGCACCAAGCCGTCGATTCCGTCTTCGATCTCAATGAAAGCGCCAAACTCGGTCAGATTGCGCACCCGGCCCTCGACCGTCGCGCCCACCGGATATTTGTCGTGCAGCGTGTCCCAGGGGTTGGACGCTAGCTGCCTCATGCCGAGCGAAATGCGGCGCTCGGTCGGGTTCACGCTCAGGACTACGCAATCCACCTGGTCGTTTACATTGACCAGCTTCGATGGATGCTTCATCCGTTTCGACCAGGTCATTTCACTCACGTGGACGAGGCCTTCAATGCCCTGCTCGAGTTCTACAAAGGCGCCGTAATCGGTGACGCTGATCACGCGCCCGTGGACGTGCGCGCCCACCGGGTAGCGGTGCTCTGCATCCAGCCACGGATCGGGCGTGAGCTGCTTGAAGCCGAGCGAGACGCGCTGCTTGTCTTTGTCGTACTTCAGAACCTTCACCTGAATCTGGTCGCCGACGTTGACCAGATCGCGGGGATGAGTCAGACGTCCCCACGACATGTCGGTGATGTGCAGCAGTCCGTCAATCCCGCCCATATCGACGAACGCCCCATACTCGGTCAGGTTCTTGACGATCCCGGTGAGGACGCTGCCTTCTTCCAGGTGTTGCAGGGTCTTGCCGCGCTTCTCCGACTGCTCTTCTTCCAGAAGCTGTTTGCGCGAGACCACAATGTTGCCGCGCTTCTTGTTGAGCTTGATGATGGCGACTTCCATCGTCTGGCCCTTCATGCCATCCAGGTTCCGGATGGGACGCAGGTCCACCTGCGAGCCCGGCAGGAAGGCGCGCGCGCCGTGAATGTCCAGGGTCAGGCCGCCTTTGATGCGCTCGACGACGGTGCCCTTGATCGGCTTCTTTTCGTTGTAAGCGCGCTCGATCTCGTCCCACGATCGCAGCCGATGTGCCTTCAGATGCGAGAGGTTGACGTAGCCCTCTTCGGTTTCGCCCTTATCCCGCATTACGTCGATCTCGTCGCCGGGCTGGAACTTGGGCTTGCCCTCGTGATCGAGAGCTTCCGCGATCGGCACCATGCCTTCGGATTTCGCCCCGATATCGACGACGACGTGAGTCGCGGTCAGTTTCACTACCCGGCCTTTGATTACGTGGTCCTCGCCAACCGCTTCCTCGGTTTCGGTTTCGAAATGGTGGAGGGCGGCCGCAAAATCATCGCTGCCAGCCGTGGCGCTCTCGGGGGCTGAATTTTCAGGAGTGTCATTTTCAGGAGCGGCGGAAGCCAATGGTTCCGCAGGTGAAGGTTGTGCGGCCTCGGGACCGTCTAGTACGGCCGAGGCGCCGGTGTGAGTGTCGTCTGCAGGTGTCATGGTTTCAAGATTGCGAGCGGTGGTGTCGTCGAACAAGTTCATAGCCTCTGTGGCGCACACGTTGGTGCGCAACTCATGCGGGACGTGGTGTAGCGGACTGCTGGCGTGGTCATTAGGTTGCGTTGAGGCCGACCTGGCGGACGACCCTTAGGACAATTCCAGCTGGTTCGAAACCGCGTCCAAATGGGGACTCTTCGACTATAGCAACCGCTTTGGAACAGTGTCAAACGCGAAACGGGCCGATTCGGGCGGACGGCCCAAGAATTCATAGATTCGTCACACTGGCGTCCTTCCGCCCCCGCTTGGAAATTGGTAACCAGTTACCGTTTTTGCTCATGGTTGCATAGGCAGGAAACAGTCATTGGCCCCCCGCTGGCCGCTTCTGCTACCCTCCCCCCATGGATCTTCTCTGGACTCCGTGGCGTTACGCATATGTCACTGGCGCCGACCAGAAGTCGGGCTGCATATTCTGCGCTGCACCTAAAGAAAGCGACCAAGCAGCCCGCATCGTCCACCGCGGCGCGCATTGCTACGTCATTCTCAATACCTATCCGTACACGAACGGGCATGTTATGGTCGTGCCCTACGCCCACCTGGACGAGTTGCAGAAACTCCCCGCCGATGCCGCCCACGAGATGATGGTTCTCACCCAACAGATGGAGGTGGTTCTGCGCTCTCTCTATCGGCCCGACGGCATCAATCTCGGCATGAATATGGGAAAAGCTGCGGGTGCGGGGGTGTCTGGACATATCCACATGCACATTCTGCCGCGCTGGTTCGCCGACGCGAATTTTGTCAGCGTGATCGGCGAAACGAGGGTGCTGCCCGAGGCGCTGGACGTGACGTGGGAGCGGATGAGGAAAGAATTTGCAATTGGTGATTTGTAATTGGTAATTTGAAAAGCCCGCGGGTTTGCAGTTCCTGGGTTGCGGTCCGCAATTGCCACTTACAAATTATCTGTTTTTCCGCATCCACGCCCACGCACTCGAAACGATGTCGGTGAGATTGCGCTGGGCGGTCCATCCCAGCACTCTTTGAGCCTTCGCCGGATCGGCCACCAGAACCGGGGGATCGCCGGGGCGCCGCGGTCCGATCTTGCGCCGGACCAGGGCGTCCAGTGGCGCTTTCCGCTGTCTGGATGACTTCGAAAACGGAATGTCCCCGTCCTGTTCCCAGATTGATGGCCAGCGAGTCGTCGCCCCTTTCGTCGCCATTTCTTTCAAGGTATTGCAACGCTCGGACGTGCGCATCGGCGAGATCGCTGACATGAATGTAGTCGCGGACGCAGGTGCCGTCCGGCGTCGGGTAGTCGGAGCCATGGATTTGCAACTCGGGGACTTGCAAATCGCGCCCGGTCGCAGTGGAGGCGGCAAGCGCCAGTGGAATCAGGTGGGTCTCCGGGTCGTGGAGTTCGCCAATCTCGGCGCTTTCATCGGCTCCCGCAGCGTTGAAATAGCGCAGGGTCACCGAGCGCAGTCCGTAAGCGCGGCGGTAAGCCTCGAGCGCGTTTTCGAAAAAGAGCTTCGATGCGCCATAAGGATTGACCGGCTCGCGCGGCGTCTGCTCCGTGATCTGAACTTGCTTGATCGGAATTTGCCCGGGGATGCCGTACACGGCGCAAGTGGAAGAAAACACGAAGCGGCGGATGCCGGCGTCCAGCGCGGAGTTCAGCAGGCTAAGCGCCTCGACGACGTTGTTCCGGAAATACTTGCGCGGGTTCCCGACCGATTCTCCCACGTAGGCGTGAGCGGCAAAGTGCATCACCGCGTCCACGCGCGCCAGCACTGGGCGGAGCTTGGCTTCGTCGGCAATGTCGCCCTCCACCAGTTCGAAGCCTTGCGCCAGCCGGCGAAACCCGGTGGAGAGATTGTCATAGAGCACGACCTCGTAGCCGGAACGCCGCAGTGCGCGCGCCGCATGACTGCCGATGTAGCCTGCTCCGCCCGATACCAGGACCGCCAAGGAAAAAACCTCGCATGATTCCACGGCTGATCTTTCTACGCAATCATGTTGCCACGGGAAGCAGTCGCCTTGAGGTGATGCCCATCACGCTTCGTTTGTGACAGAGGGTCGCGGTTGCGGGTGCTCAACCCGAAACGCGCTGGAAAGAATCTTTATCGACCGAGAAACGGGCGCCTCGCCCGGGGCTGCCGACTGGTGTAGAATTTGTAGGTCGAACCCCACGCTGTCGTCGTCATTCTGGGCAGCGGATTCCATCGGGACGTAGCGCAGCCTGGTAGCGCACTTGCTTGGGGTGCAAGGGGTCGCGAGTTCAAATCTCGCCGTCCCGACCAATCTTCAAATCGATCCCAATGATCTCGGTTTGCAATTGTGAGCGAAATCGCCTAATTTCGTCTGCTGGGACCGGTCATTTACCCTTGCCCATCCAGTCCCCTGTGATCCGCGCCCTTGCATTTTTCCCCCGTTTGGGGCAACGTTGCACGGTGAAAGGAGTGCCTCCGAAATCATGATCAACGTTCTCATCCACCACGAAGTCGCCGACTATACGGCCTGGAAAGCGGCGTTCGATTCCGCCCTCGACTGGCGGCAGAAAAACGGCGAGCGCAATTGCCGCATTTTCCGCAGCGCTGGCAACGTCAACGACCTCACTCTTTTCTTCGAATGGGAGAGTCTAGAAAAGGCGCGCGCATTCCTAGCTTCCGAGGAACTCAAGACCAGAATGGCGAGCGCAGGTGTCAAAGGTCCGCCTCAAGTCGATTTCCTGACTGAAGTGCACAGCCTCCGGCGCAGCGCTGCCGACTGAGCGTGCAGCGAACATTCAGATTGACTCGCAGAGAAGCTCGGAATCCATTTCCGGCGATTCGCATCGAAAAGGGTTGAGCCGGCAGCCAGGACCGGAAGCAAATACCTCCGTTCGGCCAATTTTTTCGTCTTCTGGCTTGCCCCCAAATTCGTAGTTCAAGGAGAATTTCATGCCCAAGAAACCAATCTCCAGCAATTCGCAAAAAGCTTCAGCCCAACCCCGCTACCACCAGTCGGCCCGCGAACTCCAGCCCTTTGGCACCGTGACCAGTGTCATGCCGCTGCAATTGGAAGAACCCGTCCGGCTGGAAATGACCGAGCAACTCAACCTACTCCTGGCCGACACCATGACTCTGCGGGATCTCTACAAGAAGTCCCATTGGCAGGTGTCCGGAGCCACTTTCTATCAACTTCATCTTCTGTTCGATAAGCACTACGAAGAACAGAGCGAGATCGTCGACACGATCGCGGAACGAATCCAGCTGCTGGGCGGAATCAGTATCGCCATGGCAGCGGACGTAGCCGAAACGACGCGTATTCCACGCCCGCCCAAGGGCCGCGAAGAGGTTCCGGTCCAACTGTCTCGCCTGCTGGACGCGCACGAGGTCATCATCACCCACTGCCGTGAATTGGCGGAGCTGGCCACCAAACTGGGCGACCCAGGCAGCAACGACTTGGCGGTGAGCGATGTGCTTCGCACGAACGAGCTGCAGGTCTGGTTCCTGAGCGAGCATCTGGTCAATTCGCCGCTGGTCGAAGCCGAGCCCCTGCGGGAATCGGCATAAACACAGCTGGATGGATTGTGTGGAGGCGGGGCTCTGCCCCGCCTGGATGGGGCGGAGCCCCGTCCCTACACTAATGGCGGGCGGCAAGAATGTGCAGGATCTGCTGCAGTTCATGCCGCAAGTGCGCCACATTCACGGCAGGAGCCCCCGGAAACGGAAGCGCGGTCTGAGTCTTGTCGGGCTTGCTCTCCTCGCGCAATTGCACCCGCGCGCCCGCGATCGTGAAGCCGTCCTCGTAAAGCAGTTTCTTGATCCGCACCACCGACTCCACATCGCGTTTGCGGTACATGCGCTGGCCGGTGCTGCTTTTTACGGGCTTGAGCTGCGCAAATTCAGTTTCCCAGAAACGAAGTACGTAGGCGGGCAGACGGCACAAGCCGGCGACTTCGCCGATCCGGAAATAGAGCTTGTCCGGAATAATGACTTCGGCGTTGCGCGCCGCTTTCTTCGACACTTTCTTGCGGAGGCTCATGGAGGCCATTTCCCCACTCCCGTATACGCGGTTTTAGCACGAGCCGCGCCGCGGGACAACCCCCAAAAGTACAGATGGGCTAACGCTCTTGCGCCGCCGCCGATGGAAAAGCCCCTCAAGAGGTGCTTCTCCTGAGAGGCTTGCGGAATTTCTGAACGAGCATCCGTCTGCTTAGTGTTTCTTTTTCTTGGCGGCTTTCTTCTTGGTTGCCATGAAGTATTTTCCTCCGTTTGAACGATTTTTCTCCCAAGGATCTCGACAGGGCACCTTGATGCCCGGGCTGCTCAACTTGTGGTATGAGCAGCTCTCCTACCACAAGATATTGCCATTCGTATGTAATTTGTCAACATAAATCTCACTTCCCGGAGCGATTTTGGTGGAACGCGTGCCTGGTTTGTCCGGGGGCACTCACAAAAATTTCATCATTTCCGGCAGAACCTTCCCGTCAGCCACCGGTGAAGGCGCGCTGCCTGTGCGATAATTTCAGAACAAATTTATGTCAGATCACAAAGTCTTCTGCGCAAAACTGAAACAGGAATTGCCTGGGCTGCCCGAGCCTCCGTTCGACAGCGATTTGGGGAAAAAGATCTACGAGCAGATCTCGCAACAGGCGTGGGGCCAGTGGGTGGAACACTGCAAAATGTTGCTCAACGAATATCGCCTGAACCCGGCGCGCAAGCAGGATCAGGAAGTCATCGTGCAGCAGATGGAGCAGTTTTTCTTCGGTGAGGGATCCGCGCATCCCGCCGAATACGTTCCGCCAACGCACTGAGAGCACTGAGAGCACTGAACCAAAGAGCGGCGCGGGGCGAGCCATTTGCCGTACGCCGGTTCTGCAAGCATGCTAAGGCTGTGTACTGACAGGTTACCTCTGGCCCCTCAGCTAATGCCCAATTCATCACCTCGTAACACTCCTCGGCGACAATCGAAGCCGTGGCGCCGCAGGTATATGAAACGCTGATCCTCTCGGATCTGCACCTCGGCGCGGACATGAGCCGCGCGCGCGAGGCGTTGCGCGTTCTTCAGGAAAATCAATATCGCCGCCTCATTCTGTTGGGCGATATTTTTGCCGACCTCAATTTCGGACGCTTGAAAAAGGAGCACTGGAAATTTCTCGGCTTCATCCGCAAGCTCTCCAATCCCAAGCGCAACGTCGAAGTGGTCTGGGTCGAAGGCAATCACGACCACGGCCTGGCCGAAATCATGTCCCATTTGGTAGGGGTCCGCGTGTACCAGGAATATCAATGGGAATATCAGGGTCTGCGTCACATCGCTGTCCATGGTCACCAGTTCGACGGCTTCGTGGTGAGCAACGTCCGCGTCAGCTATTACATCGGGACGCTGCTCTACCTGCAACTGCAGAAGTGGGATTCGAAAAACAAAACCCTGACCCGTTTCCTCGACCGGCTCA
>Ga0224558_1003786_pt1 | contig 12295 bp, 11 predicted proteins | sample 714S32024metaG_FD_180682 | JGI IMG/M metagenome (GOLD analysis project Ga0224558, IMG submission 180682) | Peat soil microbial communities from Stordalen Mire, Sweden - 717 S3 20-24 | ecosystem: Environmental > Terrestrial > Soil > Wetlands > Peat | place: Sweden: Norrbotten County, Stordalen... | reverse complement strand
CTTCTTCGAGGGGCCATCGTCGAAAGTGATGGCCACCATTTTGCCGGCGCCGGGCCAACTATAGACAACTCCCCGTGGGCGTGCTGCCGGCTCCGTCGGCAGTGCCGGTTTGGTCTGGCTCCGTATCGAAGTCCGGTTGAGGTTGGTGTCGGCGGCGAACTTATTCAGCAACAGCCCGGCCTTCCGGAAACCCGGGTGCCCTATGGGCGCGGTGTAGTGGGTAGTAAGAACCGCCAGGCACACAAGAATCAATGTTACTGCGAGGCCGTATTTTTTTGGAACCGCACGCATATTTATACCTGCTCGGATTCCGGCACTTCCGGCTCATCTGTCAGTGGCATATAAGGCATCTCCTGTGGCACAGGGATTTCTACGACCTCATTTTCGGGCAGTTTACAGATCAGGGTTTTTGGCATTGGACACACCTCCATGACTGTTTCTTCTTATCCATTTCCCCGTTACCTGTTTCCTATTCATGAGGTTTATGTTCAGTCATGCAGGAGCGAAACGGAAAAAGAAGAAATAAACAGCAGTACTTATTTCATAAGGCGTGATTTCTTGAGAATATTCCACATCAGCACCGGAAATGCTCACCCTAATGCGTCCATGAGGTAGATTATATAACCTTCCTGGCCATCCAAGGAGTATAGTACCCACTTGATGGAGTCTCGTAATCCAGGCTCTGATGCGGCTTGTGCCTTGAAGCTGTTGCAAGATAACAAGATAAGGACCCCGACCTTTCCTTCATTCTCATCACCGGTCAAGCCGGTGAGGATGTTGCAGTGGCTCGGGCCGTGTACCCTACAGCACGTAGGTGTTACTTCATTGAATCTAGGGCTATATGTTCACTGGACGGGAAATAGGAGTATACTTGGGTAGAGGAATATGAAAGAGCTACCAGAAGAAAGCAATTTTAGTGCTGTTTACCCTCTGCAAGTGATGATAGTGATTAGAGTAAGTATAGGTGGTCATATAATGGATGGAAATAACCGTGAAAATATTAAGCCAGGCACACACGTTTTGATAATACAAAAACAAGATCAAAGAACAGAAAAATTAACTGAAGGAATAGTTAAAGATATTCTAACCAGTTCTTCTACTCACCCTCATGGAATAAAAGTTCGACTTATTAATGGAATTGTAGGTAGAGTAAAGCAAATCCTTCTGGAGCAATTACCAGTTGTCCAGAGGCAAGAGCGGGGAGCAGCACTTTGATGTTGAGTATTTTCCCATCACTATCGAGGAGCAGCAGGGCTATATTGGTTATACCGGACAGGTGCCAGAAGTTCAAATTACGGCGATATATCCAAGATTGACAATGACACCTCATAAAAGGGTAGGGGGTTTTCGTGGCAACTCATTTGCTCGAACCCATCATGATCAGGAACATGCGCCTGAACAACCGCCTGGCCATGCCGCCGATGGCAACCGGCAAGGCCCTGCCGGACGGACATGTCAGCCCGGAAATGCTGGCTTATTACAAGGAGAAATCTGCTGGTGGATACATCGGACTTGTCATCATCGAACACGGCTATGCCAGCCCCGAGGGCAAGGCCAGCGAGCGCCAGTTGAGCGTGGCAGACGATTCGGCAATCGCTGGACTCAGGAAACTGGCTGGCATCATCCATGGCCAGGGATCAAAAGCGGTGATGCAGATCAACCACGCCGGCAGCGCCACCAGCAAAGATATCATTGGCACGGTACCCGTAGCCCCATCCGTTGTCAGCAATCCCGTTAAGAATTCAGTTCCCCGGGAGTTGACCAAAGAAGAGATTGGGGGAATAGTAGGGGCCTTTGCTAGTGCTGCCGGCAGGGTCAGGGAAGCCGGTTATGACGGAGTCGAGATTCATTCCATCTACTGCTATCTCCTCAACCAGTTTTTCTCCCCCATAACCAACAAGCGCAATGATGAATACGGAGGGGATGTAAAAAACCGTGTCCGAATACACCTGGAGATTATCAAGGCAGTTAGAGAGACCGTGGGTCAGGATTATCCAGTATTTCTTCGCCTCAGTGCCACTGATGGCCGTGAGGGCGGCACCACTATCGAGGACTGCATGGTTGCAGCCAAAGCCCTTGAAGATGCGGGGATAGACGTTCTGGATGTTGCCGGCGGTTTTTGCGGATTTAGTATCCCTGGTGCGAGCGAGCAGGGATACTTCGCTCCTCTGACCGAAGACTTAAAGCAGGTGGTCAGCATCCCGGTCATTCTGACCGGTGGTATTAAGGATGCCGAGATTGCCGATCGTCTATTACGGGAAGGAAAGGCTGATCTGATCGGCGTGGGCCGGACAATAATGTCAGATTCGCTCTGGGCAAAGAAGGCAGTGGAGACTCTGCAGGGCCGGTAAGAACTCTTACGTACTGCTATTGCAGGGAGGTAGAAAAATTAAGATCAAATGGTTTGGCCAGTCATGTTTTATAATTACCTCGGAAAACGGCGTCACAATAATCACTGATCCCTTTGACGAAAAGGTTGGCTACCGTCTGCCGGATTTGCAGCCTGACATCGTTACGGTAAGCCACGAACATATGGATCACAACAACACAAAGGGGTTGAAAGGTAATTTCGCGTTATTCAATAAGCCAGTCGAAACAGAACTGCAGGGTGTAAAAATAAAAGGGGTGGAAACCTGCCATGACAATGCTGGTGGCAGGAAGAGAGGCAAAAACACCGTCTTCGTATTAACCGTGGACGGAATAGTGATCTGCCATCTTGGTGATCTCGGGCACATTCTGTCTGAGGATCAGATCGGGGGGATAGGGGAGGTGGATATTCTCCTGTTGCCGGTCGGGGGAAGGTTTACCATAGGAGCGGGCGACGCAGTAACTGTTAAAGCGCAGCTCCAACCGGCAATCACGATTCCGATGCATTACCGCACGAAGGCAATGGGACCTTTCGGGCTGCTGCTCAGCAGGGTTAATAATTACCTGGAAATAACCACCGAACCCAAAAAAGAGTTGGATGAACTCTCGGTAACCAAAGATAAGCTGACAGAAAAAAGCGGCGTTGTTACGTTGACATATCAGAAATAATATTTTTCTAATTCCTGGGGCCAGAAAAGAAATTGCGGCTCCAGCTACAGCCGTTGCTGGACGTGGGCAGTCCCAGGCCTCTGATCAGAACCGTACCCTACCTTGAGGCATTCGAGTTTTTTGAAGACAACGTCACACCAATAAAAACCAAGTGGTCATCCTCCTGGGCATACCAGGTATTTCCATCACAGACACTCTCCACCATCCGGGACTTCCTTGCCAAAGCGCCTACCGTTTCACCGATCCTGCCTGCTTTTCGAAGAAGACGAGAGAGATGCCGCACGAAGCACAGCCGCCTTGCCAAACCGCTTGCGCACCTGGTCGCACGCCAGTTCAACCTTTCGCTGCTTTTCCTTGTCCCCGAACAGATCCATCTGTTCGATGCGGCGCTTTACGAGATTGGCCAGACTTACCCCTACCATCCGTACCGGCCAATTAGGGTGCCAATGCTCCGAAAGCAGGTTCAGGGCAGTCCGCGCAATATCCACCGCCAGGTCCGTGAATTCGGGCAGCATTTGCGTCCGGGACACCCATTTAAAGCCGGGATCCTTCAGGTACAGAACCACGGTCCTTCCAACGTATCCCCCGTTCCTGACGCGGTAGGCCACCAGGTCGGCCAGTTCCAGAATCACCGACTTTAGGCTTTCTCCTTCGCAATCGCTGGGAAGAGTGAATTGGTGGCCGATACTTTTCGCCCGGTTCACACTGTCCGCATCCACCGGGCTGTCATCAACACCATTGGCGCTGAGCCACATATCTTCGCCGATTGCCCCGAATCTGCGCTTCAATACATCGACGGGATATCGGGCCAGATCCCCGATGGTGAAGATGTTGAGTCTGCGCAGGTGCTGTTCGTAGCGAGGTCCGACCCCGAATAACTCCCGGACCGGCAACGGCCAGAGAACGGCAGCCACATCCTGGCGATCGATGACAGTCAAGCCGTCGGGCTTGTGCAAGTCTGACGCCATCTTGGCCAGTAGCTTGTTAGGAGCTACTCCGACGCTGCAGGTCAAACCGACATCCTGCCGGATGCGCAGTTTCAACTGTCGGGCAATGTCTATCGGGGGGCCAAAGAGTTTCTGGCTACCGGTAACGTCCAGGAAGGCTTCGTCGATTGAGAATGGCTCCACCAGTGGGGTATAATCACGCATGATACCCACAATCCGGTTGGAAAAATTGACATAGACCTGGTGCTGGGATTTGATAAAAATGCAGTGAGGGCAGAGCTGGCGCGCTTCCCTCAGGACCATGCCTGTTTTGACGCCGTAATCCTTGGCCTCGTAACTCGCCGACAGAACGATGCCGTGCCGCTGCTCCGGATCCCCGATGATCGCCACTGGTTTTCCCTGTAACCCCGGGTCCAGCACCTGGTGTACGCTTGCAAAAAACGAGTTCATGTCCGCCAGGAGAATTGCTCGCTCCATATCTGACGCTCCAAAGGACTGCCTTTGTAATGCTTAACTTATTAAAATCTTCCACTAAATCTTGCAAGATCCTTTTTTGACGCTAAAAAGCAAAAACCCCGGTTTAGCCAGGGTGTCTGCAGGCTTGGGGGCTGTGGCAGTAAAGCACTTTGTTGGCCTTGGTCAACCTGCCTGGCCATACGGTCGGTCCGCCAGGGTGCCAGCCGCCTCATTCCGGTTGCAGTGCTTTATCTGCCCCTTGATGTTAGTGCTTTCCCTACGCTATCTACTCTACTGCCCCTGGCGGCTTGAGAACAATGACGGTGTCAGTCAGGGACATTATTTCGCCAGGCGTGAGTTCCGTAGTAGCGGAATCCTTCTCCTCCACCCGGCTCATCAGGCGCAGGAAGTGGTCAACCGGCTGCAGGAAGTTGACGGCGGGCGTCGCATAGTGCATGGGGAAAATGAGGTGTGGAGCAAGCACTTCCACGATCCTGACCGCCCCTTCCGCATCTACCGTGGGCCCCTTTTGCGGATCGCCACCTACTGGCACGAAGAGAATATCCACCTTGCCTAGAGCCTCGATCTGTTCCGGACGCAGGGCCTTTTGCCCGAAGTCCCCGAAGTGGCACAGGCTGAGCCCGTCCATCTCCCAACGCAAGAGGAGATTGGCGCCTCGCAAGGCTCCTCCTTGCGGATCGTGCTCGCCGGCCACGGCCCGCACGGGGATACCCGCCGCCAGGTAATCCCCGGGCTCTCTGATGACCGTGGGTGAACCGCTTACCGACCCGACGACGTTGTGGTCGAAATGCTCGTGGGATACCAGGACCAGGTCGGCTCTCACGCCGGCAATGGACGGATAGGCGAACTTTAGCCCGCGTGAGGCAAAAGCTGCCGGATCAACGTCAAAAGGATCGGCAAGCACCCTGATTCCCCTGTCGTCCTCCACCAAAAAACAGGCATGTCCGAGCCACGTAATTTTCATTTTCACCCCTGCCTTCCTGTTGTCTCGCAGAATTGTTTTCCGTTTGCACCCAGGTAAAGCTTCCCGCCACCAAATGCTTGCCCAGTTCGACGCCCTGGGCCAATGCGATCAGGTGGTTTTTAAATTACAATGATCATATCCTACCACCTTTTGGGACGAAACAAAATTGCTGACCGAAATGGATCGGGCATGGACCATGTTTCAACTTCTATTCTACCGTCCTCATAGAAGCCTCGAATGGGTGCCCTCTTCATTTGCGAGAAGGTATGGAATACCCAGATCTTTGAAAAAGAAGGTGCAGTGTGAAAACTAGAACGAGTGCATAGGGCTGAACAAGTTCAAGACCATGGCCGAGGGCTAGACAAATGATATTTGACTACATCGAGGTCTATATTACAACCGACAGAGGCTGCACTCCAGCATCGGGCATATGGTTCCATCTGAAGTATGAACAGAAGCTTTATCGAGAGATCATGCAAAAGTCTGCATAGTGAACTATTATCTGGGTTTCCCGTGTCTATTTTACCTGGGACACTTCAGCGCTGATGCGTTGAGGGTGCAAAATCTTCGTTTATCCGCTGCTTTCCTTGGCTATATCGGCGTGATCAAGGTGGGAATTATTCAAACGAAATATTTACCATTTTTTCATCTTCCTTTAAGCTTTCTCTCAGATTATTTTAAGGTTGGTGTGATAAGGTAGATGTAGTAAAATAAAAGACATAGGGAGAGGTGAGAAAATGAAACTTGACAATAAATGGCTGATGGTTATTGTGACCGTAGTAATCCTGGCAGGTGCTGTCGCTAGTGTGGCAATGGCACCCCAAAACCAAGGGTCAGTGGCAGGCTCTGTCAACCACCTAGGGGCCAGGGTCAAGGGCCCGCTTGTTGGGCGGATCTACGGTAGGCGGCGTGGTTCGATAGTTGGAGGCGGCTTCGCGGTTCTGAAACCGGCGGCCAGCGCACTGGGCATGACCCCGCAGGCTCTGATCACAGCCCTCAAAAGCGGGCAGACTATCTCCAGTCTGGCTGCAGCCAAGGGTTTGACCGTGGCCTCGCTCGAAAGCACGATATCGACCAGCATCCAGAGCCAACTCCAGGCGCTGGTGACAAACGGCAAGCTGACCCAGAGCCGGGAAACCCAGATGTACAACAAGCTCGAGCAAAGCATCACCAGTGGCAACTGGATCACCCAGCTGCAGAATGCCGGTAAGGGCGGGCATCGTCAACAGTCCGTCGGACAGCCGACAACTCAGTTATAAGCCGACTGTCTTGAGAAGACCGGTTCTCCCATAATAAATTTGAGACAAGAAGGCCGGCCGTGCGGTTTCGCCACCGGCTTTCCTACCCTCTTTTTGGATACGGGAACCGGTAGAGAAAGGATGGATCCGGATGACAAAAAAAGTGTTTGTAACTGTAATTTTTTTAGGCGCTACTGAGCGAGACCAAGCATAAAGAATAATCCAAGCTAGGAGCCGCTTAGAGGGCAACCTTTAGGCGGTTTTTTATGCCCGCACAGCGGGTTTTTTTAATTCCCGGGAGAGGGATGACGAACAGATTATGAAGAATAGATCGGTATTAACATAATCCCCGTGGGTCGAAGTTGCGAAAGCGTAGCTTGGCGTCAAGATTCCGGTATCTCTCGACGACAGTTTCCTGGCTTTTGAAAAATGCAAACCTGACGATAAGCGCTTTTCTATGAAGCAGCGCATCATAAATGCTCTCAATGTTCATGGATGCGAACTGGCCGTCCAGTTGCTGCCGCAGATAGTTGAACATGGAGAAAGCCAGAAACTTGATGTATAGCATGCTGTCTATCTTAGGCTGCCTGATCCCCGGCACCAGACAGTCCTTAACCAGATTTCGAGGGTCGCCGAAAATGGGTTTGTGGATGATGGTGCCGGCTAGTGGTCTTGAATGTTGGGTCCATCTTGACACCAGGTATCATAGGCAGCTTAAATGGTACCCGTTTTTCAACATCCAACTCTGCAATTAACGGCGCCAGGGTAGATCTCGACGATTGCAGCCACCCTAAAAAAGAGGAGTTGTTTCCATGGCATAGAAATTTAGCTTTATCTGGTTATGCTAAAGTAAAAAATGCCAGCGTCGCTTAGCTCCGATAGTGGGCACTTTTCTCCGGAACGCGTGGGCACTTTCAACCGGAAAAGGTGGGCACTTTGAATCGGAATTAGTGGGTATTTTCATCGGAATACGCACTTCTCTTGTATTATACTATTGATAGACAATGACACATCATTGAAAAAGGCAGGGGACATTTATGGCAACTAGTCTGCTCGAGCCCATCATGATCAGGAACATGCGCCTGAACAACCGATTGGTCATGCCGCCCATGGCTACAGGCAAGGCCCTGCCGGGCGGATTTGTAAGCCCTGAAATGCTGGCTTACTACAAAGAGAAGTCATCCGGCGGATACATCGGGCTTGTGATCATCGAGCACAGCTATATAAGTCCCGAGGGCAAGGCCAGTGAGCGCCAGTTGAGTGTGGCGGATGATTCTGCTATCCCTGGCCTGAAAGAATTGGCAGAGATCATCCATGGCCAGGGGTCTAAAACGGTGATGCAGATCAATCATGCCGGAAGCTCGGCTACCGCGGAAATTATCGGCACCAAACCGGTAGCACCCTCAGCCATCGATAATCCCCTGAGGGGTTCGCCGCCCAGAGAGCTGGGGAAAGATGAAATTTCAAAGATAGTTCACGCTTTTGCAGCCGCTGCCATGAGAGTCAGGGAAGCTGGCTTTGATGGAGTGGAACTGCATTCGGCGCATGGATTTCTTCTAAACCAGTTCTTTTCGCCCCTGACCAACGGCCGCAAGGACGAATACGGCGGGGAGGTAATAAACCGTATCAGAATACACATGGAGATCATCAAGGCGGTAAGGGAAGCGGTGGGGCAGGAATTCCTGATCCTCGTTCGACTGGGCGCTTCTGACTACCGTGAGGGTGGCACGACGATCGATGACAGCATGGTGGCAGCCCGGGCTCTTGAAGCTGCCGGAGTGGACGTCCTGGACGTATCGGGTGGCTTTAGCGGATTCCCCGAGACAAACGAGCAGGGATATTTCGCTCCTCTGACCGAAGCCTTAAAGCAGGTGGTCAGCATCCCGGTCATTCTGACAGGCGGCATCAAGGACGCCGAGATTGCCGATCAACTGCTGCAGGAAGGAAAGGCTGATCTGATCGGTGTGGGTCGGGCGATAATGTCAGACTCGCTCTGGGCTAAAAAAGCAGTGGAAAAATTGGGATAAAAAGGCCTGGCTCTGAGCTAGAAGGAAGTTTGGCGGTATGCCGATTAACTGCACGGACAGGGATTAATGCTGCCCCCGAAGATAAAGTTGGCCAGGTAGAACGCTCCGGCAACCCTGGTCACGGTTGACCACATGCTCTTCCAGGGGCTCCTGCAGGGCCTCCAGCACTTCCCGGTTGAATTCCAAAAGCGGAGGCACCGCCGCCCAGGATGATTTGGAAGCACCGCCACCCGTTGGCCTAGCCAGAAACATTGTTATGAGCCCCCTGGAAAAGGCAGACCTGCGTCCCGACGTTGTTTTGTTTTTTGTCAATCCTGAAAAGGCGTGCCGCCTCATGACCCTTGCCACGTGGAGCACAGGCATCTCGCCCAGGTGTTCCTTCGTGGGGTCAACCTGTCACATGGCAGTGACTTACCCCTTGTTAAAGGGCGAAATAAATGTTATTTTGGAAGACTTCACGACCAGAAGAAGACAAGATTATGACAAGGACGAACTGATATTCAGCATACCCTATAACCACTTCCATTCGATAATTGAAGCCATTCCGAATTGTACGGCAGGGTCGGCTCCGTTTGTCGAATTTGGCGAAATGGTGTAGTATTTTCAGGTCGCTTTTAGGTAGATAAGTGGATTAGATAAGCAAAGTTGCAGGAAAAGAGGACGTCAACAGCGTTGTCGTCTTATGCCGGATGTGATCACCGGGTCGTGAAAGCAGGGGGGGGAATGATACATTTGAAGATCTATGTCAACCATAGAGAATACGCGATAGGGCACCCCGAGGGAACCCTGCTGGTGTTTCTACGCCAGGAACTGGGGCTGATGGGAACCAAGAAAGGATGCAACGAGGGGCACTGCGGCAGTTGTACCGTGCTTGTCGACGGCCGGGCCCGGAGGGCCTGTGTCACCAGGCTGGATCACCTGAACGGGGCGAGCGTGGAGACGATCGAGAACCTGGGCGCGCCCGGAAGCCTGCATCCTCTTCAAGCAGCTTTCATTCAAGAGGGAGCGTTGCAGTGCGGATTTTGCACTCCCGGCATGATCATGGCTGCCAAAGGGCTCCTTGATACCAACCAGGAGCCTACGGAAGAGGAGATCCGTCAGGCGCTCCGGTACAACCTCTGCCGCTGTACTGGTTACTCAAGCATCTTCAGGGCAATCAGGCTGGCAGCCCAAATGTTCAGGGCGCGCTCGTCTTCGCAGCCGGTGCTGGCCAGCGCGGCATCAGCCACAGCCGGGTGCCCGCTTGCGGGCGCGGTGGGCTTGTCGGTACCGAAAGTGGATGCCGTTGCCAAGGTGACTGGCGCCCCGATTTATGCCGACGATATGCGGCGCGATCAGATGCTCTATGGCAAACTTGTCTACGGCGGCCTGCCTCATGCCAAAGTTGTTGCCGTGAACACCGCTGCAGCAAAAAACCTGCCGGGTGTCGCCGCCGTATTGATTGCATCTGATGTGCCAGGCCTGAACGCCTTTGGCAGGATCATACCCCACCAGCCGGTGCTGGCAGGAGATATTGTACGTTATGTGGGGGATCCCGTAGCGGTCGTTTACGCAGAGACGGAAGCTGTCGCCGAGCAGGCCGCGGCGCTGGTGAGCGCCACGTTAGAACCTCTGCCGGGCATTTTCGATCCCCTGGAGGCCATGCGTGAGGATGCGCCAAAATTATACCCGAACGGAAATATTCTCAGCCGGACCACCATTAAAAAAGGCGACATCGGCAAGGGTTTTGAGCTCGCGGATGTGGTGGTGGAGGACACCTATTCGACTCAGTGCGTGGAACATGCTTACCTGGAACCGGAATCTGCCCTGGCAGAAATTGATGCAGGTGGAAAGATGACTGTCTGGACCGGCAGTCAGGGTTCCCATGTTATGCGCAGCGAAATAGCCAGGGCGCTCGGATATCCGGAGGATAAAGTGCGTGTAATCGCTACGGCAACAGGCGGAGCATTCGGCGGCAAGGTGGAGCCAGTAATTCAGATTCACGCAGCCCTCGGGGCATTGAAGACCGGCCGGCCCGTCAAAATGACGGTGACCCGCCGTGAATCAATCATGAAGTCCACCAAACGCCACCCCGAAAAAATATACATGAAACACGGAGCGACCAGGGATGGCAGGCTGGTGGCTGTCGAGGCCAGGATCGTGGCCGATACCGGCCCTTACGCTTCCCTGGGCATACCGGTGGTTTCTCAATCTGCAGCAGTGGCTGCCGGGCCTTATAAAGTTTCCAATGTCCACGCAGATGCAGTCGGTGTTTACACCAACAACGCCGTAGGCGGAGCCTTCCGCGGTTTTGGCACCACCCAAGCTGCCTTTGCCGGAGAAATTCAGATAGATCGCCTGGCGCTCCAGCTAGGCCTGGACCCGATCGAATTCAGGATGCGCAATGCCCTGAAAGTTGGGGATATGACGGCGACCGGGCAGGTTCTGGAGCCGTCAGTGGCCTTTGACGAGACGCTGGTGGCAATAAAACAAGGCCTATCACAGCTAACCTTGCCGGCTTCAGGTATCCGCAAAAAAATCGGGGTGGGGGTAGCCAGTGCTTATAAAAATGTCGGAATGGGGGGCGGCAGCTCTGGTGGAGCAGGAGCATCGGTTGAGCTGACCGGTCAGGGCAAAGTAGTCATCATGACAGGAGCCGCTGACCTGGGGCAGGGTTCCGATACCACTCTGGCCCAGATAGCTGCCACTGCGGGAGGATTTCCTTTTCACTGCGTTTCGGTGATCTCCGGCGATACAGACCTTTGCCCTGACGCCGGGACAACCACGGCCTCCCGCCAGACCTTCGAATCCGGCAACGCTGTCCGCTATGCCTCCGTTGGGCTGAGTGAGCATCTTAAAAAGGCTGCGGCCGGGTTCTGGAACAAGACGCCGGGAGAGGTTATCTTCGACGTAGAGGGTGCCGTTGCCGGGGATAGAAAATTGAGTTACGCCGAACTGTATCGATTGCTGATAGATCAAGGAATGGAAACCAGGATTTCATATTACTACGATCCTCCGGCAGTCTACCCGCTACGGGAAAATGCAGACCACCAGCCTGGTGAAGACCCGGAGCATTACCGCATACATTACGCTTACGGCTTTGGGACACATGCTGCCGTCGTTGAGGTTGACAGTGAGACGGGCGAGGTAAGAGTTCTCAAGGTGCTTGCAGCCTATGAAGTCGGCAAAGCCATTCATCCGCAAAACGTCCGGACCCAAATTGAGGGCTCTGTCGTCATGGGGCTGGGCTACGGATTGATGGAAGAATTCAGGTTGAGCGAGGGGCAAGCGATCACAGATACTTTAAAAAAGCTCAATCTTCCGCGCAGCACCGTTGTCCCCGAGATTGAAGTCTATATCGTCGAGGACCCTCATCCAGGCGGACCGTTCGGGGCCAAAGGATTGGGAGAACTGCCCGTCAATCCTACCGCTCCGGCCATTCTCAACGCGATTTACAACGCGGTAGGCGTGCGCTTAAAAGAACTGCCGGCAACTCCTGACAAGGTGCTTGCGGCAATCAGGGAAAAGGCAAGCTCGCAGTAATTTATCGCCACCAAGTCCGGCAAGCGTGATGGCGCCGGCGTCCTGGAGCATCTGGACAACAGCCTGCGCATGCTGCAGACGGAT
>Ga0224558_1003785_pt1 | contig 12297 bp, 11 predicted proteins | sample 714S32024metaG_FD_180682 | JGI IMG/M metagenome (GOLD analysis project Ga0224558, IMG submission 180682) | Peat soil microbial communities from Stordalen Mire, Sweden - 717 S3 20-24 | ecosystem: Environmental > Terrestrial > Soil > Wetlands > Peat | place: Sweden: Norrbotten County, Stordalen... | reverse complement strand
CAAAAGTGTAGCGACCATGTGAGTTGCCAGTGAGGGGATGGGAACCCAAACAGTGTAACGTCTGCCGAAAAGGAGTTGCCGCCAGTTGTAAAACCAAGCACATACCAGGCTCCAGCCACGGAATCGCGATATGAACGGTTGCGTAAGCAGGGTATAAGGATTGAACACATGTTCCTTGGTCAGGCTCAGCCAGATGCCTGCGTCCGTGTTGGTTTTTCGGGCAATGCTTGACAAGACAGCACCGGTCTCGCGGAGAATGGAGGTGCGGGTGAGAACCGTCCCAGTCGTTCCATTTTGGGTTTTCCAAACCTGTCCCTGCTCGACTTTGACGCGCATGCGGTGCAAATGGAAATCGAAATGGTAATAATCCGGATGATCGTAAGCCGTGCAAAAATCCACGTCGGGATGGTTCTTCAACAAGTCCAACATCAGGCGAAAACGCCCCGGAAGATAAACGTAATCATCCTCTGCCAGATAAACAAAATCGGCATCTTCCTGGGCCATCAGAATGGCGATTTGCTCCACCAGCGTTCCCATATTGCCGATTCCGGGAAAACGCAAAAGAACCAGGTCCTCGCTGGGCCAGAGTGAAGTAAACAATGCTTCATATTCCGGCGGACAGTTGTCCAGCAACACCCAGACTTTCGCCTTCAATGTGCCGAGGCTCTCCTTGAAGGAACGCAGGCATAAAGCGGACAATTTGTACTTTGAATCGGCAAACACCGGCGGAGGCGTGCGTGACATGTGGGGACAAATCCGGTATGCCACGGCCAGATCGTATGGTTTTTTAAGGCTCACAGCCATCGGATACTAGCTGTTGGAACGCTCTGCGGCAATCCATATTGGGAAGTTTGTTGGCTCTCCAAGCCTGTAGCAACGGTGAAATTGCGGAACACCCGGCCCACAGCTATGGCGAAGAAAGCTCATCTATCGCCAGACCTTTGGATTGTTTGCCATCAACGCCATCCTTTACAACCATGAATCACCGCGTTGTGGCGGACAGTTCGTGACCCGGAAAATCTGTCGGGCTGCCGCCGCGATCAAGGCCGGGAAACAGACGGAACTGGTGCTGGGCGACACCAGCGCGCAGCGCGATTGGGGCCACGTCCGCAATTACGTGCGGGGCATGTGGCTCGCGCTGCAACATGACCCCGCCGAAGATTTTATCTTTGCCACCGGGCAGCTTCACCGCAGGCAGGAAGTTGTGGAAATCGCCTTCCGCATCGCGGATTTGGATTGGCGTCAGCACGTCAAGCGCGATTCAAAACTTTTCCAGCCAGCCGAACCGCACCATCTGGTGGGCAACTCCGCCAAACCAAACGTTTGTTGAGTTGGAAACCGGAAGCGACCTTCGAGCAAACATCCCCGAGATGACGGAGGCCGAACTGGCAGCTTTGAGCGCAAAAAGCTGAGGGCGAATCCGATTCAATTCCGCTTCAGCGTCTGCTTTACTTTCAATTCCGCGATCAGCGTCTTGTCCTTCCCGCGCCGTTTGTAAGTCCACACCCCCCAGGCGTCGCCCAGCACGCTGCCGAGGCTCGCCGGCACATGCCAGAGCCAGCGCGGGTCACCGTCGCGAACCAATCCACGCAACGTATGCCACATTGGGCCGGCAAACGTGACGCAATAAACACCCGCCAGCCAGAGCGGCACCGGCGATTTTTCATTCATCCAGTTTGTTTTTGCCTCTTGCTGGACACGGAGAAAATGCACCGTGGCGCGGCGGCGTTTTTTTACGAAGCCCCACCATGTTTGCACGTAGTAATGATGGACGCCGCGTCCGCGCACGCGCAGCCACTCGCGTTTGCCCTTGTGCATGAGGTGCATGGCCGCGTGCGTGTCCTGGAAATGTTCATCAGCCTTCACCGACTCCAAATCGGCGCGGCGAAAAACAAATCCATTCGCGCCGAGCGGATATGAAAGCGAATCACCGGTCAGAATCCAGCGTTCCACCTCACCATTGCGCGCCACGAGCTTCGGATTCGCGCTCATCAACCAGGCAATCGGATCGCTGATATGCAGCCGGTGCGTTAGGTAGGCGCAGAACGAACTCATTTTGGGCGACGACAAATAATAACTTTCCACGCCCAGCGCCTGAGGATTTGCCGCAAGTGCCTTCACGGCCAGTTCAATGTAATCGGGATGGGTAATTTCGTTATCCGCATCTACAAAGACGATGTATTCACCGGTCGCGTGCTGCAGCGCGAGGCGTTTGCCTTCCTCCATGTTTTTGCCGTTGTCGTCAATGACGATGGCGCCGAATTTTTTGGCGATTTCGCGCGTGCGGTCGGTCGAGTGCGCATCGGCGAGTATGATTTCATACCGGTCGCGCGGATACGTCTGGCGCGTGATGGACGACAGGACGTTGTCCAGCAACGCCTCGACGTTCAGCGTCGGCATGATGAAACTGACGCGCGGCAGATTTTCCGGACCGGACTGCATGGTGTGAGTGTGGCCGAAGGCGGCAACAAATTCAAATCAGCTTTCCGCGGCGGGTTTATGCCGGCGCAACGTGGCGAACCAGACCAAAAACAGGATAAAGAATGCGATGCCTGCGGTGACTGGCATCACCCGCAGCAAATCCTCCGGGCTTTTGCCGAGCAACAGAAGCGTCAGCCAGTAGCCGAGTCCCAACACCCCGTAGAGCAGGGAGATTTTCGTCCAGCGGCTGGCCAGCGCCCAGTAGGAGAGCGATTGCAGCAACCCGACGAAAACCATTGTCGCCGCAAACGGGCCAATCATCCCGGCGGCTTGCGGTGTATATTTGCCGAGAATTTTCAGGCAGAACCCCCGCAGCACAAAAAGACAGATTGCGCCCAAAACCAGGGCGAGGCCGGAAAGCCCGAATAATTTGAGCTGCTCCGCCACGATGCCGCCCGTGCGCTGGCCGGAACGCGAGGTGAACAATACCATCAGCAGCGGCGCAACGCTCATGGGCAGCGCGCGCGCCAAAATCCCGGCGGCGGCATAGGCATCGAGTTCTTCTTTGGAGAAGAATTTGTTGGCCACCAGGTAGTCGCCCTGCAAAAAACAAAAGTTGCTGACCACAAACGCCGCGCTGACGATGAAATATTGGGCGAATTCGCGGTTCCACGGCGAGACCGGCTCGCCATGCAGCGATAAATCTTTTCGCCAGAAAAGCAGGATGAAATTGGCCAACAGCGCGAAGGCCGAGGCGAGCACTGCGGTTTCCGCCGACGGCCATTTGAAGGTGATGAGCCAGCCGAAAGAAACACGCAGCAACATGGCCAGAAATCCGATGAGCGCAAGCCGTTTGAACCACGCGAGCCCCTGGCACAACGCCGTGGCCAGCGAAGCCCACAGACCCAGGAGCGTGCAGCCGAGCGTCACCAGCATCAGGCTTTCGGGGTAGTGGAAAAAAATGCTCAACGGCTTGATGATAATCACCGCCAGTATCGAGCCGGCAAAGGTGAACCGGAACAGAAATTTCCGGCTGCCCAGGAGCAAGCCTTGCAGTCGTGCGCTGTCACCGCTGGCATTAAAATGCGCGATGTAATGCGTGACGGCAAAAATGGCCACCGCTGGCAGCAGTCCCAGCAATGTCATCAAGCCGCCCAACGCGCTGTTCGCGTTGCCGTATTCGCCTGCCCCGCTCAAGTGCCGGCCCAACACGCCTTGAAAGGCTAGATGGCCCAAGCCGGTTGCAAAACTGATTGCGGCAAAAATGATGCCGCTTTGCACCAGCCCGCTCATTTGCAAACCATTTGATTTGGGCGGGCCGTTTTTCATACGAGCGGTTGCAATTCTTTCTCGTGAACGCGCACCCAGGCAAAAACATCCACGACGATTTTTTCCACGTCCCGTTTGGGACGCCAGTTTGTGCCTGCGAACAATTTGGAACCATCGGCGAGGAAAATGCGCAAATCCGCCTGGCGATTTTTTGGTTCGGCGGCAATGGGAACTTCGCGGCCCACAATTTTCCGGCACGCGGTGGTGAGTTCCTGAAGCGAAGCGGAAATTTCCAGCCCGCCACCGACATTTCCCAGCCAGCCGTCCCAGGCGGGAAAATCGGCCAGTTGTTCCTCCACCAGTTCACAGAGGTCGTCCACATGCAATACGTCGCGAACCTGTTTGCCGGCGCCGCCGTAGCCGATGTAAGAAAGCGGTTTGCCGAAATAGTGGCGCAGCACCCACAACGACACGACGCCTTGATCCACTTTGCCCATCTGCCATGGTCCGGCAATCACGCCGCAGCGATTGATGGCCGCGCGAAGTCCAAACCCGGCGCGATATTCCTCAATCAGCCCTTCGCTGGCAAACTTGGTCAGCCCATAAAGCGAGCGGGCACCTTGAGTCGCGCAGGTTTCCTGCACGCCGTGCGAGGAAATCGGCGCTCCGGCGATGTCCAGCCACTCGAAACGCGTCTCGTTTTCGCGCCAGGGATGCGCTTCCAGCGGGGCGATGGGATAAACCCGGCTGGTGGAAAGAAACAAAAAATGGCTTTGCCATTGCCGGGCTTTTTCGAGGCAGCGGTAGGTGCCCAGAAAGTTTGTTTCCATGAGATAGTCCCGGGCATCGGTGTAACCGGCGAGCACGGAAGGTTCGGCCGAGCATTCCATGATGGCCGCAAACGGGCCGGCGGGGAATTCGTTGGCGAATCGGATGTCTCCTTTGACGAATTCCACGCCCACCTCCCGCAGCCGGGGAAGATTTAATTCGGAACCGGGCCGGTGCAGGTTATCCATGGCGGTGACGCGGGTTGCAGGGTGGCGTCGCTTCAGGAACACGGCGAGATTGCCGCCGACAAAGCCCGCGCCGCCGGTGATCAAAATGCTTTCTGGAAATGCAGGCATGATTCAACTGGCCAGGCAGGCGTGATGGATTTCTTCGAGAATCCGCCCCAGATTGTATTGAAATTTCCAGGCGGGGAAATGACTTTGGAATTTCCGCACGTCGCTGATCCACCAGATATGGTCGCCGATGCGGTTGTTTTCCTCGTAAGTCCATTTCAATCTGCGACGGCTGATTTGTTCGCACAGGTCAATCGCTTCGAGCATGGAACAATTGGAATGGCGGCTGCCGCCGATGTTGTAAACCTCGCCTGAGCGCGGCTTGAGGAAAAATTGCCAGAAAGCTTCCACCAGGTCGCGGCTGTGAATGTTGTCGCGTACCTGCTTGCCTTTGTAGCCGAACACCCGATACGGTGTGCCGGTCACGGTGCAACGCATCAAGTAAGCAAGGAAACCGTGCAATTCCGTGCCGGCATGGGCCGGGCCAGTCAGACATCCGCCACGGAAACACGCGGTCTTCATTCCAAAATAATGCCCGTATTCCTGCACCAGCACATCCGCCGCGACTTTCGACGCGCCGAACAACGAGTGTTTGGTCTGGTCAATGCTCATCGTTTCCGGGATGCCGGGTTCGTAGGCGTGACCGGATTTGATTTCCCAGCGTTTTTCCAGTTCCACCAGCGGCAGGCGGTTGGGCGTGTCCCCATAAACTTTGTTGGTGGAAGTGAAAATGAAAACCGCCTGGGGACAAAATTGTCGCGTCGCCTCCAGCAAATTGAGCGTCCCGGTGGCGTTGACGCCGAAATCCGTGTGTGGATCGCGTGCGGCCCAGTCGTGGGAAGGCTGGGCGGCGTTGTGGATGATCAGGACAATATCCTTGCCAAGCTGGCGGAGCAGATTTTCGACCGCCTGACGGTCGCGGATGTCGAAATCGTGATGTTGATAATTCGGGATGGACTCGATGAGTTTCCGGCGGTTGGCCAGCGTGGACGCGCCGTCACCGAAGAACCAGCGTCGCAGGTCATTGTCAATGCCGGCCACCCTGAAGCCCTCCCGGGCAAACCACTTGACACTTTCTGAACCAATCAAGCCGGCCGCGCCGGTCACGATTACAGTGCTCATAAAAAATTGGCGGCGGCGGGAGAAATTTTTCCCCGACAGGCCGTTTCACGCTTAAACCAACAGCTTCAGTGGGAGCGGGCTTCGGGCGCAAGCGGATTCTGCGCGTCTCAGGTCAATGTGGTTTGCGGGCCCGAATCAGCAGGAAGTGACCGCGTTTTTGGATCATTCCCTCCAGCGCCCGGCTCAAAGCATCGGGCAGCGGCAATATGCTGATGGAACGGACTTCGGCTTCAAAACCGGTTAGCGCGAATAATTCCCTTGCTTGCTGAACGGTCAGCACCCGCACATGACCCGAGATGCCGGAAAAGGACGGGTGGTCAATGGGCACGTGTTCAACTATGGGTTCATTGTAGTGAAGCCCCAGTGGATTGCCGAGGTAACGCCCGCAAATCTGCATGAGCGGAAATGGCGTGTAACCCAGGCACAGCGCAATGCAATTCAACAAGCTGGAAAGATTTTCTGACATGATGACTGCCGTGCCGCCGGGTTTAAGTACCCGGAAAGTTTCCTCGACGAATAATCGTGTGTTGTGCAGATGCTCAATCACCTGGGAACTGAACACCACATCGAATTTGCTGTCTTCAAAGGGCCAGCGTCCGTTCAAATCGTAACTGAACACCTTGATCCCGCGCTGTTCGGCTTTGGCTTTGAGCGGTGGCGCGCCTTCCACCCCGTAAAATTCAGTCGGAACCTGCTTGAAATACCGGAATAACATGTTCCCATCGCCGCAACCCACATCCAATAGACTCTGCGGGGACAGATCAACTACCGCCCGCCCCCCCCAATCATTGCAACGTTCTATGCCCAGATGCCGCTGGCGGTCGCCAAAACGCTGGAGTGTTTTCAGAATAAAATTTGCCATGGAGAATTGTATTTTTTGTTTTCAGTAACAGAAATAACCAGTTGTGGCAAAGTGAATCGAAACCGGGCGGGTGTGACATTTGCAGGCTGAAACGCGCCAAAAATGCTGGCTAGCCCTGCCAGCACGCATTAAACTTCACACCTAATCATGGAAAAAGTTTTTGTCACCGGTGCCGCCGGTTTTATTGGCAGCAATCTCGTTGACCGCCTGCTGGCCGGCGGCAGACAGGTTGTTGGCTGGGACGATTTCTCCACCGGCCAGCGCGAATTTCTCCAGTCAGCGCTGGCGAACCCCCGTTTCAAACTGATCGAGGGTGATTGTCTGGATTTGTCCGCCTTGATTCGCGCGATGGCGGAGTGCGATTCCGTCTTTCACTTGGCGGCCAATGCCGATGTTCGCTTCGGTCTCGAACATCCGCACAAGGATTTTCAGCAAAATGCCGTGGCCACCTTCAATATTCTGGAGGCGATGCGTGCCAACGGCATCAAACGTATCGCGTTCAGTTCCACCGGCAGCGTCTATGGCGAGGCGGAAATTTTCCCAACGCCCGAAAATCATCCGTTTCCGGTGCAAACCTCGCTCTATGCGGCCTCAAAACTCGCCTGCGAAGGATTCATTCACGCCTATTGCGAGGGTTATGGTTTCGAGGGCTACATTTTCCGGTTTGTCTCCATTCTCGGCGAACGCTACACACACGGCCATGTTCTTGATTTTTACAAACAATTGCTCGCCCACCCCGGTCAATTGAAAGTCCTCGGTGACGGCACCCAGCAAAAATCCTACCTCTACATCGGCGATTGCCTCGACGCGATGTTGCACGTTGTGGAGCGGGCCGCGGCCAAATCGGCCAAACACGGAGTCGAAACCTACAACCTCGGCACGAAGGAATACATACAGGTCAACGATTCCATTCATTTCATTTGCGCTGCGCTGGGGCTCAAGCCCAAACTGGAGTACTCCGGCGGCAAAAAAGGCTGGGTCGGCGACAACCCGTTCATCTTTCTCGACACCAAAAAAATCCGCGCCACCGGCTGGAAAACCACGCTCACCATCGAGCAAAGCATCATCCGCACGTTGCAATGGCTCCAGCAAAACCAGTGGGTGCTCCAGCGCCGATGAATGTCACCGTCCTCGGCCTCTGGCACCTCGGCTGCGTCACCGCCGCGTGTTGCGCCCGGCATTATCAGGTCGTGGGCCTCGACTTCGACGCGGCGAACATCGCCCGGCTCAATTCCGGTCTGGCGCCCTTGTCCGAACCGGGTTTGAACGAACTTCTCGCCGCCGGGATTGCCGCCAAAAAACTCTCCTTCGCCGTCGACCCCAAAATCGCCTGCGCCCAGGCTGACGTGCTTTGGCTCTGCTATGACACGCCGGTCAACGACAATGATGAATCGGACGTTGAATCCGTTCTGGCCAATCTCCGCCGCGCGTTGCCGTATCTGCCGAAGGGCGCACTGGTGTTGATTTCCGCGCAACTACCCGTCGGTACCTGCGCCCGGCTCGAAAAAGAATTTCCTCAATTTCAGTTCGCGTATTCGCCGGAAAATCTCCGGCTCGGCAAGGCGATTGACGCCTTTGAAAAAGCCGAGCGCGTCGTTGTCGGTATTCGCGATGACGCAAAAAAGCCGCTGTTGGAAAAGTTGTTCGCCCCGTTCACCGCGCAAATTTTATTCATGCGCACCGAATCGGCGGAGATGGTCAAACACGCGCTCAACTCGTTCCTGGCATTGTCCATCACGTTCATCAACGAGGTGGCGCGCTTATGTGAACACGTTGGCGCGGATGCGAAGGAGGTTTCCGTTGGCTTGAAAAGCGAACCGCGCATCGGGCCGAAGGCCTATCTCGGTCCCGGCGGCCCGTTTGCCGGCGGCACACTCGCGCGCGATGTCGTCACCTTGACCAAACTGGCGGCTGCGGAAAACGAAAAAATTTCCGTCATTCCGGCCATCAAACAAAGCAACGACCTGCATCGCGGCTGGATGTTGCGGCGATTGCAATCGCGGCTCGGCGACTTGCGGGGCAAAACCGTCGCCGTGCTGGGCCTGACTTATACCATCAACACCGACACCCTCCGCCGCAGCGCCGCAGTGGAATTGTGCCGGGACCTGCTGGCGGCGGGCGCGGGCGTTCGCGCCTTTGATCCGGCGGTGAAACAGTTGCCCGCCGAACTCGCCCCGGTGCGACTGGCGGCGCAAATTGCCGATGCAGTGAAGGGCGCGGACGCCGCCGTCGTTTGCACCGAGTGGCCGGAGTTTCGTCAGGCGGATTGGGCGAAAATGGCCCCGGCCATGCGCCAGCGCATTTTTGTGGACGCCAACCGGTTTCTGGAAAAGGGATTGCAAAATATCAGCGGCGTTGAACATCTTTCCGTCGGACGCGCCTGAATATGAAACTCAAAGGCCTCAACACGCTCATCACCGGCGGCAGCCAGGGACTCGGCCGGGTCATCGCCGGACATTTCCTGGCCGAAGGCGCGAACATCGTCCTTTGTGCGCGGGGCGAAAAGGAATTGTCCGCCACCCGGGCCGAATTGGCCGGAAAATTTCCCGCCCAAAAAATTCTTGCCCAAACCTGCGACGTCTCCAACGAGGCAGAGGTGAACGACCTGACGGCCTTCGCGTTGCGTGAATTCGGTTCGATACACGCGCTCGTCTTGAATGCCGGTGTGTATGGCCCGATGGGTCCGACCGAGTCCGTGGATCTGGCCGAATGGCGGCGCGCGATGGACATCAATCTTTACGGCGTGCTGCTCCCGTGTCGCGCAGTCATTCCGTATTTCAAAAAGGCCGGGCGGGGCAAAATCGTCGTCCTTTCCGGCGGAGGGGCGACGAATCCGTTGCCCAACATCAGCGCGTATGCCGCTTCAAAAGCCGCCGTCGTCCGGCTGATGGAGACCCTGGCGGAAGAGTTGAAAAATTTCCACGTGGATGTGAATGCCATCGCGCCGGGCGCCCTGGCCACGCGGCTGGTGGACGAGGTTCTGGCCGCCGGACCGGAAAAAGTCGGCGCCACATTTTACGAAAAGAACAAACAGTGGAAGGAAAAAGGCGCGACGCCGCCTGAACTCGGTGCCCGGCTGGCGGTTTATCTCGCCAGCCGCGAGAGCGACGGGATTTCCGGCAAGCTCATCAGCGCGCAATGGGATCCGTGGGAAAAACTGCACGAATTCAAGGCCGATTTGAACGGCGACATTTACACGTTGCGCCGCATCGTGCCGAAGGATCGCGGTAAAACCTGGGGCGACAAATGAACTACGCCATCATCGGTTGCGGATTGATCGGAAAAAAGCGGCTGGCCGGTCTGCCCGCCGGCTCAAAACTCGCCGTGGCCTGCGACACAAACCCGGCACGCGCCGAGGAACTGGTGAAGCTCGCCAAAACCGGCCGGGCGGTTGGCGACTTCAAAGCGACCGTTACCGATCCGCAGGTGGACGCCGTGATTGTGGCGACCGTCAATGCCGCGCTCGCCGAAGTTTCCGCCGCGGCCATACGTGCGGGCAAACACGTGCTCGTGGAAAAACCCGCCGCCGTGTCGGTCCCCGAAATTGATGGATTGATCGCATTGGCGGCCAAACACGGCGTTGGTGTCCGCGTCGGCTTCAATCACCGTTACCATCCGGCATTCATCAGGGCGCGGGAAATTTTCGAGTCCGGCGTGATGGGCGAGTTGATGTTCATCCGGGCGCGCTATGGCCACGGTGGACGGATTGGGTACGACAAGGAATGGCGCGCCGACCCGAAACTTTCCGGCGGCGGCGAATTGATTGACCAGGGCATTCATTTGATTGATCTGGCCGGCTGGTTTCTCGGCCATTTCACAAAAGTGGACGGCCAGGCAACCACGTATTTCTGGAACATGCCGGTGGATGACAATGCCTTTTTGAATTTGCAGACGGCCCAGGGCCGGACCGCGTGGTTGCATGTCAGTTGCACCGAATGGAAGAATCTCTTCTCCTTTGAGATTTATGGCCGCAACACCAAGCTGCACATCGAAGGTCTCGGCGGCAGTTACGGTGTCGAAAAACTTTATCATTACCAGATGAAGCCGGAAATGGGTCCGCCGGACACGAAACTTTATGAATTTTCCGGCCCGGACGAATCCTGGCGAAGCGAGATGATGGAATTCGAAAAGGACATTCAATTGAAGCGCAAACCGGATGCCGGGCTGGCGGAAGCGCGCACCGCGCTGCAAATCGTCAAACAAATTTACCGGAAAAGCGGATTTAACTTTGACTCCGCGCCGACAAAACCCTAAATCCAAGAGCCCAGACGCCAAACCCAATTTGAAATGATCATTGCGCGTTCACCTTTGCGAGTCACCCTCGGCGGTGGCGGAACGGATCTGCCGTCGTATTACGAAAAATTCGGCGGCTTCCTCATCGCCGCAGCGATTGACAAATACGTTTACCTCACCGTGCATGAGACGTTTGTGTCCGACGTCATCGTCAAATACTCCGAGCTGGAGCGCGCGCCAGACGCGACGAAATTAAAGCATCCGATCTTCCGCGAGGCGTTCGCCCTGCTGGGCATGGATGGCCACGGGCTTGAACTGGCCTCCATGGCCGATATTCCGGCCGGCACGGGCCTGGGTTCGTCCGGCAGTTTCACCACCGCGCTGCTCAAAGCCTTGCACGCGCACAATAAAAACCTCGTCCATCCGGCCGAACTCGCCGCGCAGGCGTGTGAAATCGAACTGGGACGGCTCAAGGAGCCCATCGGCAAACAGGATCAATACATCGCCGCTTACGGCGGCATCACCTGTTTCAAATTTTTGCCGGACGGCAAGGTCGAGGCATGGCCGCTGAAACTTTCCGTGGAAACGCGGGACAACCTCGAAGATAATTTGCTCCTCTTTTTCACCGGCTATTCGCGCTCGGCCTCGGCGATTTTAAAGGAACAGGACCAGAAATCAAAATCGGCCGACGCCGGGATGATGGAAAACCTGCACTTCGTCAAAGACCTTGGTTTGCAGAGCCAGCGCGCGCTGGAAACCGGCGACCTGCATGAGTTCGCGCGGTTGATGGATATGCACTGGCAGCGCAAAAAACAGCGCAGCGGCGGCATGAGCAATCCGAAAATCAACGAGTGGTATGATCTGGCGATGGCCAACGGCTCCCTCGGCGGCAAGCTCATTGGCGCGGGCGGTGGCGGTTTCCTCATGTTTTATGCGGAGGACAAGGCCAAGCTGCGTCATGCCATGCGTCAGGCCGGACTCAAGGAAGTCCGTTTCCGGTTTGATTTCGAGGGGACCAAGCTGTTGATCTCGTGAGCGCCCCGCTCGACATTCCCGTCGCCATCCTTGCCGGCGGACTCGCCACGCGCCTGCGGCCCATCACGGAAAAAATCCCCAAGTCGCTCGTGCCCGTCGCGGGCAGACCGTTTTTGGCGCATCAGCTCGAATTGCTTCACGCCCGCGGCATCCGTCACGCGGTGCTGTGCATCGGTTATCTCGGCGAGATGATTCAACACGATTTTGGCGACGGGCGCGCGTTCGGAGTGCGGCTGGATTATTCATTCGACGGCCCGAAACTGCTGGGCACGGGGGGTGCCATCAAACGCGCGC
>Ga0224558_1003784_pt1 | contig 12297 bp, 9 predicted proteins | sample 714S32024metaG_FD_180682 | JGI IMG/M metagenome (GOLD analysis project Ga0224558, IMG submission 180682) | Peat soil microbial communities from Stordalen Mire, Sweden - 717 S3 20-24 | ecosystem: Environmental > Terrestrial > Soil > Wetlands > Peat | place: Sweden: Norrbotten County, Stordalen... | reverse complement strand
CCAGCTTTGAAAACCAAGAGATGCCTCCCAGCTTTCACATCCGGCATTAGCTCGCCTTTCAGCGAGTTATTCCAAACTTCATGGCAGATTACCCACGTGTTACGCACCCTTGCGCCGCTCCGACTACGGAATATTGCTACCCCGTAATCAGCGCTCGACTTGCATGTCTTATCCACGCCGCCAGCGTTCGTTCTGAGCCAGAATCAAACTCTCCGTTAAAAAAACGTTAGTTGATCTGTTGTCCGGTGGTGAACCGGACGATTTACAATCTTAAAACTCTCCAAATATAGCCCACTAACGGGCTCTACTTGAAGGGGCTCTTAACTTATCGCACAATTCAATTTTCAATGAGCAGCGGGTGTTGCCACCCGAAAAATATCTTGCTCTGGTCGGCTCAGCTCACTTTACGAGCCAGCTTCCACGCGGCTCATGCCGCTTCCCGCACAACCATTCCCTTTGCCATCCAAGGGACAAAAACGCCCGAGCGCCGATTTAATCACTCTTAACTCGGCCTCTCAGACCTTTGTTAATTCGCAGCCACTTTATCGGGGCCGCGCCGGCTGTCAAAGACTTTTATTCTTTCTTTGCCGGTGTTGCGCACTCGCAACTCTCATCAACTTACCAATTTCAACGCGGTTGTCAAAAACTTTCTTAACTTATTTTCCGCCGCCAAAACCCAGGATTCACAAAGAACGCGGGGGAGAGAATATCTTAAGCCAGAATCTGCGCAAGAGTTTTTTTAACTTTTTTTCGCTGGTCTTCAGGGCCTCCAACCACGAGGGATTCCTTTCCAGAAACGGCATCTCGCAGACCGGCGCGGGAGCTAGCAGTTCAGACAGCATTCGGCTATTCGACGCGCCGGAGGAATCCGCCCTAGGCGATGACATAAGCATAATCTTAAGTCGTTCTATACCACCAGCTTGCAAAGCACCTATCGTCAGCATGGCATAGTTGATCGTGCCCAGCCGGTTGCGGGAAACCACTATGGCTCCACACCTCAATTTCGCGACCAAATCCAACACGGTAAAACCGTTGCCGGGCGGCACGATCACTCCGCTAATTCCCTTTATGAGCGAGCATTCGTAGCGGTTGGCCATACGTGTGATTTGTCGCAAGACCTCCGTTACATGGATCGAACATTGGTGCTTGCGAGCGGCGACCAAAGGGGCAAACGGTTCGGCGAAAAAGACGGGATTGATGGCGTCAAGCGGCAATTCATCGTCTTGAACTGCGCACAACAATTCCGCGTCTGCCCTGCTGTCGGAACAGAACAGTTTCATCGCCAGCGTGTGGCAACCGCTCTGCCGCAAATGGTGGAGCAGCAGTCTGGTCAGCAGAGTCTCGCCGACGCCGGTGTCGGTGCCAGTGATGAAGATGATGCGCCGCGCGCCCGTCCGCTTCACAGCCGAGAGTTAATCTCAGCTCCAACCGCAGCGACATAGTTAAATGGAAGTCCGCTCATCTGCGAACCGCGAAACATGCGGCTTATGCTTGTCTTTCTGGTCCTGATGTCGAAATCCTGTCGGCATGACATCGAATCGCAGAGCGTTTCTCAAACAGGTTGGAATCAGCACGGCTGGCGTGGGTCTTCTTTCCTTTTTTCCTGCCTGCCGAACGAACCCGCGAACGGCCGGCGCTGTCAAGCTTCTTCGCAGCACGCCCGAAGCACAGGGAGTGTCCTCAACGGGCATCCTCGCCTTTCTTGATGCAGTCCAGCGCGGCAAACCTGAATTGCACAGCTTCATGTTCGTCCGTCATGGCCACGTCGTTGCCGAAGGATGGTGGTCGCCTTACGGGCCGCAGTTCAACCATACCCTTTATTCGTTAAGCAAGAGCTTCACTTCGACGGCGGTGGGCTTTGCCGTAGCGGAAGGCAAGCTCCGCGTGGATGACCGCGTGGTATCGTTCTTCCCCAAAGAGCTGCCGGACAATGTCAGCGAACACCTGGCGGCTTTGCGGATCAAGGACCTGCTCACCATGTCCGTCGGCAACGCGCAAGAGCCCACCAGGCCAATGGTCGAGCAGCAGAACTGGGTCCGGACTTTCCTCGCCTGGCCCATCCCCAACCCGCCGGGAACACAGTTCATGTATAACAGCGCCGCCACGTACATGCTGTCCGCCATCGTGCAGCAGGTCACAGGACAAAAGATCCTCGATTACCTGCAACCCCGCCTGTTCGAGCCATTAGGCATTCATGGAGAAACCTGGGAAACCTGCCCGCGCGGCATCAACGTCGGTGGCTGGGGCCTGAGCGTTCAAACCGAGGCCCTTGTCAAGTTCGGCCAGTTGTACCTGCATAAGGGCGCCTGGCAAGGCAAGCAATTACTCCCCGCCCAATGGGTGGCCGAGGCAACCTCATTCAAAATCCAGCAACCCCTGCCCGCAAAGCCGAGCCGTCCGAATGACCAGAACGACTGGCTCCAAGGCTATTGCTACCAGTTCTGGCGCTGCCGGCATAATGCCTTCCGCGGCGACGGCGCTTTCGGCCAGTACATGATCGTCATGCCAGAGCAAGACGCGGTGGTCGCGATTACCGCTGAGGTCAGCGATATGCAGAGCGAACTGGACCTGGTTTGGGACCATTTATTGCCAGCGATGAAAGAACCGCCGCTGCCCCGCGACCGGGCGTCTGAAGTCCAATTGCAGCAAACACTCGCCTCCCTGACCCTGGCCCCGCCCACCGGACAATCTTCGTCGCCCACCCCGGCCAGCATTTCCGGAAAAACCTTCAACCTCGACAACAACGAACTCGGCCTGCAAAGCGCGTCGTTCGCGTTCAGCACGCAAGGCTGCCGCTTCGCAATGAAGGACAGCCAGGCGGATTATCCAATCGAGTGCGGCATCGGACGATGGCATCGCGGCGAAACCGCACTGCCGGGGACGCCTCCGCGGCTCATTTCCGGCGGTGCGCCCAACCCCGGCACCAAATCCAAGGTCGCAGCCAGCGCCACGTGGGTGGACCAGACCACCTTCCAGATCATGTTGCGCTATTACGAGACCCCGCACCACGACACCGTGACCTGCCGTTTCGACAATGGCAGCGTGCAGATCAGCTTCATGAACAGCATGGCCCAATTGAGTCCCACCCCCAAGGACAGCCGCCCCGTGCTGCGCGGAACCATGCAGAGGTAATACCCGGCCAAGCGCTCCCTGCAAGAGTCCCCGCTACCCAGCGTCCTCGTCGTCGTCCTCGTAATCGTAATCGAAAATAGACCACGAACTCCGAGATAGCCCTCCCCCGCTGGACAGCTACCTCATCCAAACCCCTCCGGATTCGGGTTTCGGCCTTCGGACTTCCTTCGGATTTCGGCCTTCGGGACTTCGGATTTACCTCGGACCTAGTCAACCCCAGAGCCACCCCCATCCGCTCACGCCCCACCTCGGGGCCAGAAGCGGATCCAGAAACGTTGTGGCGACTGAATCAGGATTTCGCGCAGCAGGTCTTCCATGCTCGCCGCCTCGGGCTCGTGGAGCCGCCGTGCCAGGGCCAGCGTCACCGCAAAAGCGAGCGCCGCGGCCGCGAAGAAGATCGTGTAACGGTTCCACGCCACGCCCAGCCAGACTGGAGACCGCGCGCCCACGGCGTCTATGAGCAATCCCCAGCCGATGGGCGCCAGACCCAGGGTGACGTTGCTCAGGGTGGAGTAGATGGCGAAGAAATGGTTCCGGCCCATCGCCGGTATGATGGCCATGGCCAGGCGTGTGTTGGCCATCTGGATCAGCGCTGCCAGTAGCCCCATCAGAAATTGCAGCACCAGGACGCTGACCAATCTCACCGGCAACACCCCGCCGGACAGGCAAATCCATCCCCCCAACACCGCCACCCACGCGGCGAAACAAAACGTCAGCACCGGCTTGCTGCCAAGGTGGTCCAACCGCGAGCCCAGCAGCCATAGACTGCTCAGCCCACCCAGAAAGGCAACGGAGTTGACCAACAGAATCTGGCTTTCAGTCATGGCCGTTTCCGTCTTGAGGAAGGCGACTACAAAGGCGGTCAAGCCACCGTAGGCGACCGAAAAACTCACCACGGCGCAAAGAAGCCTCTTGAATGGCGGATAGCGCACCATTTCGAGCCAGGGCACCCGGCCCTTGGAGGCGCGGATTTCCTCCGTCATCTCGGCATCGGGTATGCGTTTGAGAAAAGTCAGGCTGACAGCGCCCATGATGGCGCTGAACGCGAACAGGATGGCGAATTGCCAGGAGCCGGGGTTGCCGGCCAGACAAGCGCCGGCAAGCAGAAAGGTGATGAAGCTGGCGAGGTTCTGGACCGCCGCATCGCGGGCGAGGTACTTGCCGCGCAATGGGCCCGGAACCAGAGCAGTGATCCACGGCAGCCACGCGCAACTGGAGATGCCGCGCGACAGGTTAAAGCAGAACAACAGCATCAGCATCAGCGCCAGCCGGCTCTCGCCGTTTAGGAAGAAACTAGTCAGCGGCACCAGCGCCATCGCGAAGATGAACATGACCCGTGTTCCCCAGCCCGCATAAACGAACCGCTTGAAACCCAGACGCGGAATATAACTGGCGGCCGGGATTTGAAAAATGACCAGCAGCGGCATCATACCGGCGATGATGCCCAGCACCGTGGCGCTGGCGCCCAGGGTTTTGGCGTAAAGCACCATCGGGCTGCTCAGCACAATCTGGTAGGAAAAGGCGTTGAAAACAGAAAACAGATACGCATGGTGCAGCCCAGGCGGGAATGCTGCCTTTTCCATCCCCGTGCGGCTCAAGCTATCTGTGCGGTCTTCAACCATGCTATAAACGTCCAATCCTCCCATTCAACCAGCCGAGTCCGCAAGCGGTCAGTTCGCAGAAGGAAGACAGCAGAATGTAGAGTGTCACAAACTCATTAACCGCCCCAACGTGTGACACCTCCCCTGATGAATGACCCCATTAAGCCATTGTGGACCAACCCAATCTATTCCCCAAAAACTCGTGGCCTCTACAGCCCGCATCCTCCCGAAGGCCTCCTCCAGGCTTGCGCCACGCCCGCGATACGCATGTAACACCCTACCAGTTGGCCACTTGCCAGATAGTTGCTTAATACATGCATAATGGTTGCATAATGGTTGCATAATGGTTGCAAGATAGCAATACGCTAGCTCATGGCTTGCTGGTCCAAAGTCGTATGCCTTCTGGCGGCATAGGCAATCGGCTCACGTCACCTCACGAATGCCAGCTCTCCACCTTCTTCACGAGCGGTCTCCATCGACCCGTCGGTCTTCCTGGAGGCTTTCTTCGCCCTCTATCCACCAACGCCCGAGCGTCCCCGCCCGATTCGCGATCCCCCCCGCCTCACGTTTCACGCTTCACGTTTCACGTTTCAGCCGAGTGTCCTCACCTGTTTTGCGGTCTGCCCTACTGCTTCCCGATCCCCAGCTTCTCAAGGAAGGGCTCCAGCGAGCGTTGCCGCCCGAGGAACTTCTCTATGGACACATTCACGTCGCGGGAATCGCCCGGCTCGTAGATCTCGGTGCGCAAGCGCTTGCCAGTGTCGGAGTCGAAGTAACCGTTAGGCGACTTCTCGAAGACCGTCGCCATGTCCGCTGCGATTGCGTCGGCCCAGGCATAGCCGTAATAGCCGGCGTCATAGCCCATCAGGTGCCCGAAGTAGGCGACGAAGGCGGTATCCGGCACCATGGGCAGAAACACGTCGCTGAGCACCTTATTCGATAGTGGCAGCGCTTCGGCGGCGTTGTTGTCATGGATTTGCGTATGCAAAGTCATGTCCATCAAAGCGAACGAGAGTTGGCGGCGATAGCGCGTCCCCTCGGTGGCAAGCCTCGCTTCCTTGAGTTTGGCCAGGATGTCGGCGGGGATCTTCTTCGCAGGATCGCGGTAATCCGCGGCGAAGCTATCCAGCACCTTCTTGTCCCAGACCCAATTCTCCAGCATCTGCGAGGGGGCTTCCACGAAGTCGCGCGGGACGCTGGTGCACGAGAACCGGCCATACTTGGCGCGGGTCATCATCGAATGCATCGCGTGGCCGAACTCGTGAAAGATGGTCTCCACGTCGCTATGCGCGAGCAACGAAGGCTTGTCTTTGGTGGGCGATGGGAAATTGCAGATCAGCGCCACCGTCGGGCGCTGGTATTTGCCGCTGGACAGTAACTTGCCTTCGATGAGCCGGAACTGGGCGAAGTGATTGTATTTGCCCTTGCGCGGGAACATGTCGAGGTAGAACAACCCGAGCGGCTCGCCGGTCTGCGCGTCGGAGACAGCATAAAGCTGCAAGTCGGCAACCCACTTGTAAGGCGGCTCGACGGGCTCGAATTTGAGCCCAAAGATGTTCTGGTAGATGCTAAACATCCCATCGAGGACCTTCTGATAGGGGAAGTAAACGCGCAGTTGCTCGGCATCCACATTATACTTGTCTTTCCTCAACTGGTTGCTCAGGTAACGCCAATCCCAGACCCGCACCTGCGCATTCGCATCCCCGGTCTCCTTGACCTTGATCTGGCGGTACTCGGCTAGCTCGGCATCGAACTTCGGCTGCAGGCCCGTCTTGAGCTTCTCCAGGAAATCAATGACCGTCGCAGCGTCGTGGGCCATCTTCACCTCCGTCTGATAATCAGCCCACGTCTTGTAGCCCAGCTTGTGCGCGACGTCGTCGCGCATCGGCAGGATCTTCTCGAGCAGCGGGATATTCGCCTCGCGGGCGAGATTGTCGTGCTCGGTGATCAACCGCTTGCGCGTTTCCTCCCGCTTGGCGTTGTCCATGAGGCTCATGTAATGCCAGGTGATGTTCGCCATGACGGTATATTCGTCATTGTTGCCCTTGACCTGCGCCAGAAAATCCTCCGGCACTCCCTCCAGTTCCGCCTTGGTGAACTTCACGGCCTTCTGCGCCTTCGTGATGTTCGATTCGTAATCCGTCGTCAGCCCCGTCAGCTCCTTGCGCATCCGCTCCACCTCATCGCGCTGGGCCTTGGGTAGGTCCAGGCCGGCCCGTCGGAAATCGCGCATGGTCTCGGCCAGCAGCTTGGCGTCCTCGCCTTGGAGCTTCGGCTTCTTGTCCGCGTAGGCCTTGACTGCTTTATAGACGTCCTCGCGATACTCAATGCCGACGGACCACTCTTCCAGCGCCTTGAGGGCGTCGGTGGCCGCTTCGCGCAGCGCCGCATCGGTGCTGGTCTCCTTGATCAGCCCGAAGCGGTCGTCTGCGAGGCTGATCTGATAGCCGATGTCGTCCAGAGCGCGGACGGTGTTATCGAAGGTGACCTCACGGGGCTTGAGGGCGCCGAGGCGATCCAGGGCGGCATTACCGACGGCGATAGTTTGTTTGAGTTCGAAGCGGATCGCGTTGGTCGATGCCTCGAACTCCGGCACGGTGATCACGGAATTGAACTTGGCCGCGCGCCGTCTGAACTCTCTCAGCACGTTAGTCTGTCCGGCCGGCTGGGCCAGGCAGCTCGAGGCGGCGACGAGAACGGCTAACAGGAAAAACTGAATCCATTTGCAGCACATAAGCCGTTGAAGCTACCGCCTAACATCCCGCAATCAAGCGTATTTCCGTTATCGGCGATCGTTCGGGCGTGACTCGGCATTGCCACCATGTCGGCGCGCGGACATTCCTGTCCGCAGCAACGTTCGATGGGTAAGATGGCTTGAGAACTAGCCGGAGCTTGCTTCGGACAAGAATGTCCGCGCGCCGGTGGTCGTGCCGAGATTCGCCCTCATCGTTCTCACCCATCTCGCCCGGCTTCCTTTACACGGATCAAGCCCTGGAACAGGAAGAGCCCTACCGGCGCGACCATAGTGGTCAAGCCGATGATCAGCCAGAGCGTCCCGGAGTGCCGCGGACCGTGAGCGGGGCAGAAATGGGCCAGCAAGATGCCGGACAGCGGGGCCATGCAAAGCTTGGCCAGGAAAAAGGGGAGGGAGGAGAGAGCCATATACGAGGCTTCCTGCCCCTTGGGGGCGATGGCGGCAGCATATTCATAAAGCCGGGGCGAGTAGATCGCTTCGCCCATCGAGAGGAAAAGCACGTAGATGAAGATCATCACGTAGTAGGGGTTGACCTGGCCCTTGACGCCCAGCCAGACGTGCGCGATCGAGTGGCCGAGCCAGCCATCGGCCAGCGGCTGAAACCAGTGGGGCGGCATCGCCATGATGAACACGGAGGAAGACGCAACGAGACTCCCCCAGATCGCCATGCTGTAGGCGGAAATCCTCTGGCTCAACACGCCTACCAGCGGGGCCAGGAAGACGATCAGGAAGTTGTTCATTGCCCAAAGCCGCCCAATCGGCGCCCCATTACCAAGTTCGCGTATGCCGAACTTCGGATAGGTGAAGTACATGTGGGTGAAGATCATCTTTATGAAGGCCGCCAGGGACAGGAAGGCCAGAAACTTATAGAACCCGGGCTGACGCCACAGCCCCATGAAGATTCGGCCCGTGGCGCCCAACGTGTCGCGGACGGTCAGTCCGAACGCCTCTACCAGGCGCGCGTGGGGATACTTGGGTTTGTCTGCGGCAATTTCCACCCCGTGATCGGTCGCCTCGACGCCCTCCCGCAGCCAAAAATAGATGAGCAGCAGGCATGGGATATAAAACAGCATGCTCACGAGGAAGACTGTGCGGTAGGTGCTCAGCCCCACCCCTAGCCCGGGCAACGCCAAACGACCGGTCTCACCAAGGTTCTGCCGCACGAAATCGAACACGTAACCCGCCAGACCGTAGCCGACGTTCATGAGGGCGTAGAACAGTGAAAAAGCAATCGAGCGCTGGGCAGTCGTGGTATAGCGCCGCAGAGCGGCGACTGTCACGGGCGCGCCTAACGCCTCGCCCATGGCCAGAACGAGCAAACTGCCCAGCACCAGCACCTTGGCCTCCGCGAAGGTCATGAACACCCGAGGCACAATGCACAGCGTGCACCCGAGCAAGAACGTTTTGCGCAGCCCAAGAGCGTCGGTCAGTGAACCGACCAGGACGACGCACAACGTCATGCCCGCCGTCCAAGTCGTTACCCACCAACCAGCCTTGACGTCGCTGTAACCCAGATCGGAGGAGAGCCAGAGGGAGAGAGTCAACACCACCAGCATATAGGCCAGGTTGCTCATCACCACGTAGGCGAACACGATCCACAGTTCGCGCACGGCGCCAAAGACCACAGTGAACTTGCCGAGAAAACTAGCGGGCGCGGCGGCGGCCGGCAGATTCTCCGGTTCGACCGCGGGAGCGCTCGGCTCGTTAGACATGACGCTTCTCTTCAGAGAGCAGGCGTTGAGCCGCCCGCGCCTGCGCCTCGCAACCCACGCAGCAGCGTGGGCGACTGGCCGATCATGATGAGGTTGGGGTTAATGCGACGCATTTTCGCCTGCTGTCAGTGGCTGCTCGCTATTCTGCCTGGCGAATGTAGAGACCACCCGGCTGGCCGGTAAAGAACGTTTTAACCCGACTTGTCTGTAACCAAAGGCCCAGCTAATGCGTCTTAATCACTCAGACCACCGGCGTTTGCGAGGGGCAGCAGTATCATTGTGTACCAGCCGCTTGCCGTTATCCGCGTGTTTGAGCCAGTCGAATATTCGCGCAGCCTGCGTTTAGTTCCCGGCGCCATTGTTCACGGCGTCGCGGGCACGGGAACGAAGTCGTCCTGTGCTTTGACGTGCCCGGCTTGGACCAGCAGCCGGTATTTCACGCCGGGCTCCAGGGGATCAGGCGTGGCGCCTTTCACCGAGGGCCGCATGCCTCGGATCGGCCAACCGTAGGACCACTCGGCGACAGGAACGGAGTTGGATTCGGAAACCAGCTCCCAGATCGGGTGCGGATACTTATTCGTCTCGATCTCACTGACCGGGATAACCTTGAGCGAAGTCAGCTTAAGCTTGCGGTCGAAGGCAAAAAAGATGGGATCAACCGACGAGGGGGCGGCGGGTCGGTTGCGGCGAGAAAAGCCGAGCCGTGCCGGTCGCGAGCGATGATGAATTTGAATATTCTCCCGGGCAAACCAGTCTTTGTTGAGATAAAGCGAAAAGCCGCCGAGAACGACGGCCAGTACGATCAGTGTCCATTGTTTGCTCGTCATATGCGTTAGGAGTTGACGCTGGCGCGGGCAAAGATATTCGAGCACGACAGTGGATGAGCCTAGTACAGTTACAAATGTAAATCGTTACCTGAGTTACATGAGCGACCAGCGCCACCGGCTTTTGTAACGATGTAACTCATGTAACTTATTTAACCTGTCACGGTACTAAGCCGGAGTCCAACGCGCCGGCCAGCCAAGCCGACGGTGTCAGGCACAGGGTCAGTACCCGCTTGTGGAACGAAATACAGTAATAGTATGAATGAAATTCTTCAGCGCCCGCGGTTAAGTGGCCAAAGCGAACAGCCGGAATGCACTTCGGCTGAATCTCCTCGTCGCGCATCACTCGCTTTCACCCTCATCGAACTGCTGGTCGTCATCGCGATCATTGCTATTTTGGCCAGCATGCTCCTGCCGGCGCTGGCCCGGGCCAAAGGAGCTGCCACCCGCATCAAATGCGTCAACAACATGAAGCAATTGGAGCTGGCGGTGAAGATGTACGCCGACGACAGCGACGGCCTTTACCCCCCGCGAACCAACGCCTTTCGCTGGCCCACCCTCCTGTTGGAGTATTACAAGACCACCAACATCCTGATCTGCTCCGATGACGCGCTCCGCGGACCGCCCCAGACCGACTTCAGCTCGGCCACAATCCCCGACCGGGCCAACCGAAGTTACCTCATTAATGGGTGGAATGATTTCTTCAACGACGCCCTCAATTCGGTCCACTCCATGAAAGAGACGGCGGTCGTTCATCCGACCGACACCTGCATGTTCGGCGAGAAAAAGAACGAGCCAACCCCGGCTATGGATTACTTCATGGACCTGAACGAGGGGGTGGGCAATGACATGGACAAGGTTGAGCAGGGCTGCCACGGTGTCTCCCACAAAGCGAGAAATTCGGGCGGCTCCAACTTCGCTTTCGTGGACGGCAGCGCGCGCTACATGCGGTATGGGAGCACGGTCTGGCCGCAGAATCAATGGGCGGTGAACGACACCAACCGGATCTTGTACGCCTGGAAGCCTTAGCGCCGGTGCCTCCCCAGGCGGTCGCCGCCTTATTTCTCAAATTTGGGGTTGGAATCATCCCGGCCAGCCTGCTACTATTTAAGAGTTATCGCCCCCGGGGGCGAATCGTGACACAGGACTTGGCCGGTGCCTGTCGCCGTATCAAGCGGAATCAAGTGGCCATTTCGGGCGCAGCGTGGCCTTTGGCCGCCTGGCCTGAAGCAAGACGCGATTACGACAGAATCACTATGAGTAATGCTGTGGCAAGTTACCTGCACTTCATGTGCGCCGCCCTGGTCAAATTCAGGCAGACCGGCGCCATCGTACCATCCCAAAGGTTCCTCATTGGCAAAATGCTTGCCCCGGTTCCGGAAACCTATTCGGGCCGGATTCTCGAGTTGGGCTCCGGCAGCGGCGCTCTTACTCTGCGCCTGGCCACCCGGTGCCCGAAGGCGCGAATCGTGGCCTGTGAAATCAACCCGGCGCTGGCGCGCAACACTCGGCATAACCTGGATCTGGCCGGCATCAACGGCCGCGTGGATGTGGTTTCCGATTCCGCCGAACACCTCCTTTCGGAAATGGGCCGAAGAGGAATGGACAAGGTGGATTATGTAATTTCGGGTATTCCTTTGGGGAACCTCCCTGGCGAGCGAGCTCTGGCCTTAATCGAGTCCATCAGCCGGGTCGTCCGCCGCGGCGGCCTGTACATCCAGTTCCAATACTCGTTATTGGACCGAAAGCGAATCCGCTCGCGGTTCAAGATACTCAGCACCGTTCCCGTGCTGCTCAACATCCCGCCCGCCGTCGTCTATTACGCCCAACGCTGAGTCTGCGCTTCGCCCGCGGAATCTCAGTCCCAAAGCCGATACGGCAGCGCGCCCTTCTCCAGGTGAACGCCGCACTTCGGGCATCGGTCCGGATCGTTCCAGCTCCGGACCCGATGAAAGGCCGAGACCGGGCATTGAATCTCGAAGGGTAACCACTTGAGGCGCTTTGCTCCCTTTGGTGGCAAACGGTTCAGGACCGCCTGAAAGGCCGGTGGGGTAGCGATGCGCGGACGCGTCTTCGGCCACCTCGCCATCCGCCACCCGCCGAAGGTTCCCAAACCGCCCAGTTCATTTGGCACTTTGAGCCGTGTCACCGCGTCGTACAGCTCCCTGCAATCGCAGCAAAGGATCGTTTGGACAACAAAGCTCAATCCCTGGTCCGCGCGACCTGAGACTTTGGCCCGGTAACCGCACTTGGGGCACTCAAACCAATAAGAC
>Ga0224558_1003782_pt1 | contig 12298 bp, 18 predicted proteins | sample 714S32024metaG_FD_180682 | JGI IMG/M metagenome (GOLD analysis project Ga0224558, IMG submission 180682) | Peat soil microbial communities from Stordalen Mire, Sweden - 717 S3 20-24 | ecosystem: Environmental > Terrestrial > Soil > Wetlands > Peat | place: Sweden: Norrbotten County, Stordalen... | reverse complement strand
GCTCCTCCACGACCTTCAAGGAACACGCCTTCGGCGTGGATAATGCCTCTCAGTATCGCGTTCCTGTTCTTGGCGTGGGTTAGTTCAGCCGAGCGCTACTGGGTCACTCTTGCCAAGCGCCGAAGGGGTAGCCTCGCTTACGGCCCTGTTCGACGCATTCGCCAGGCTGCGCGGGATGGTGACGGGGATGCTGATCTCGTTCATCTGGCATCTCTGTGTTGACGGCTGCTATGGAATTCGCTACATCCGATATCCATGGCCAATGCACGCAAACGACCCGGAAAAGCCGTCGCCGCCACCCGCCCGGTGGAAGCGCTGATCCATGTCATCCGTGGCCAGAAAGTCATGCTCGATGCAGATTTGGCGGCATTGTATGGGGTGCCAACCAAGTCTTTGAATCTTGCGGTTCGGCGCAACCAGGTCAGGTTCCCGGAGGATTTCATGTTCCAATTAGCCCAGGAAGAAGCGCCCCGTTTGAGGTTGCAATTTGAAACCTCAAAGCCCGGACGAGGCGGACGCCGGTATTTGCCGTACGCGTTCACTGAACTCGGCGTCGCCATGCTTTCTTCTGTTTTGAACAGCGAGCGCGCTGTCCAGATGAACATGAAAATCATGCGGACCTTCGTCCGTATGCGGGAGCTGATCGCATCCCACAAAGACCTTTCCGCCCGTATCGATAAGCTGGAACGCGGCCACGACCGCTCGGCCTCCGTCATCGAGGTCCTGGTGGAGGACATCGACCGCCTGGCCCACGAGGTTAAGGACGTGAAGGCGCTCCCGCCCGTGACCAAACGCAAAATTGGATTCTTTACCGGCGAGGACTGATGCGGTCGCAATTTGTGACCGCATCGAAAATAAACATTAGAGATCAGCCCCTTGAACACACGCGTTTCCCTCGCGCATCCGCGCGATCTCACCAGGTTTGAGATTGCAATTTGCAACCTCAAACAAAAAGCTCGGACGCCTGGCCGTGATCGCCGCCAGGTCCCGCGGCCCTTTGAACGGGCTCAGCTCAGCGGGGCTCATGCGCCAGCACCCTTTGCTTTTGCCAGCGCATCGACGATGCGCAGCAGATGATTTGCCAGCAGGATGATCTCGACCGCTTCCAACGGATCGTTTATATCTACGTCCCGGTGAGAGTGCGGATTTTTGTAAGATCCTATCGCGCCGGCAAAAAGATCCATTCGCGCCTGTCTTTCCCCACCCTCGGCGTTCATGTCTGTAAGCGGCCCCTTGTCTGGCGCGAAGGCTTTACGCATGAGCGCCACACCGACAAGGTCGTTCCCAAAGCCGCCCGCATCGCGTACCGAGACCTCAACGGCTTTCATCGCGTGAAATGCGGCAGTGTCGAATTCCCCGCGCATGAACGCGGGCCAGGACTTATCGCTGATTTTCGAGTGCAGGACCTCTCGCGGGAGCATTCGCGTCACGGTGTCGCTCGGGATGGCCCCCTGCTTGACACGCTTTAACAACTCCTCCCCCGCACTCGTGAACACGAACCAGTCCGGATTGGGCTGTTCAGGGTTTTGCATCAGATATCCCTTCAAGACCACCGAATTCCAGGCCTCCCGCATCCGCCTGGACACCTGCGGTTGTCTCTCTGCGTACTCGGGTTGCGTGGGGAGCGAACCAAGGCCGTTGGCGTTGCCTTCCATGACCCTGATGTAATAGTCCCGGTGGAACCCGCCTACGGGCTGGTGAACCGTTCCGCCGCCTTCGTAGGTTTTCAGATGCCGGAGCAGCGTTTCGTCGATCCGGTCCGGATCGGCGGCCAGCACTTGATCAGGGGTCGAAAAAAACGCTTTCAACGGACTGAACCTCATGCCCATGGGTTTTCTCCTTACATGAATGATAACGCGCGGTTATCATTCATGAAGGTTGCGTGGACTGTCTGAAGTGGCCGCGTCGTCACCAGAACGCTGCCGAGAGATGCAGAGGGCCTTCTCACTGCCCCAGCGCTCATCTGAAATAGGTATTGATAACTGCTCTGTACATGAGCATTGCGAGCGCGACACCCTCAAGAATGCATAGGGCCAAGAGGAACCAGAAAAAACCATCCCGGCGATGGCGTGCATGCGAATCCTCCGAACTGAAATTGTCGGGCATGAACTCGACCGGAAACGGCATGTGCCGTCTCCACCATCTGCGAGGAGTATCTTCTACGAGAGATCGCTCGGTTGGATCGACCACCTCGACATCGACCGAGTACGTGCCAATTCGCTGTTCATTCAACGCCGTCCGAATCGCGCGCTCGGCCTGGTTCTTAATGAGAACAACGCTGTCAGAAAGATTCTTGTATCGTGAGAGGGCACTTAAGAGGGGGCTTACTCCAGCGATCACGGCTCCGAACAATATAAGGATGCTGCCTTGACGCGTCCCCTTTATCTGCACGTCGATGTTCATCCCGAAGATTGTTTCCATCTCGTGCGGAAGGTCTTGAGTGAGCACCCGAGTCACACGCTGCTCTATTTCCGGGCTTTCCCTAATATCACCAAGACTCAAGTCCCGCCGGTCCGAATAGTCGATGCGTGCTTCGAATATGATCTCGTTTTTGCGGCGGGCCATGATTCAGATCTTACCAAGAACACAGGCCGCGCGGCCGTTTACGGCGTGGTGCGGCCTACGGCTGGAACAGCGCCGACCAGTTCATCTCCGCCTGGCGCTCCGCGGGGTTCTCCATCGTCGGCCATGTCGTTTTCCGCAAGAATTACGCTTCATCGGTCCGCTTCCTGCGCTGCCAGCACGAAATGGCCTACCTGCTGGCCAAAGGCGCGCCCGAGCCGTCTGGACTTGTGCTTGACCCCTTTTGCGGGGCCGATCCCATACCCCCCGGAGTAAAGCGGAAAAGGCGCCTGAGAAAAAGGATGAATTACTTTCATAACGGCGGATTGCAGGTTAAGGTGCAGAGACCAAAAACAGAACACCCATTGAAGGAGCAGATCGTGTGGGGCAACTTGAGAAAGATCATAGGGGGCAACCGGACTCCGCAAGACGGCGTGACAGTGCAGCCGCCTGCTCCGAAGGCGCCGACCACGCATATAACAGTGACCTACAAAGTCTTCGGCGACGAGTCAGTTTTGACGTACGCGGTGAACGAGGACACGTTGCGCGACTTACGGGCCTGGTTGAAGACGCAATCCAATGCGACCGGTAGAGATTTGCGGGTGTGGCTTGAAAACAAAGGATGCGCACTAGACTGTTCGGATGGTCCTGCGATTGTCGTGCGAACCGACGATGGCTCGACTGTGGAGATGTATTACCGCAATGGTAAGAGACACCGCGACGACGGCCCGGCAGTGATCTTCCGCGGAGCCGACGGGCTGACGACGGCAGAGAAGTATTACAGCGATGGCGAACTCATCGAACGGCCCGCGCCGAAAGCCCCAAACACACCACGAGCGCCCGGTCCGTAGGCAACCGAATCCTTACGCCGTAACCGCCCTTCCGGGGTCCGGCCCATCCTTGGCCTGTTGCGGCTCGCCGCCAGGCCGCAATCCCCGAGCGCCGCACGCTACCGTCCCTCTCCTTCTCACGCGCCGGACGTGATCGACTGGACCATACGGTCAAACGGGTCATCCGAGCCCGATGAGGCGACCGAACCGCTGATCGCCGCCGTGTGAGCCGATGGCCTTGATCCGGTCTGCGACTCCGCCTCCAAGCTTGTCGTGGCACGCCGAACGGCCTTACGTTCCTGGGTGTCGAGCGTGACGTAGGCCGCAGAGTTTCCCGTTTCCAGTCCGCTCCTCTTGCGCTTCAGGATGTCGCGTAAGACGGCCTTTCCCATCTCGACCGCCTTCTCTGCGAACGAGCGCCGTTGACGGGTGCGAGGACGTCTTGCGTCTCAGCCCCATCTTTTTTTCCGCTCAAAGCAACGTGGGCACCATGAATACTTCCTTTCAGATGTAATCATGAGTCCGCGCCATCAATCGCATCCTCGCCAAACTGAACCTATTTCATAGGACCAGGTTGCTTGCGCTATGGAAGAAGGCGTTTTCGTCGGCGCGCAATGCCGCGTATCAATCGGGAATTTTCCCCGGCCCGCTTCGCTGGGGCCTCCTCGCGCCCGCTTCGCTCCAAAATTCCCATGACACGCGCCAGTCCATGAAATGACGGTTCTTTGTCGAGGCCGCATTGGGCGGTCTCCTGAACTGAAAGGAACACTATCATGGCTACGATTGCAAATCTCGCGAAGCAAAAAGACGGCAGCATCACAGGCAGCCTCCTGATCCCCTCGTTCAACGGCGCAAAGCTCGTTCTTACGCCGGTGGAGAAAAAGGGCAAAGGCCCGGAACTCCGGGCGACCATCGGCGCATTTGAAGCAGGCGCCGCCTGGAAACGGGAAACCGAGACCGCGACCTACTATTCGGTCAAACTCGACGATCCGACTTTCGCCCGGCCGATTTACTGCGCCTTGTTCAAGGCTCCGGACGGCTACGTCCTGGTCTGGGATCGTCCCAAGGCCAAGAAGAACGGCTCTAGCAACAACGGCGGCGAGGAATTCTAAGCCGCCTCATACGGCCCCGGCATATCGCCGGGGCCGATTTCTTATCCAGGAGACATCACATGCAAGCCGACATCGAAGACATGATCGCCAATTCCGAACCGCTCGAATCCTTCGAGCTGGACGACTACACGGATCAGGAGGAAATCCTCCACGCGCTCGAAGAGATGCTCGACCGCGAGCTGTACTAGATATCTATGCCGGAGCTTCAATCCCGAAGCTCCGGCATATTTTGGCGTATCCCAAACCCCAACCATGGAGATGACGATGCCCCGGTTGCGCGAGCACCTATTCGCCTCCTCTGCCCTCGCAGTTGCTCTGGAAGACAGTTAAGGTCCTCTGCCCTCGCTTGCGCGAGTGCAACCGGGCAGGGCTCGCGCAGAGAACACGAATAGACCGATTCATTTTCGAGTACGACATCACCGCGACCATCGAGGCGGCAACGCAGGCGGAAGCCGAGGCGAAGCTTTTAGCCGAGCCGGCGCTGCTGGACTTCAGCGACTTCGACGATTTCGATGTGTCCTTTCGCGCGGGCAGGTCGGACAATTATATCCGCGTTCACCCCGGTTGCGCGAGCACCTGCGAGCGCAGAGCAACCGAGGACCGTTGCGCGCAGCGCAGAGACACCAAATCTTGGGAGCCGCTATCGGTCATTCACGTTATCCTGACCGATAAGAGGGCGTAGGCGCCAGCGGCTACGCCGTAACCGGTCCCTCTGGCCCACCCTTCACTGGCTGCGGTTCCCCCTCTGGCGTGTTCGCGGGTGGCACCGGTTCGGTCGCAGTCTTGGCGGCTTCCTTGGCTTCCTTCGCTTCAGCGGCTTCTTTCTTCGCCGCCGCTTTCATCGCCTGGAGATAAGCTTTCTCATCCAGGAGATCGGGGATGACGGCTCGGTGTTTGGGGTCGGTAACGGCCCGGTTCAACGCGTTCTGCAGGTCTTTGCGAAAGCGCGGGTCGATCCTGATGTGGGCCATCACGGCGGCTCCGACGATGATCTTGCGATGGTTGTCGCGCTTGCGTTCCTCGACCTTCTGCCGGGCCTTGAGTTCGGCCATCCTGGCCTTGACCTGCTCGCCCTTTTTTTCCTCTTCGGCAATCAGCTCTTCGGTAGTCTTATGGGCCATACTTGCCCCCTATTTGTTCATTATCATCCTGAAAAGGCGCGCGGAGGTATCCGAATCCCGGAAACCGCGACGGCGCAAGTGCCCGCGCGGCGACCCGCATTGAGAAACCTTAAAGCAGCGTGATTCCTGCATACCGGGGTATGAGTGCCGCGAACGCAGTTTTTCGTTATGCGGGAGCCGCGCCGGAGGGAGGCTCTCCGGGCGGTTTCAGAGGACGCGCGGGAGGTGCAGGCGGCGGGGGCGAAGGCGGGGGGGCGGGAGCAGCTTCGGGAAAGAACTCCGGCAGAATCTCCCTATCGCGTTGACGGGTGACGCGTGCCTGGAGGACCTTTGCCACCGCTGCGTGATTCTCGCTATTCGCTTTGGCATGAGTCTGAAAGGCGGCCCCCATGACGATCTTGCGGCGCACGTCGAACTTGCGATCCAGATCCTTTGCTCGGGCCTTGAGGTCCGCAAGTTCGGCTTTGGATTGTTCGTGCCGTTTGAGCAACTCGGCGATCCGTTGATGGAGTGTTTTCCGCTCCTCGCTCATAAGCGCCTCCCCCTTGGGTTAGCCTTCCGGATAGAGTACCGGAAGAATTTTGCCGTTTGCTTAATGGGCAACATGCCGGGGTATGCCAATCGCAAACCACGCCTCGCCCAGCCTCCGAAAGAGCATACCTGGCGATGTTCGGTGTTTGCCGAATAGCAACCTTGCGGCGGTAAGATAATCACAAACCGGCCCGTACGGGAGGGCGAAAGCAAATTGCCGATGGCGCAAGACATGCCAGCACCCGAGAGGGCAAGACAACCACCAAACCCGCGACACCGGGGTCACGAAGCAAGGCAAGTGCGCACTTATACGTTGCCTGCGGCAACGTGTGCGGTCGGGCGCCTTGCTCCCGACACCCAGCACCAGGGAGCCTTGCTCCCTCGGCACTCCCAGCGTGGTGGCGCCTTGCTCCCCCAGCACCCCCAGCACCAGGGCGCCTTGCTCCCTCGGTACTCCCAGCGTGAGGGGGCCTTGCTCCCTCATCACTCCCAGCATCAGGGGTTCCGCCCCCCGACACCCACGGTCAATTCGCTTGGCGCTGTGCGTCCACATGTGGACGGGCCTTTCCGTCGCAGGATCACAGGCGGGTGACCCATGGCGCAGTACCATTTCCACGCCAGCATCCTCAAGCGAAGCGAAGGTCACAGCGTCGTTGCCTCGGCCGCCTACCGCGCCGGCGAGCGCCTGTACGACAGCCGCATCGGCTATGCCTTCGACTACCGGCGCCGTTCCGGCATCCTCCATACCGAGATCATGGCTCCCGACAATACGCCCGACTGGATGCTTGATCGCTTCCAGCTCTGGAACGGCGTCGAGAAAGCGGAAGAGCGCAAAGACAGCCAGCTCGCCAGGTCCATCGATATTTCGCTCATGTGCGAGCTGACCTTCGACCAAAACCTCGACCTCCTTCGCGATTTCGTGAAGAAGACCTGGATCGATCAAGGGATGCTCGCCGACATAGCCATCCATGCCCCCGGCCGCGATAGCGATGAGCGCAACGTTCACGCCCATATCCTCCTCACCATGCGGGTCATAACCGCCGACGGCTTCGGCAACAAGCAGCGCGAGTGGAATGACCGGAAGGATTTCAAGCAATGGCGCAAGGCCTGGGCCGACTTTGCCAATGCCGCTCTCGAACGGGGCGGATTCGCCGAACGCATTGATCACAGAAGCCTCGTCGAGCAAGGCCTTGATCGCGAACCCACAATTCACGTTGGCCCGTCCGGCAAGCAGATCGAGCACCGCGGCAAAAACTCTGATCGCGCCCAGAAGAACCGGGACATTGAGGCGGCGAACGACAATATGGCTGACCTCAAGAAGGAACTCGCCGGAATCGAAGAACGCCTGGCCGAACTCAAGCGCCAGCTCGCGGCTGAACGGATGGAGCAAATCCAGAAGACCGTCCGGGCGGCGGATGCCGTCTGGGAGCAGGCCGAACAGCGCCACGCCCCAGCGCCGCAAGCCGCCCCGCCGACATTGCAACATCCAGTTCCGCCGTCTTATCCTGGGAATTCGGCGCCGCCGCTGTCCGGCGGCGGCAAGGCGGCCTCTATGCCTGACAACCTTTCTGAACACCAGGATCTCGCGGCAAAACAAGAAGCCGCCCGGCAAGAGCAGGCCCAGAAGGACGAACAGGCCCGCCAGCAACAGGCCGCGGCCGATCAGGACAAAGCCACAGCGGCTGCCCAGCAACAGGAAACCCAGCGTCAGGCCCAAGCCGCGCAGGATGCTGCCCAGCAACAGGAAGCCCAACGTCAGGCACAAGCCACCCTGGATGCTGCCCAGCACCAAGAAGCCCAACGTCAGGCGCAAGCCCGACAGGACGAAGAGACTCGCCTCCAGCAGCTTCGCGACGCCGAGAATAAGCGCGTCGAGGACCTCACACGACAGAATGCCGAACGGCTGGCGGCGCAGACCGAAGACATGCGCCAGGCGCAACAGCGCCTCGACGCCCAGAAGGCGGAGCAAGCGCGCCTTGACGCGGCCTATCGGGCCGAACTGGAGAAAATCGCGCTTGAGGATCGGCGCAAACAGGAAAGCGAACGGCAGGCAAAGCTCGAAGAAAAAGCCAAGGAAGGCCCGATCAATGACGCCGGAGCCCGCTACGGCCAGGCCCTCGGTCAGCACTACGATATCCGCAGCCCCTACGCCTCTCTTGCCAAAGCGGCAATGGCGGAATACGCCGCCTTCCGCCGCGATCGCGAAGCCCTGGACCAGCGGATCGCCAAAACCGCCGATCCGCAAGAACGCCAGGCGCTTGATCTGCGCAAGCGGATCGAGGGCGCCGAATACCTGGCCATGACCAGCGACCGGATCGCACAACAATCCTGGGTCATTACCGGTCGTCGCGACAGCCAGGAGGCCGTCAAGGAGCGTCTGCGCGCGACCGAATACCGCATCCAGGCCCAGGATTTGCGCCAGCAGCTTCGCGAAGTGCGACAGGGGAACGCTCCGGACAAGGACCGCGAACGCGAGCGCAGCGAGCCGCAACCAGAACCGGCGAGGATGCGGGGGCCGGGGTCTCGCACGCCCGACAAGGTTGACGACCTCATCAAACAGCAAGACGAGATTGCCAAAGCCAAGCAACGCGAACAGGAAAAGGCTCCCGATCCCGATCCCGATCCAAGACCGGAACCGCCGGGCATGCGCCGGCCAGGGACTCGCCCGCCCGACAAGTACGACGAACTCGTCAGGCAGCAAGACGAAATTGCCAAGGCCAGGGAACGCGAACAGGAAAAAGACCCTGATCGCAAAAAGCAGCAGGAGCGAGAGCGCGAACTCCAGCGGGAACGGGACCGGGACCGATAGGCCGCCCTGGCGTCGCGGGACAGCCAGGGCGCACGAAACCACTCCCCCGCAAATATCAGGCGCTCAAGACCGGAGTCCTATCGCTATTCCGGCAGGTTGGCTGGCTCTTGACGGCCTCCAACCTGCCGTCGAAACTGAAAACTCTCTGGCGTCTGATCGCCCACGAGATCACGGAACCTAGGTTCTACCGCTCCGGGCGGCCGCGTAAAGACAAATCCCCGAATCCTTTTAACCCACGCCGAGGTGAACCATGACCACAGCCCCCCTCTCTCCCCACGAAATCGCCACGTTCCTGCTGGATTCCCGATTGATCGACAAAGCGGCAGCCGACCGTCTGGAGACGAGGATTGCCGCTTATGGCGACAGAAGGGCAAGCGACGGACGCAAAGAAGGCATAATGACGGCGGCGCGAAAGGCGGCTGCGGTTGCCGGTTCCCTCAAGGGCGCCAATCAGCGCGCCGCTGCCGAGAAGGTTTGGCGGGCAATAGAAATGCTGCTGCCTCACAGCCGCGAAGCCGAACAAGCCTATGCGCGCGGCTTCAAGGACGGAGCCGAACATGGGTCAAAGCGGCAGCGGCAGAGCCACCGGCCCGATTCGAAGATGTCGTGACCGGCTCGGACCACCGGCCCGTCTTCGCCGTTGACGATCTCGGAAAACCATCGGGGGATTCCTTTACACTGGAACGGCTTCGGCGGGCATCTGCGAAGCGGCGGCAGGCCGGACCGGCGCACCATCACCTGTGGATGATGGCGTTCTCGGTGGGGGCCGCTCTGCCTTAAGAAATTTGCCATCGCGGTAGTATCTCTCCTCCGTCGTGCCATCGGCGAAGCGCCAAACATCTGCCGGGCCGTCCTCGCGGTGCAACTTGCCATCGCGGAAATATATCTCCTCCGTCGCGCCGTTGCGGTAGCGCTGGATATAGGCCGGGCCCTCGGACGAATCAAGTCTGCATCCTTTCTTTTCCAGCCAGTCCACCAAATCCCTGCCGGTCGGCTTGCGGCCCAGCCAATCTCTTTTCCAGCGGAGCTTGCGTGAAATGTCTTCATTGATCGCATATGTTTGGGTTATCTCGCCACCAAAGCCCGCCTCGTAGGTCACGTCATATGCGAAGTTCGGTCGCCGGTCATGCTCTTGCCTCGCGATGGCTGTTGTAATTTTCTCCACTCTACCCGCGCATCTATTTCGAATTCGTTAATTTTGAGAGTGTTGGCGCATGTTTTCCCGTTACCGGAGACCGATTCTGGCTTTCACGGGGACAGCACAGCCGGGCTTGCCCTTTTTGATCCGCTGTCACGAATCGCCGCCACGAAATCCGTCACAATTGCAGACCTGAACAACAGGGCTTTTGCACGGGTGCAGGCGTGCACATTTTGGTTGTGCACGGCCCAAAGACCGCTTTTCTCCGCTCCGGCCGTAATGCTCCGTAGGGGCCGTGTCGGCTCCGGGATGCGCCTTTCAGGCTCCGCCCGCGCGGTCCGAATCGGCCTCGCTGATTCGGAGTACAATCCTCTTCATAGATGCACAGGATGCGTGACCTCCTTGATCGTTCCCGCGAATGGCCGCGCCGCGCGATTGGCGATCAGCCCGAGATTACCGACCGGGTGAGCCTTCACTTTTCCCACATAAGCCCACGCCTCAAGTCCGAAGACATTCTCACGCCCGAAGAAGTTGCCGCCCGGCTCAAGGTTCCTGAATCTTGGGTTTATGAAAAAACCCGTGTCCGCTGCCGCAATCCAATTCCGTGTTTGCGCCTCGGGAGATACATCCGATTCGATTGGCTCGCCGTGATCGCGTGGCTCACTGAGGCATCGGCGCTAGAACAAAATGCAGAGAGGACGAGTCTGCCGGCGAAACGGAACCCGATCCATTAGGTACGACCAAAGCTAAATCGAGAACGGCAGACTCGTTCGCTGCTTTGTCTACGAGCCTCGCCCGCTATCGAGGCGTTCTTCAAGCCCGGCGGCATCGTGCAGGGGTCAGTTCTGCGGCTCCACGCTCCCTGGCCGCCGAACTCTGGACCGCGCTTTCGTCGGTATTGAGCTTGACTGTCGGGCATTACCTGACCGCCGACAGCCGCGTAAGCAGCCCTTTCCCGCCGATTCGCGCAATTTTATTGCTTTTTCGTACCGATGCTGAAAAAAGTGGAATTACTTTCAGAATGGCGGGTTAGGATGACCTGAATTGAGACCGAAACAACCATTAGGGAAGAAGGACGATGCCCTACAGCCAGATCACATCCGTGCCCGCCCCAGAGACCACAACCGCCCTGGCAATACGCGGCCAGCTTGCCGAGGCGCAAGAGCGGCTCGTCAAGGCCGAGAAGCGATGGAACAATGGCCATGCGGGGGACGGTCCCTGTTTGGGAGGACTTGGCGCGGCATTCGCAGCATTCGTAGCGCTAGGTATAAGCGGTTCTCCGGTTTGCCTGGTCGTTCTGGCTGGAGGCTTTATGTCCGCCGGAATCGGAGTCGGCATTCAGATCCTGGATGGAGAAAGACTGAAGAGGGCCAAGGCAAGGGTCGCCGCTTTCGCAGGACTCGCCGCTCTTGAGACATCTGCCAAACCCGTCGCCCTTATATCCGGGCCGTCTCCTCATGAAGAAAGTGTCAGGCAGAAGGTGTTGACGACGGCAGCCGCCAAAGCGGAGATTGCAAGAGACCCCCAAAATCACCTGTCCCACATCTCTGGATTCATCGCCGGCTTCCGGTTCGTCTGTGGAAACTGGAATCGTTGTACCATCCTTCCCGTCCCGAAGCGCAGCGAAAAAAAGCTGCCATGCACGCCAGTTTGAGAACGGATCGTGAGCCATGACCGAGGATATCGCCCCAGTCCAAAAGACCACAACCGCTCTGGCCGTGCGCGGCCAGCTTGCAGAAGCGCAGGAACAGCTTGCCAAAGCCAAGAAGCAATACGGTGATGGTGCGGCGGGAGCGGGTCTCGGCTTGGGAGGTGTGGGGGCGTTATTAGCGGGTGCAGTAGCGCTATTTGTGTGCGCTCCCGTTGGCTTTGTGCTACTGGCCGGAGGCCTCGGCTCCTTTGGAATCGGACTGTACATTAACGGTAAAGCTGAAAAGAACGCGGAGTCGGCCAGGGCAACCGTCGCCGCTCTTGAGGCGTCCGCCAAGCCCGCCGCCCTTATATCCGACCCCACCTTCACTCATGGAGCGTCTCCCGATGACGAAACACTTGCCCGCCAGAAAGCGTTGACCTTCGGCGCTTGGCAAGAGTGACCCAGTAGCGCTCGGCTGAACTAACCCACGCCAAGAACAGGAACGCGATACTGAGAGGCATTATCCACGCCGAAGGCGTGTTCCTTGAAGGTCGTGGAGGAG
>Ga0224558_1003778_pt1 | contig 12312 bp, 8 predicted proteins | sample 714S32024metaG_FD_180682 | JGI IMG/M metagenome (GOLD analysis project Ga0224558, IMG submission 180682) | Peat soil microbial communities from Stordalen Mire, Sweden - 717 S3 20-24 | ecosystem: Environmental > Terrestrial > Soil > Wetlands > Peat | place: Sweden: Norrbotten County, Stordalen... | reverse complement strand
TTCCTTCAGACTTGGCCCATGGCGGTCACCGGATCGATGCGGGCGGCGGCGCGCGCGGGCCAGAACGCGGCGCCGATGCCGAGCAGCCACACGATCAGACTGAAGCGCAGCGCATCCCCCGCATCGAGGTGCGGGTGGAGTACGCGGCCTGCACCATACATCTCGGCCCCGGCCGCGAGGAACCCCAGATCGAGCCCACCGCGAAACGGCGCGAGAGTGGCCAGCATCAGCATGACGCCCGCAACGACGCCAATGCCGATCAGGAACGCCGACTCGAGCGTCACCTGCAGCAGGATCAGCCCCGGCCGCATCCCGAGCGCCTGCAGCAAACCGAATTCACGCGTGCGCTCGAACACCGCCATCAGCTGTGTATTGACGATGCCGATGGCCATGAGCACGAACATGACCATCAGCCAAATGAGTACGTAGGACCGTGAAAACTGCTCCATTATGTAGGCGAGCGGCGCCAAGACGGTCCAGGGTTCGATGTTTCGCGAAGGTGCGGCCCGTCGGAGTCCGGTGACGACGTCGTTGAGCGCGAACGTCTTTGTTCCGTCGAAGGTAATCTCGGAAATATCATCGCCGATCCCGAGGAAGGACTGCGCCGTGCGCAGCCCCGTGAAGGCGAATTGATCCTGCGCAGGCACGCTGCCGCCGAATAGGCCGACGATGGTATAGCTGGCCTCGGCGAGATGGCCATCGGCCGCCTGCGCCATCACGATGACGCGCTTACCAATGCGTGTCTTCAGCCGCTCTGCAAGATCGCGACCGATGACGATGCCGGCGTCCGCCTCGCCGCTGAGATACCGGCCTGCCACGATCTCGGATGGCAGATCCGACACCCTCCTTTCGCTGGGAGGCGAGACTCCCAGCAGTGTGAACGCGCGCGTGCGATATTCGCTTCGGACAACGGCCGGGACGCGCACTCGTGCGGCCCAGGCATCGACAAGCGGCGAATTCAAAACCCCCAGCAGGGCGCCGTCCGGCCGCGGCATACGCAGCGCCACGTTGGGATCGTCTAGATAGCCCGTCGCGTGAATCTGGCCTTCACCCGTCAGGAGCCGCAGATTCGCCTCGCGGCTGCTGGTGGCCCACGCCTGCAGCATCACATCGAATATCAAGATCGACCAGACACCCACCATCACGACCAGCAGCGTGATGATCGTGCGTCGCGGGTTGCGCCACAGATTGCGCCAGGCCATCGGCAGGAGCAGCGTCAAGCGCCCCATCATGCGCCTCGCATGGCGGACGCCGCGGTCAGATGCGCGACGCGCAAGTACGGCACGATGCCGCCGAGCGTGATTGCGAGAAGAATCGCGCCCGGTCCGAGGAGCGCGCTGAGCGGCGTCAGCGTGGGATAGAGACGCGGCGGCAGGCCAAACTGCTCCAGCAACTCGCCGAGGCCAGGGTAGGCGATCCCGTGATGCTGAAACCACAGCGCCGCGCCCGCACCGATGGCGAGGCCAATCGTGCACCCGGCCAGCGCCAGCGTGAGCAGTTCGAGCCAGACCATCCGGCCGATGAGGCGCGGCTTCATGCCGACGGCCAGCAGCATCCCGAACTCCCGCGTGCGCTCGAGGACCGACATCAGCAGCGTATTGAGAATGATGAATGCGACGACGGCCACAAGCGTGAGGTACAGGAGCGAGGTGGTCACATACTTGAGCGTGAGCGCGTCGCGCAGCCCCGGTTCCAGAGCGCCCCAGTCCAACAGCGACACGCGATTCCCGCGCGCGATCGCGCCGAGGGCCGGCAGAGCGCGGTCGCCGCCGAGGGACGGGCCGACGAGCGCGATGGTGCTGGCACGGCCGCTCATCGCGAACGTGTCTTGCGCGCGCGACAGCGGCATTTCGAGTATCGAACGATCGAGGTCAGGAATACCGCTGCGATAGATGCCGACCACATGCAGCACGTCGGCCGCGACCGAGCCGTCGCGGGCCGCACCGAGTAGCGTCACCTTCCCGCCCACGGCAACCTGCAGGTCGCGCGCGAGACTCGCGCCGAGGACCGCGGTGTCCGCGTCGGTGGGATCGAGATACCGCCCGTCGCGAATCGTCGCGGCGATGGAGGAGACTTGGCGTTCTCGCACCGGATCGACGCCGATCACCGAAGCTCCGTAGCTGCGCTCCCCATTGGCGAGAATGGCGAAGCCGTTGACGCGCGGCGCGGCCGTCGTCACACCGTGAATTCTGACGGCGTCCTCCAGCAGCGCCTCCGGGTGCGCAATCGTTCGATCCAGCCCGGGATCGGCCGCATAGCCGTCCGGCTGGAATTGCGCATAACCGTCGAAAATGCGCAGCGTGCTCTCTTTCATCACGCCGTATACGCCGAGCTGGAACGACAGCATGAAAACCAGCAATGCGGCGGCGATCGCCATGCTGAGCAGGCTCAACAGCGTGCGCTGCGGGCGACGCCAAAGGTTCCGCCAGGCGAGAGCCAGAAGCATCCTATGGTCTCGGGTTCTGAAGATTGGAGAGCGTAAAGAAATATTCGGGAACCTTCACGTTGAAATGGCCGTCGGAGGTGTCGACGCGCGTCCATTGATCCGGCGCATCGAGCGGATGCATGGTCATGGTGACTGGATACGGGCGGTCACCGAGTGTGGCGATCTTGTCCGTCTGCATGCGGCGCGCGGGTTTCATATCCTGGTCGAAGAACGTTTCTTCGGCCACGACGTCGTCGTCGCGGATCTTGAGCACGATCTTGCCCCACACAACCGGCGCGCCCGGCTTTGGGACCGCTTCGATCGTCCATACGGTGTGCCCTCCCGCCTGCTCGGTCGCGAGCAAGCGATGTGTGTATTCGGTGATGATGTCATTGGACTTCGCTAGGTCGTTGTAGGAGAAGTCCGATCCCATCCAGGACTGGCTCATCATGCTGGCCGGGAGTTTGATCACCTGATTCAGCTTGGGATTGAATACCCACGTGTCGCGGCCCAGCTTCAGCGTCGCGTTTCCGGCGTCTTTGGCGGGGGCCACGAAGCGTACCAACGCGTCATCCTGCCCGCGTGTCCACGCCTTCAGGTCGAAATGACGCTCCCAATCCTGGCGGTGGACCGTCATCCCCACGGAAGTCGTAGAACTTCCTGCCCGGTAGTTGTCGAACGCACGCTGGAGGATCGCATCCGCGTCCGGTGCCGAGATGGCGAAAGCCCGCGTGGCGCCGGCAATTGCGATCACCACCATAGCGAGTCGCGCTCGGTTGCCGATGCCTCGGCGGATCGCGTTGCTCACTTGGTCGGCTTTTGGCATGCCAGGGAGTTCAGCACACGCTAAAAGGACTAGCAACGGGCTTCCGCCGATTGCCGAAGCCGAATACATGGAGAATTGGCACACTGACGGCCGCGGGTGCCATCATGGGACTCGGCGAGTTGGTATTTTGTACTACGGTGCTGGTTGTCGGTATCCACCGGATGGGGTATCAGATCGCGGCCTTGAGAACACTCGCGTTTGTTGTGATCGTGTTCGGCAATCAGGCGACGACCTACACAAATCGTGCACGTGGGCGCCTGTGGTCCTCTCGCCCCAGCGTTTGGGTGGCCGCTTCATCCGTGAGCGATGTCCTGATCGCCACCATCTTGGCCATCGGAGGAATCGCAATGACGCCCTTACCAGCATCGGTGGTGGTGGCTACGCTGACCGCAGCGATTGTGTTTGCCGTGATATTGGATTTCATCAAGGTTCCGCTATTTCGCCGGCTTAAGATCAGCTGGAACCCGGGGTCATGGCGAAGCCTTCCCGGTCCAATGAGTGACTGAGTGCCGCCGCATCGAGCGCCGCGATGGAATCCTTGATAGTGCCCGCGATGGCGTGTAAGCGGCGCACTGGAGCTAAGGCGCTCATTGCGCTCGCTTCGCGCGCTCGCGGTCGATCAAGGCGCGCTTGCGCTCCAGTCCCCATCGGTAGCCGCCGAGGCTGCCATCCCCGCGAAGCACGCGGTGGCAGGGCACCAATACCGCGATGCGGTTGGCTGCGCAGGCGGAAGCCGCAGCGCGCGCAGCCTTCGGCGCACCGATGCCGGCCGCAACCTCGGTATAGCTTATGACGTCGCCCTCGGGCACTTGCAGCAGGAACCGCCATACGCGGATCTGAAAAGCGGTGCCGCGCAGGTCGAGCGGCAAGTCTGGGCGCGGAGCCGTGCCGGCGATGTTCGCTTCGAACGCTTGAATCCAGGCGTCGAGTTCGGGCGAGTCAGCCATATGCGAAGTCACCACGGTCGCGCGCGGAAACTCACTCCTCAGTTGGGTCGTTAAGGCTGCCTCGTTCTTGCCGAATTGCGCGAAGCACACACCGCGATCCGTAGCCGCCATGAGGAGCGGTCCCAAAGCCGTGGCACGGCAGGCGTAAGCAATCGTCTCGCCCGCGCCGCCGGCGCGATAGGCCAAGGGGGTCATGCCGAGGTTGCGGGTAGTCGCACCATACACACGACTCGTCGACTGGAAGCCTGCATCCGTGATGGAGTCAAGCACGCTCTGCCCCGACTTCAGCCCACTCTTCAACCGCTTGAGACGTGCTGCATCCTGATACGCCTTCGGAGACACGCCGAGGACGGCTTTGAACTTGCGCTGCAAGTGCGTCGGCGAGAGATGTGCCTGCTTCGCCAGACGCGCCAGAGACAATGTCTCGCCGGCATCTTTGTCTATGTATTGGGCCAGCCGCTGCATCAGTTGGGTGGTGCGGTCGTGGATGCCGCGCGGCTCGCAACGCTTGCATGGTCTCAAGCCGGCGCTCTCCGCCGCGGCCGGATTCGCAAAGAATCGGACATTCTCTGGTTTGGCAGGGCGAGACCGGCATGAAGGCCGGCAATAGACGCCCGTCGTGACGACTCCATAGACAAACGAGCCGTCAAAGCTTTCGTCGCGCGTGGTGATCGCGTGTCGCATGGTCGCTTCGGCGGGCATTGTGGCGTTAGGTATAGCGGTATGGTTCATATGGGTGCTCCCGATCTGGATAGTGGAGCTGATCCTATGTAGGGCGCCAGCCCGCTGCACTCCGATTCTTGCGGGATCATGGAATGACGATCGACGACACCCGTAATGAGAGCGCAAGAACCGGAGCGCAGTTCTCGCATCGATCCGCTACCTTTGCACAATGTTCAAACCAGGAGATTGCGTGATGGACTATCGAATTCAGGGCCTGTCGCCCGAACCCTTTCTGTCGCTGTACGGATTGTCCGACGAGGAACTCGCGAGCCGGAGCGCGAAACGCTACATCGCGAACGCCAAATCCGGCTTTCCGGATCGCATCGAAATGCGTGACGCAGAGCCCGGGGAGCGCCTGATCCTCGTCAACTACGTTCACCAGCCCGCCGCGACTCCCTATCGCGCGAGCCACGCGGTCTTCGTGCTCGAGGGCGCGGAAAAAACATATGACACCGTCAACGAGGTCCCGGAGGTTCTTCGGCGGCGTCTTATTTCGATCCGAGCGTTCGACCTCAATCACTGGATGGTCGAGGGCGACGTGTGCGACGGGCGGGAATTGGACGCCACCATTCAAAGGCTTCTCGCAAAGTCGGAGGTCGGCTATCTGCACGCTCACTATGCAAAACCGGGCTGTTACGCCGCTCGCATCGAGCGAGCGTGAGTCGATCAATCCGGAATGTCGACGCTGGGGAATTATGGTTCATGGCGCTGTGATGCTTTACGTATCGTGCATCCGTACCATAGCGTACAGACTTGGCAGGCAAGCTGGCCTAGAGTTTCGGCCGAGAGGGCATTCTTTACGTTCACACGTGGAGTTGTCCGTTTTTTTGTGTCGCGCGCCGGCCGCTTGCCGGTGTATGTTTTATTAGGAGCATGTCATGAGTATCAACAAAGATCAGGTTAAAGGCCGCGTCGAAGAGGCAAAAGGAAGCATCAAAGAAGCTACCGGCAAGGTCGTCGGCGATGCGACGCTGGAAGCAAAGGGCAACATTCAAAAGAACCTCGGCAAGGTTCAAGCGAAGGTTGGTGATCTCAAGCAGGACTTGAAGGATTCCGCGAAATAAGGCGCTGGCATCAACCCATCGTCAATGGCGAACAGAATGTCCCATAGGTGGGGCATGTCTGCCGCCGCAGGATTAATGCTTATAGCCAATACCGACCGAGTCTTGCGACCGATTGTGTGCCTCGCTTTTTATGGCGTCGGTTCGGGCACCGTTCCCGATCTTCCGGGCTGACCGAGTAGCAGCCGAACGCGGTGAACGGAACCGTCGTCGACCAATGGAATGGTCACCGAACCGCACGGCAGAGACACGCTGTCTAATTCCGCCTCGAGGATTCCGCGGCTGACGCCTTGCGGGTTCTCGATCGTAATCTCGTAGCGCGAAGAGCGATACTTGAACGATATCTCAGCCTTGGGCCAATGCTCTGGCACACACGGCGCCAGCAGTAGATTGGTGCCTTGCAGGCGAAAACCCAGTATTGACTCGAGACCGGAACGGTACATCCAGCCGGCAGAGCCCGTGTACCACGTCCACCCCCCTCGTCCAATGTGCGGAGCCACGGAATAGACGTCTGCGGCGACGACGTAGGGCTCAACCTTATATCGATACATGTCTGAACGCTTGCTGGTGCGATTGATGGGATTAAGCATTGCAAGCAGTTCCGCAGCTTTAGTCCCCTGACCGAGGTTGGCGTAGGCCATCACGGACCACAGCGCAGCATGCGTGTATTGCCCACCGTTTTCACGGATGCCGGGGGGGTAGCCCTTAATGTAACCGGGATTGAGTGCTGTATGGTCAAAGGGCGGTGTGAACAGAAGCGCGAGACCGGAGTCACGGCGAATTAGTTGAGCCTCGACGGCCGACATTGCGCGTTCGGCCCGTGCGGGCTCCGCGGCCCCGGAGATTACCGCCCAAGACTGGGCAATTGAATCAATGCGGCATTCGACTTGGCCAGCCGAGCCCAGGGGCGTGCCGTCATCAAAATATGCCCGTCGGTACCAGTCGCCATCCCAGCCGGAGCGTTCCAAGGCGGCTTGCAGTGCTGCCGCGTGGCTTAGCCACCGTGCTGCGCGTTTATGCTCGCCGCGCGCAACCGCGAAGGGCGCAAATCCCAGAAGCGTCGTATGCAAGAACCAGCCAAGCCAAATGCTCTCGCCCTTGCCCTCTTCACCGACGCAATTCATGCCGTCATTCCAGTCACCGGTTCCCATTAACGGCAGGCCGTGCGCGCCCACCTGGAGGCTCTGATCGAGAGCGCGCGCACAGTGTTCAAAGAGATTCGCGGTCTCATCGGATGTCACGGGCTGGAAGTACGCATCGTGCTCGTCTGCGCGCAATGTCTGCCCTTCAATAAAGGGCACTTTCTCATCAAACACCGTGCGGTCCCCGCTGGCATGGACGTAGTGAGCGGCCACGTATGCCAACCACACTCGATCATCGCTGATTCGGGTTCGGACGCCTTGACCCGCCTGTGGCAACCACCAATGCTGAACGTCCCCCTCGAAAAACTGGCGTCCCGCGGCACGCAGCAGATGTTCGCGGGCAAGGGCCGGTTTGGACACCGTAAGCGCCATCGAGTCTTGAAGCTGATCGCGAAAGCCATAGGCACCGCTCGCCTGATAAAAGGCTGAGCGCGCCCACATGCGGCAGACGAGAGTTTGGTAAAGCAGCCAGCGGTTGAGCATGATATCCAGGGATCGGTCCGGCGTCTTGACTTGAACGACGCCCAGCACCTCGTCCCAATGTGCACGCACCGCCTGGAGAACCGCATCAAGATCGGTGGTCCGATAGCGTGAGATTAGGGTTCGGGCCTGTTCTGCGTCCGTTGCCTCGCCCAGCAACCATACGACTTCCACCGTTTGGTCCGGTTCGAGTCTTATAGAAGTTTGCAAAGCACAGCAGGGATCAAGGCCCGCACCGACCCGTTTGGACAGCGGTGCGAGATTGGAAAGCGCAGCCGGGTTCTTAAGCGTGCCATGCCGACCCAAAAACTCCCGCCGGTCACAGGTCCAGGATGTTTGCTCCCCCGACAGATCTGCAAAGGCCACGTGGCCTCCCGAGGCTGCACTCCATGGGTTGCGCGCAAAGAGCGCGCGGGTCGCTGAGTCGACTTCCATCGTAATAAAGGGTGCCAAGACGGATCTGGATTGTCCCAGAACCCATTCGGCATAGGCCGTCACGGAGAAGCGCCGCGCGCTGTCCGAGACGTTATGAATCTTCAGTCGGGAGATTTTGACGGAATCGGCGGGCGCTACATACTGGAGCAAATCCAACTCGACACCGTGCGCCGAATGTTCGAAGCGGCTGTATCCCTGGCCGTGACGGGCCCTGTAAGAGGCGAGTGCATCGCGAATGGGTAGAGCGGTCGGACCCCAAATCTCGCCGGTTGCTTCATCACGCAGATACAGCGCCTCGCCCGGAGGATCGGAGACCGGGTCGTTCGACCAGGGCGTCAACTGATTTTCGCGGCTATTTCTCGACCAGGTATAGCCGCTGCCCTCGGCAGACACTTGAAAGCCGAACTGCGGATTGGCGATGACATTGATCCATGGGGCCGGAGTTGACTGCCCAGGGCCCAAGATCGTCACGTACTCCTGACCATCGCAGGCAAATCCCCCAAGGCCGTTAAAGAACTCAAGGCTCGGCGCAGCACTGATTGCCATGGATGCCGCCGGCGGCATCGCTTTAGGGATAAAATGCGGGCGGGCCATCACCGGTTCCCGGTGCCTATCGAGCTGATCGGCCAGACTGCCGCGCTGTCCGGCCAGGACTACCCGTGCCACCGAAGACAGCAAGCCGCGAGTTTGCTCAGAAATCAAATCCATCCGTAGTACGAATACCGAGCCACGCGGACTGTCAGCGGCAAGTTTTGGGCTCGATTGGCTCATGCGCACCTGCGTTTCCAGGGCGTTCTGCAGTTCCTGGACATACGAGTGGGCCCGCTCATTCAGAATGACCAAATCGACTGCGAGCAGCTTCATGCGCCAGTATTCATGAGCTCGGAGCAGTTGCCGCGCAATTGCGATTTCCTCGACATCGTCGATTCGCACCAGCACGATCGGCAGGTCCCCGGAAATTCCTTGCGCCCACAGCGCCGCGGGCGTGCCGCCGCCACGAAGGATCGTGTCGGACGAGGAGCGCATCGATGCGTTAGCCAGCAACACATGACTGGCGAGGCGCTGGAAGAGATTGGCCTCGGCCACGTCGATGCCCAGGTGGCGCAGCTGCACCTGAGCTTGGGTCCAGGCGAGCGTGCCCGCCCGGACAAAAGCGTTCGCCTCGTGGTGTTTGTCGAGCAGATCCAATACGCCCTGACGAGTTGTCGCCACGCCGGTCCAATAAGCGATGCGCACCGTCCCGCCTGCGGGGACCCGTAGCCGGTGCCGCAACGCGAACACGGGATCTAAGACCGTGCCGACGGTGTTGGACAGCGGTCGGCCATCGCACACGGCGATCGGTTCCCGCAGCTCGTTGCCACGGCCGAGAAACCGCGATCGGTCCGTCTCAAATTCGGGCGAACGCAGGGTTTCGCCTTCCACCACGGCCTGATGTGCCGCCCAGACTTCCATCTCGGTGATCGCGCGGCGCCGGCGCGTCGCCAGGAGTACTCCCTCTTTGGCGGCATACTCGGTTTGCACGAACAACTTCGAAAACGCCGGATGAGCGATGTCGGCGGCCGGCGGTGCCAGCACGAGCTCGGCATAAGAGGTGATGTCCAAGTCCCGGTCGCGATTGCCGGTGTTGGTGAGCGAGACGCGGCGCACCTCCGCATCGTCTTCGGACGAAACCAGCACTTCCAGCACCGTCGTCATCGTGGCATCGACGCGCATAAATTCCGCGCGATCCTCGGTGAAGGTCACCGCATAGCGATCGGGTTCGACACCGCTCGGCTGGTAACCGGCGGACCACACGAGGCCGCTGTCGACGTCACGCAGGAAAAAATAGCTGCCCAGGTCATCGCGCGTCGCGTCCTCACGCCACCGGGTTACCGCGAGATCTCCCCAGCGGCTATAACCGGAACCCGCTGCGGTGAGCATCACCGCGTAGTGTCCGTTTGACAGTAGGTGTACTTGCGGAACGCTGTCATGCGGCGTGTGCACCCGCCGCACGTCCGCGACTCTGGCGTCGTCGATGCGGGCCGCGGTGGTCACTTCCTCTGCGCGCGGATGCGTCACCGACACGTCGCGCGGCGTGCGTTCTTGCAACAGCAGCTCAGTGGCCTGAACCATCGGCTCCGTATGAAAGCGGTCTCGCATTTTGCCGTCGAACAGCACGTTGGCGAGAGCCACCAGCGTCATGCCCTGGTGGTGAGCCATGAATGCCCGGACCACCGCGACTTTCGAACCCTCAGGGACGCGGCTGCGCGTGAAGTCGAGCGCCTCGTAAAAGCCGTATCGACCTCTCGCGCCGATGGCATGAAGATGCGCAAAATTGAGCGCCGCCGCCGCGGGGTCCACCATCGCCGCGAGCGCGGTGGCGTACGGTGCAATCACGGTGCTTTGGCTCAATCCGCGCTTGAGCCCAAGACCTGGTACGCCAAAGTTGGAGTATTGGTAGGTAAATTCCAAGTCGCGTGCGTTGTAGGCAGACTCGGACATTCCCCAGGGAATTCCGAGTTCGGCGCCGTAACGGATTTGCCGGCCAACGATCAAACGGTTGGTCTGATCGAGCAGACTGCCGGCGGGTGCCCGCAACACCAGCGAGGGCATCAGATACTCGAACATCGAACCGGACCAGGAGATGAGCGCGGCACCGTAGCCGATAGGAGTGACCGCGCGGCCAAGGCGAAACCAGTGCTTTGCCGGCACGTCGTTCTTGGCGATGGCAACGAAGCTCGCCAGGCGCGCTTCGGAGGCCAGCAAGTCATAGCAGTTTGGGTCAAGACAGCCATCATCGGCGCGGTAGCCGATCGACAGCAGGCGGCGTTCCGGATCGAGCAGAAAGGCGAACTCCATGGCTTCGGCCATCGACCGTGAGTCCGATTCGAGGGCGACCAAACGCCGTTGCAAGCTGCCCCTGGCCTCTTCCGATTGGTCTGCGTCGCGCCGCCAGCTCAATACCGATCGCTGCGCTGCTTCAGCCCAGAAGAGCAGCTCCGTGTCCGAGTCGTCGCCTAGCTCATGAATGAGTGTACGGGCGATGTCCACGGTCGTTGCGGCACTCTGTTCCATGTGCGACGGGTTGCCCGCCATCAGCGTCGAGGCGAACGTATCGAATGCGCTGACCAGCTCTCGCCGGACAATGACCTGGGTGCGCTGATCATCGGGAAGCTGCTGAAGGGCATCGCGCGCAAGCGCGAGAGAATCCTCTATTCCGGTCACTGCGGCGGATAGCGGTACGGAATGATCAGTCCACTCGCGGCACGAATTGGCGAGGGCCAGCAGGTGCGCCGCAAGGTTTCCGCTGTCGACGGATGATACGTAGCGCGGCTCGAGGGGACGACAATCGCGCGTATCGTACCAGTTGTAGTAATGCCCACGAAAACGCTGGAGCCGGTGCATCGTCGCAAGAGTCGCTTCGAGGCGTTCCACGGTTTCGACCGTCCCCACCCAGCCAAAGTCGCGTGCGCTGACGGCTGCCAGGAGATAGAGTCCAATATTGGTGGGCGAGGTGCGATGGGCGACGACCGGATGGGGGTCTTCCTGAAAATTGTCGGGCGGCAGCATGTTGTCGTCGACGGTTACGAACGTCTCGAAGTAGCGCCAGGTTTGGCGTGCGACCCGCCTCAAGGCGCGCGCGCCAGCTGCGCTCACCGGCACGCGGCCTGCGACGAGCGGCGAGACGCTGATCCAAACCGCGAGAGCCGGGGAGGCAAGCCAAACCAAGATGAAGGGGGCTGCCACCCAGCTGGCGCCGGTTTGCAGTTTAAGGACGACTCCAAGACTTGCGCAGGCGAGCAGAACGCCGCCGCTCATACGCCGATAGGCACCCACCAGATCCAGACGTGAGCTTGAATCCGCTTGGGCGGCCGTGACCCACTGCAATAGATTCCGTCGACTCACGAACAGTCGAAACAGTGTTCGCGTCACCGCATCCGCCATCAGCCAGGCCTGATGCGCCAAGAACGTGATGAGGAATGCGGTCTGGTTGGCGGCCTGGCCGATATCGCTTCGCAGGGCATACAGGTGGCTGCGGACGCTGATGCCCTTGCGGGCTGGAATCACGGCAGCAATCATTGGGATCAGCGCCGGCAGCGCGATCGAAACAATGATGAAGAGCGTCCAGAGAAGCGCGGCAGGCCGCGGCAGCGTCCATCCCACCAGTAGCGCGGCGAGGCTGGCCGGTGCGGACAGCGTGCGCCGCAGATTGTCCAGCATCTTCCACAGGCCGATCAGGGATACCCGGCTACTACCACGAGCGCCGCCTGCTGCATCTTTTCGGCCCAGCATC